>Ga0209427_10002525_pt1 | contig 21555 bp, 23 predicted proteins | sample DeeMarSWOR136_30_FD_187465 | JGI IMG/M metagenome (GOLD analysis project Ga0209427, IMG submission 187465) | Marine sediment microbial communities from White Oak River estuary, North Carolina - WOR-1-36_30 (SPAdes) (version 2) | ecosystem: Environmental > Aquatic > Marine > Intertidal zone >...
AGTTTTTTTGCAATCTCTGCTATTATTGGTGATGCTCCTGTTCCTGTTCCACCACCTAACCCACAGGTAACAAAGACCATGTCTCCTCCTTTTAGTGCATCTTTTATATCTTCTCTGCTTTCTCTTGCAGCTTCCATTCCTACTTTTGGATCAGCACCAGCTCCTAGACCTCTTGTTAAATCCTTTCCAATTAAAACTTTTCTATCAGCATCAGTATATAACAAATCTTGTGCATCTGTATTTACTGCAACAACCTCTGCGCCTACAATTCCAACTTGCATCATTCTAGAAACAGTATTGTTTCCTGCGCCACCAACTCCCATAACTTTTATATCTGCTCTCCTTGCTTCAAGAAGTTTTCTTAAATCTTCATCAGTGTCAGATAATTTACTTGCACCGCCAATACTTTTAATGGCCATTATAAAAAACCTCCATGTAATTTTTTGAAAATATAAATTTTTATACTTAATTGAAATGTTATAAAAGAAAATATAATCAATTAATTTTCACTTTTAGTTTCTTCTTTTGGTTTTTCAAAAACTTCAATATATTTTACTTTTTCAAAATTCAAAATTTTTATAATATCATCAGCTATTTTCTTTTTAAACAAAGAATTTACTAATGGAGGCACTTCAATTTCAACTTCTTTTTCTTTTACAATAACTTTAATTTTATCTTTATTAGCTGCTCTATAAATTTCAAACAAAACTTTTATCTTATCTTCAACATTTTCAATTTTTTCTTTGATTTCTATTTCATATATTAAAGTCTTTCCTGCTAATGGATTATTAAAATCAACTTTAACTCTTCCTCCAGAAACAGATAAAACTCTTCCTCTTATGTTATCTGCTTTAACAAACATTCCAGGTTGTGGTTTTGTGTTATGTTTTCTAAATTCAGAAATAGGGATAAGTCTTACTAATTTGGGATCTCTGGCTCCAAATGCTTTTTCTGGCGGTATTTCAATTGTTTTTCTTTCATTAGCGTTCATTTCTAACAAAGCTTCTTCTAATCCTTTTATTATAAAACCTGGTTTAACAATTATAGGAGCACTTTTATCTCCAGTTTTATCAAATTCCTGCCCTGTTTCTTTTATTTTTGCTAAATATACTACTCTGATAAAATCATTGGTTTGCATGCCAAATAATTAGATAAGGTAATTTATATATTTTACAATCTAAGTTTTATAAGAAACAATATAAATTTAAATCAAAAGTACTATATCATATCTATGGAAATAAACGAGTTTTGCTCTATGCTTAAGGATAGCAAGCAATTTGATGATCTAGAAGTAAGAATTTTAAGGGCAATGTTAATACTTACAAACAGAGATCTAATAAAAGCAGATGCTGCCAGAATTGCAAAAGAAGCAGGAATATCTGTTACCAATGCTTATAAATATCTTTATTCTTTGCAAAGAAAAGGACTTATTGAAAGTGGACAAGAAAAAAGTAAAATCTTTTGGTTGGCTAGGTCTACTAACCCATTTCAAAGGATTCTTAGTTATGTTAGCAAAGATTACATAAGGTTAAAAGAATTATTTGGTAAGTTAGAAAAAAAATATGATGAGTTTTTAGAAATGAGGGGAAAAAATGTATGGTTAGGAGAAAAGGCTTATGAGCAATATGAAGGAGATTTTGCTAACAAAGCTGCTTTGCTTTTTGATATAGCTAATGATGAGATAATGATAACAACTGATAAGTTTTATGATGACATTGTTCTTTTAGAAGCAGTAAAAAGAGCTGTTGAAAGAGGAATTAAAATAAGAATAGTTGCAGCCGAACTTCATCCTGAAACTTTGAAAAGATTAAAGAAAATTGATATTGATATGAGATTAGGAAGGGCTTTACCATATTTAGTTGTGGTCGATGGGAAACATGGAATGACAGTTGATGAAAATGAGAAAGGAATTTGGTTCTTGAATTGTAAAACAGATTATAAAGATAAGTTTGAAGAGTTTTGGGAAAAGGCACATGCTATATAAACTAATTTTCTAAATTATAATTATGAAAATCAGAAAAGTTGCAGTTATAATATTTTATGATGAAAATAAGAGAATTCTTTTACAAGATAGAAGAAATATGAGTAAAGTTGGGGAAGAGTGGGGATTCTTTGGTGGTGAGATTAAAAATACTGAAACTCCTGAAGAGTGTTTATTAAGGGAAATAAAAGAAGAACTTAATTTTGATTTAAAAGATTTTAAATATATTGGAGAATATAAGGCTCCAATTAGTGAAAATACAATTCTTGACCTATTTGTTTTTATTTCACCTTTAAAAAATAAGCTATCAAAATTTAAACAAGATGAAGGAAGGGACATGAAACTTTTTACTTTAGATGAAACAGAAAAATTAAAAATTACTAGTGTAGATAAAATAATAGTAAAAAGTTTAAAGAAAATTTTAGGTGATTATAAATGAAAGAAGAAAAAGTTACAATTTTTAATAAACAAAAACAAAAAATAGTAGGTTTATTATCTCTTCCTGAAAAACAAAAACCACCAATAGTAATTATAATTCATGGTTTCAAAGGAACAAAGGAATATTATCCATTTGTAAATAATTCTGTCAAACCATTAACAGATGTTGGCATAGCTGTTTTAAGAATAGATTGTAGAGGTTCTGGAGAAAGTGATTTAGAATTTAAAGATATGACAATCAAGTCTGAATCAGAAGATGTGTTAACATCAATAGATTATGTAAAAACTTTAGATATAGATTCTAAAAGAATTGCTTTAATTGGAATAAGTATGGGTACTGATGCTATTTTTATGGCATTAGAACATAAACCAAATGTAAAAACTTTAGTTTTTTGGGGTCCATCATGGTTTTTCAATGGAGAACCCTATTTTAATACTTCCAAAAATAGAAAAACCGTTGAGGAAGAAGGAATTTTTTATGTTACTCAGAAACTCACAGGAAGAAAATTAATTGCTGGCAAAGAACTCTTTAAAGAAATAATTAGTTTAGATATAAGACCGTTTATGAAATCCGTAAAAATACCAGTTTTAATTTTGCGAGGTTCGGAAGATGAAGTAGTTGGAATAAGCAAAGATAAGGAAGCTGTTAAACTGCTTAATGCAGAATATAAATTAATAGAAAAAGGGGATCATAATTTTTTGAATAAAGATTCAGAAAAAGAATTAATAAGACAAACTATTAAATGGTTTGACAAGCGGTTAAAATAAACTAAATTATTTTATTTTCAATTAGAAAATCCTTTACAGTTTTAAATATTTTTTCATGACCTTCTGAATTTGGATGTAAACCGTCTGATAATAAATTTTTATAATCCATTTTATAAAATTGATTAAAAATATCAATAAAAGGCAAATTGTTTTCTTCACATATAAACTGAATGATTTTATTATAATTATCCACATAGTCATGCTTATAAGAAATGTTGCTATTCCACGGCAAAGGACTAACCTTATTTTCTTCTATTGGGTAGAAACTAACAAAGATAATATTTGACGTAAACTTTCTGGCTAACTATATCAACTTTTTGATATTGTTTTTAAACTCATTTTCAGAAATTCTAATACTTCCTTTGTTATGAAGGAATTGAGTATCGTTCATACCAATTGAAAAAAATACTATAAATGGTTTTTTATATATTTTTACAGCTTCATAATATCGAGCATAACACTCCACTTCAAATCTTTTAAGCAAATCAGCAGTAGTATCACCAGAAACACCACAATTATAAACTTCATAGTATACTTCTTGATCTACTGTTATTCTCTTTTCTAGAAATTTTCTTAATCTTTGAACCCAACCGCCCTCTTCATCACAATATCCATAAACCTCACTTGCACCAAAAACACAAATTGTTGTCATAATTCTAATTAGCTTAACGGATATTAATAAATTATTCCCAAATACATCTTCTTGCTCTTCTAGCTTTATTTTCTAAATCTAAAAATAATTCAGAATATTTCTCATTAGGTTCAATTTCTTCAAATTTAGCTAATCCTAATCTTATCATTTCAGAATTTATAAACAAATCATCTACATAAACATATCTTAGTAATCTTCCATAATTATCTTTACTTTTAACATCTCTTTCTAATCTTATTTTCTTTCTATAAATAAATTCTTTTAATTTATCTTTAGCTTCTTGATAACATTTTTCTTTATTTTCAGGAGCATTAATTCCTATCAGTCTAACAGTTTTTCCATCTTTAGTCTTAAAAGTATCTCCATCAATAACTTCAGAAACAATATAATATTTATAAATTTCAATATAACTAGAAATTAAGAAAGCTATTACGAGAATTATGAAAAATATTATGGTTTGTTTCTTCATGGATATATTAAAAGAGAATGCTTTTTAGATAATTCTTACCACTTTGAGTGGTAATATTTAAAGTTTTTTATTAAATTAAAAGTTATGAGCATTAAAAAAGAAGATTATAATTTTCCAATTGGAAATGCTACAGTACGAGAAATTATGGAAAAAATGACACAAGATGTTATTAAAAATAATTTTTCTAATATGATACCAGATAAATCTAAGTTTGATTATATTTTAGATAAATGCACTTCAGAAATCATTAAAAAATCTGAGGGAATAGGTCATCGTGACTTATGGTGCATTAGTATTGATGAAATAGCAAAATCTTGTCTATTTTATAATTATTTTCTGAAATTTAAGAGTATAATAAATAATGTTAAAGATCAAGAAACACTTAATAAAAAAATTGAAGATATTGATAAAGAATTAAAAGATAATCTTAATGATGATGAAAGAGCTAAAAAATTTTATATTTTATATGATAATGCTCATGTTGTAGAAGAATTATCTCATTCTTTTGATTATAATCATAAAAAAGATAATTTTGATACTGAAGATAGAAGAAATTTTTTCTTAGATTTCGCTGATTTAACACCTAAAGTAAATACTATTTATCTTTAGAACTACTCAATAAATATTCCAGGCTTTTCAGGTTCAGCAATCAAAGCTTTAGGATGATCAATTTTTTCCGCAGAAATTATTTCTATTTCAGTTTTTAATTCTTTTTCTAAAAATTCTTTAGAATCTAACAAATATCTTAATTCTTGTCCTTTCAAGAATTTTTCTTCTAATGGTTTTTTCTTTTGCAATTTTTTATAATAATCAGAAACTTCTTTTTCCATACCTTTATAATCTTTAATAATTCCTTTTAATTCAATTCCTTGTAAAACAGCATCAAAAATTTTATGCTTCCAACTTGGTGCTACAAATATTGTTATTTTTTTCGGACTTTCAACTTTAGATAATCTCTTAACTTCCATAATATCTTTTAACAAACTCTTTATCAATTCTTCTCCAGCTTCAACTCTCATATTAATTACTTTGGTATCAACAGAAGGCCATTCTTCTATTAATATTGATTTTTCATTTCCAATTTCATGCCATAATTCTTCACAAACATGGGGAATAAAAGGAGTTAATAATTTTAACCATCTAGCAACAATTTCAGGATTATATTTTTCTGTCCTTTTCTTATACCAATTGATATCACTTAATATTGAAAAGAAAGCAGAATTAATTGCTTTTTTAATTTCATTCTTATCCATTGCACCTGTTACCCCCTGTATTATTCTATTCATTCTTGATTCAATCCATTTGTCAATCATTTCTTTCTCTTTTTTAGGTTCACTTTTTATAATCTCTTTTATAATTTTAATAAAACCTTCTAAATGTTTTTTATAGACTGAACATTCTTCATTTTTCCAATCAAAATCTTCCCATTGATTTGCACCATGGCTCATGTAAAGTCTTATTGTATCAGCTCCAAACAATTTTATTGCATCATTCCAAAAAATAACATTACCTAAATGTTTTGAAAGTTTTTTTCCATAAGCTATTAAATGCCAATTAACAAAAATTCCTTTTGGCCAATTTTTTTCAGGAAATATTGCAACATGATTCATTATGAATAAGGGAAAGTGAGCTGATTTATGTTCTTTTCCACCAGCATTCAAATCTAAAGGATACCAATAATCAAATTCTTTTCTGATTTCTTCCCAAACAGGTTTCTTTGCTTTGCATTCTCCTAGATAAACATAATCAAAGAATTCATCTGTTAAATCATCTAAAGTTATTTTATTGTTATTAAAATATTTAGAAATAACGTAAAATGACATGTAGATTGTTGAGTCTGATAAAGCTTCTACAATCCATCCATCTTCAAATGGAAACTTGGTTCCCAATCCTCTTTTTCTTACAGAAGGTCTTGCTTCTAACCAATCAATTATACCAGGAAGCTCTTTTTTATATTGAGAAGGATAAATATTCATTTTTTCTATACATTTTTTAGTTAAATCTTTCCATTTCAAATTTCCATAATCAATAAACCACTGTCCTTTAACAGCTTTTATAACAATCTCTGAACCACATCTGCAATGAATAGGTTTAACAGACAATTCATACATTATATCAGCATTTCCATTCTGTTTTAACCAATCTTCTATTTCTTTTTTTGCTCTTGGAACATTCATTCCTCCAAATTGAGGAATAGAAGCAATTATTTTACCTTTGTTCCATTCAATTTTATACAAGGCTTTGGTTGCATTTTCAACTTTTGGGTCGCTAGGATATTTTATATTGTATTTTTCTAACAAATCACTGGCTGGTATTTTACCCAAACCTTTTACATCAACAACTTGTACAGGTTCTATATCAGGTGCAACTTTCTTAAGATAAATGTAATCAAAAGGATCATGAGAAGGAACGCTCATAACAACTCCAGTTGCCTCATCTGCATCAACAAATTCTCCTGGAAGAATTGGAACTTCTTTGTTGTTTGCAGGGTTTATAGCTTTGGTTTTTAACAATTCTTGTCCTGCAATTTCTTCTTCGATTTCAATTTTCTTTTCAAGATATTTCAATTTTTTAACAGCTTTTTCGGATATGATCCATTTCTCATTGTCAACTTTTGCTCTAATATATCTTTCATTTGGATTAACCCAAATATTGGTAACACCGAAAACAGTTTCAGGTCTTAAGGTTCCTGTAGGTATAACAACGTCTCCTAATCTAAATTTAATTATAATAAAATCTTTTATTTGAGCTCCTCCCCATTCTTGTATGTCCATTTCAGCAGAATCCAAACTAACAGGACCATTACAATCAGGACACCAAGGTAATCTATAGTCTTTTTGAATAACATAGCCAACATTTCTTAATTTCTTGAATTGCCATTGTATGAATTTGTTATAATGAGGATCAATTGTAGAGACAATTGATCTTAAATCTAGTGATAAACCAATTCTCTTAAACGATTTAATCATAAATTTTTCAAGATATTTTTCCACATCTAAAGGATTTTTAAATTTAGCAGCATCTTTAGGTTCTATTCCATACTTTTCTGCAGTTTTCAAATCTTTTGCAACATCTTTTAAAATTGTTTGACAGTGAACACCGGTTGCATGAAATCCTATAGGAAAGAAAACATTGAAACCCCTCATTCTTTTGTATCTTGCAATAATGTCAGGAAGAACATAAGATCTTGCATGTCCAACATGTAAGGTTCCTGATACTGTTGGATAAGCAAAAATCATAAAAAACTTATTTTTTTCACTAGTATCAGCTTCAAATAATTTTAGTTCTTCCCATTTTTTCTGCCATTTAAATTCAATATCTTCAAATTTCATACTACAGCCCTAAATCATCTGAAATACTTTGTAATGCTTTTAGTGATATTTCAAAAAACTTTTCTCTAGGAATATCTATTTTTTCACAATATAATATATTTTCCCTATTACAATTTCTTGCAAAGTCTTTTTGTTTAAATTTCTTCTTAATGCTTTTTACTTTTACATCTGCCAATTTTTTAGATGGAACAATTAATGCAGCTGCAATTATCAGGCCTGAGATTGCATCAGCAGCTATCAATGTATATTCCATTTTACTTTCAGGATTAACTTTAGTATGTTCAAAGTTATGGGACTTTATTGCTCTTATTATTTCTTCATCAACCTTGTCTTTTAAAATATCTTCAGCTAACAAAGCATGCTTTTCAGGATCATTTTCTGTTCTTCCGAAATCAACATCATGTAATAAACCAACTAAATCCCATTTTTCTTTATCTTCCTCTAGATATTCTGCAACACCTTTCATTATAGCTTCCACTGCAAGCATGTGTTTTATTAGATTTTCTTTGCTTACATTCTCTTTTACTAGTTTTAAGGCTTCTTCTCGGTTCATGACTATCAGTATTATATTTATAAATTATATTAATAAATAAAATCATTATGCCCTCGTAGCTCAGTTTGGATGGAGCGCCTGACTTCTATTCGTGAAATAGAAGTTTTGATAACGAGATGATATCAGGAGGTCGTGGGTTCAAATCCCGCCGAGGGCATTTTTAAAACTTTTTATTCTTGTTAAACAAATTATTTTCATATGGCTAAGGTTATTTCAGTCATATCTGGCAAAGGCGGAGTTGGAAAAACAACAACAGTCTCTAATTTAGGGGCAGCCTTGGTAAAAAGAGGTAAAAATGTTATTGTGATTGATGGAAATGTTACTACTCCAAACTTAAGTTTACATTTAGGAATCCCATTTTATCCAATAACTTTGCATGATGTTTTAAAAAGAAAAACTCCTGTAGAGGCCGCAATCTATGAGCATTCAACTGGAATGAAAGTTGTTCCTGCTTCTTTATCAGCTGAGGCAGTAAAAGATACAAAAATTGAAAAATTAGAAGGTGCCTTATTGAACCTTTTAGGAAGGGCTGATGTAATAATAGTTGATTCTGCTGCAGGTTTAGGCAAAGAGGCATTAACTGCTATGAGATTGGCTGATGAATTAATAATAGTAACTAATCCTGATCTACCTTCTGTTACAGATGCTTTAAAAACAATAAAACTAGCAGAAGAGTGTGGAACAAAAGTTTTAGGTATTGTTTTAAATAGAGTTAAAGGTAAAAAACATGAAATGTCTCTTTCTGAAATAAAATCAATGCTTAGTGCACCAATTTTAACTATTGTTCCAGAAGATTCTTCAGTTCCTAAATCAATAAAAAGAAAAAAGCCTGTTGTTCACCATAAACCAAAAAGCAGGGCATCTATAGCATTTAAAAAACTAGCAGCTAAGATATTAGGAGAACCCTTTACTGAGAAAACAAAAAAGAAAATGGGCTGGTTTGAAAGACTAACTTTTTGGTTAAGATAATTAGTCTCTTAAAAGATTATTGAAAAATTCTCTGCTAGCTTTTATAAATTTTTCATGTTTTCTTTCAGCTATTTGTATTATTTTATCTAAGAAAAGACATGGCACTAAAATCAATATAGAATATACAAGTATTCCAAAACCTAGAGAAGAGATTACATAACCTTCTATCATATAAGGAAGAAATATAGTTTTTAATGGTATTTTCACATTAAAATTTATAGAATAGTGCGTATTGATTACAGGATAAAATAAAGCAACCCCTTCTCCCTCAGTTATTCCAATATAATTTCCAAACGCAGGAAAAGAAAATAAATCTAAAAAAAGATGGCTTGATAAGAATATTAACAAAAGGAAAAAGAATCCTTTAAAATAACGATTTAATTTTAGTTGAAATGATATAAGCAATAACACCAGAGGAATTAAAACAGTTATAAAAATATTATGAAATGTTGCCCTTTCTAAACCAAAAAAATGATCTAAGTCTATCAAAAGTGTTAGAAAGGCAGATATGAAAATTGTTCTTATTGGATGTTTTATATTTATTCTAGCAGCCAAAGCAGCAATTATTGGAAATACAAAATGAAATAAACTATCCATTTAATCAACTTTTATTTCAAAACCAATTACAGGTTTTTCTAATTGCCAGTTTTCTAAAATTTTTGGATGAATTTCTCCAAAAAATCCTATTTGTTTTCCTTTAACTAAGATTTCTCCGCATCTAGATTCCATAAAACTTGGATGATTATATTCTTTTATTTCGTATTTATAACCTAGAGAACTTAAAACAGCTTCTATAATAGACTTCATTTCTGTTAGGTTTGCATTATCATAAGAAATAACTGCAGCTAATTTTCTAATTTCTTTGGTTTTAGTTTCTCGGTTTTCATCTAATAAAACACAATCACCTATTTCAAAAATTTTCTGAGGATATTCTCTGTGTTTGTTTGATGATAAAATTTTCATCATATTTGGCAACAACCAGGTTCTGCATGTGTTATATTCACTAGAACTTGGATTTAGAATTTCTACAGAATTACCTTCTACATTCATTTTAACAAAATTGTTTTCTCTGTTTGTTAAAACAAAACTTAAAACTTCTTGGAATCCAAAACCAATCATTAGTTCTCTTATTTTTCTAGAAAATTTTTCTAATTCAGACTGTTCTCCAATTGTTGCCACTTTTGGTAAAATAGGCTCAATTTTATTATAACCATAACCAACAGCAACATCTTCTATTATATCAATTTTATGAAGAATATCAGAACGGTAAGCAGGTACCCCAACCATTATTTTTCCACCTTTCATTTTTTTAACATAATATCTTATTTTTTCTAGATTTTCAACTATATCATTTTCATTTAATCCTATTCCAAGAGTACTATCAATTTCATCAACATTTATAGACATTTCTTTTGGTTCCAATTGTGGAGTTATTCTATTGCTAACTTTTACACTAAATATTTTTCCACATCTTTCAGAAATATTACAACATAGAATGTTTAGAACCTGGTTTACAGTTTTTTCATCGGTTCCAGTAACATCAATGAAAAGATTTTTTGTATTTTCTGTAACTTTTGTTCTTTCAGAATTTATAATAGGCGGAAAACTTATAACACCTTGTTTATCATAAATTAAAGGATAGTTATCTTTAACTAGATGAGCATAATCCATTCCTTTTGGGTGTTTTTCCAATATTTCTTTTATATTCATTTCTTCAGTTTTTCCTAATGGAACAAATTTTTCATCATCAACATCCTTATAAACCAAAGGAGGAACTATTTTATCAAAATCATGAACACCAATTGCAACTTTTCTTCTATCTCTTCCTATTGTCATGTGCAATTTTTCTTGAACTTGCATCAAACTTTTTACCAAATCATCTGAAAGAGTAATATCTTTTATTATTCCACATGCGATATATGGTCTAACATCAGCTTTCTGCTTTTTTAATATAATACCAGAATCAGTAACATCATATCTTTTAATTCCAGTTTCAATTCCTAAAAATCCTTTCATTTCTCTTGCTATTCCTTCTACAGAAAACATGTCAGATCTGTCAGGATTTAATTCACATTCAATTTTATTTTCATTGATTTTTGCTTCAATTTTTATTAAGAATAAAGTTTCTACTATTTTTTCATCTGTTAATTGTTTTCCAATTAAATTCAACAAATCATTTTTATCAATTTCTAATACAACCATTTATTTCACCAAAGGAACTTTTCTTAACCATCCCAAATCTTCTGAATAAAGCATTCTTATGTCCTCCACACCTAATTTGGCCATGGCTAATCTATCAATTCCTATACCCCATGCTAAAACTTGAGACTTTTCCACACCTAAAGGTCTTAATAATTCTGGTCTGAACATACCTGCAGGTAAAACTTCTATCCAACCAAGAGTGGGATGTTTAACATATCCTTCTACACTAGGTTCAGTATATGGGAAGAAACCAGGTTTGAATTTAACTTCTTTCATTCCAATTGCTTCTGCAATTTCTTTTAAGAAACCTAATAAATGTCTGAATGTTAGATTCTTTCCAATAACAATTCCTTCGCATTGATTAAATTCCATTAAATGTTGTGCATCAATAACATCAGGTCTAAAGTTTCTGTTTATTGTAAAATATTTTGCTGGTTTGTCTTTGCTTTCAAAAAGTGTTCTTGCAGACACAGCCGTTGTATGAGATCTTAAAACTAGTTTTTTTGCTTCTTCTCTGTTCCAAATACCTCCCCATCCAGTGCTTTCAGTTATCCAGCCACCTTCATGAGTGGCTTTAACTTTTGCTATTAGATTTTCATCAGGCAAATTTCCTTTACTAGGTATTTTCATGTAAAACAAGTCATGAAGACTTTTTGCTGGATGGTCTTGAGGAATAAATAAAGCATCACAATTCCAAAAAGAAGTTTCAATTAAAGGACCTTTCATTTCTTGAAAACCTAATCCTATTAATCTTTCTTTTATATCTTCTATGAACTGAATGTAAGGTTGTTTTTTTCCAGGATAAATTCTTGGGGCTGGAGCACTTACATCATATTTTCTAAATGTTTTGTTTTTCCATTCACCAGATTTTATTAAATCAGGAGTTAATTGAGCTATTTCTCCTTTTACTTCGGCTTTCTTTTCTTTACTAAACAATCTTTTCCAAAGAGAAGGTTTTTTCGCTTTTTTAATTTCTTTTATTTCTTCAATTAATTTTCTACTTAAAAGATTTTTTATTAATTCTTTGTTAGTTCCCCCTTTTTTATCAATTTCTTCTAAAGCATTTTCTAAATCAGTTTCTTTATCAATAACATCTTTCCCCCTTTCACTTAATTTAACAATTTTATTTTCAATTATAATCCATTCATTTTTCTTTGCCCAACCTACTGCTATTTCAGCCTTAGGAAACTTAGAAACTTCTTCTAAAGATTTTTCATTTTCTATAAATTTAATTAATTGTTTTTCTGGTAAGCCGTTTTTTAGATATTCTTTTCCTTCATCAGTTAATTTATACATATTAATCTTCTAGCATGAATTTGTCTATAACTTTTTTTGCCCTTTTTCTTTTTTTCTGATGCTCTGCTAAAAATTTATTAATTCTTTTAGCAAGATCTTTTTTACATTCACCACATAAAATTTTTCCTTTTTTACACTTTTCATATCTTTCTTTCAATTTTTTATCATCAGGTTCAAACAAAAAGTAGAAATATTGATATACAGAACAAATGTCAGGTTCTCCTCCAAGTTTTTTCTGTTCTTCTGTTGTATCTTTCCCTCCTGTAAATGCATTCATGACTTTTCTTTCAATATCTTTTGGACCATCAATAGTAAATATTGCTGTGTCTGGTTCACTGGCAGACATTTTTCCACCTTTTCCTAATCCAGGAAGGAATTTACATTGAATTGAAGCAGGTTTATAGTAACCTAATTTTGGTAAAATATCTCTTGCCACTCTAAAATGAGGGTCTTGATCGATTGCATGAGGAATTAAACAAGGAATTTTTTTATTTTGTTTTGCAGATTCTAGGAATGCTGGAACTGATTGCATACTTGTAAAGAATATTGAGCCAACGTTTGTATCATTGGTAAATCCAAAAACAGCTCTTACTGTTGAATATGTTAATTTCTTTGCAACTTTTAAGGCTTGTCTATACATGGTTTTAGCATATTTTAGGTTTGAAATTATTTTTGTTTTTTTAGAATCAAAATCAAGTGCTATTATATCTAAAGCATTTTCATAAGTAAACTTCTCAACATCTTCTAAACTAAGCTTATCTTTAAACAAAAATTTTTCATCATCTGTTAATTGGATCAAATATTTAACATCAAAAGCTTTTTGCAATTGTTTTGCAAATAAAAAGGATATCAAATGACCTATAGTAGTATGGCCAGAAGGCCCCCTACCATTATATAAATAAAACTTATTATCTTTTTCAAATTCTTTTAAAATAAAATCTAGATCTCTGTGTGCAAAAAATATTTTTCTTCTTAGAAATAGATTGTTACCCATATATTTTCCTAATTTTTTATAGAGCTTTTCATCTATCAAACTCAAACCAAAGTCCTTTATTAGTTTATCATAATCTATTTCCCCTCTAACCTCCCACGGAGTTACAATCATTTCTTCTTTCATATACTCACCTTTTTAACTAATAGATAACTTTCTTTGGTCTTATTTTTAACCTTCTTAGAACTAGCAAAATCTACTAAACAAATTGGAGTAGATCCCATTCCATGAAATCGCCTAAAGACTATTAGTATCAAATATTTATAAAACTATTCCATTAGTGAGTATCAAAAATCTAATTTATATTCTTGTAAAATTTCTCTAGCTTCAGGAGAACGTACATCATAAAATTTTTCTCTTATTTGTCTACCTAAAAATAAAATATGTTTTCTAATAGAACATATGTATCTCCTTTCCCAAAGAGGATCAGTTCTTAATCTCACTGTAGAAACTCCAATTCTAAATATTTTTTTAAAACCAGGAATCCTTCTTTTCAATAATAGAATTTTTATATCTTCAGGAAATTCTTTATATTCAGTTGGATGACTATCTCCTCCTCCACCACCATCTGATAAACCCATAAATATATAATTAGACTAAAAAGATTTAAATCTTAAATAAAACTTCCTATATCTTTTGGAAGAGTCTCAAGTTTCTTTAATGCTTTTTCTATGTCTTTAACTTCTATTTTCTCAGAACCTCTGCTTTCAGCATTCTCTCCTGCATGCTTCATTAAGAATAAACCAACTCTTATATCTTTTGAGGTAAAAGTCTTTTTTATAGTGTTTTCAAATGCATCATAGTTCCAACAATCAGGAATAAAAGCATACTTTCTTCTTTCATGTAAAATTCCTCTAGTCTCCTCAAAATTATAAGGTTTAAATTCTGTTCTATCTAGCAATAATCTTGATGTTAATCTCCTATCCATTTTAGTTAACCATTCACTTATATTAGTAACAAGAAATATCGTCTTGTGTGGAACATCTTCTAAGATTCTATAAAGAAAATCAAAATCTTTAACCTTATCAATTTCATCGAATACAAAAACAACACCACTATATTTGTTAAATCTTAATATTATTCTATCAAATAACTCATCTGAGGATAATTTTTCCAAAGTTTTTATATCTAATAATCTAGCTATTTCATTTATTATTTTGGGACTTGTGTCTCTTTTCCAACAATTTATGTAAATTGGCATTATATTTTCTGTTTCCTCCATTAATCTTCTAAGAATAAATCTTACACAAGCTGTTTTTCCTATTCCAGGCTTTCCTGTTATTAATAAATTAGTTCCACTCCTTCTGTTAAACAAAGGTTTTATACACTCTGCCAGATATTTGTGTTGTTCTTCTCTATAAGGTAAAAGTTTAGGAAGATAGGTTTGTTCTAGAGCTTCTGTATTGATAAAAATAGAACCATTCATATAAAATATTTCATATAGATTTTATTTATATTTGAATAACAATAGGGTTATTATGGAAAAGAATAAAAATGCTAAAAGTTTCATCGATTTAGCTAAAAGAAGAGGTTTTTTCTGGCAATCTTCTGAAATATACGGTGGTACTAGCGGAATGTTTGATTATGGTCCTTTAGGTTTATTATTAAAAAGGAAATTAATTAATAAATGGAGAGAATTTTTTGTAAAGCAAGAAGATAATGTTTATGAAATTGAAACAAGTTTAATTCAACCTGAAAAGGTTTTTGATGCTTCTGGTCATTTAAAGAGTTTTATAGATCCGGTTACCCAATGTAAAAAATGCAACAGCATTTTTAGAGCAGATACTTTAATTCAAGAAAAAACCAAAAAATTTGTTGAAGGTAAGGAACCTGAAGAATTAACCAAAATAATCAAAGAAAATAATATTAAATGCCCTAAATGTAAAGGAGAGTTGTCAAAAGTAAAAGTATTTAATTTAATGCTTAAAACTTTTCTCTCACCAACAGAAGAAGAAATAGCATATCTAAGACCTGAAACTGCTCAAGGAATTTTTGTTAATTTTAAAAGAATATTGGTTGCAACTCGGGCAAAGTTACCTTTTGGTGTTGCACAGGTTGGTTCTTCTTTTAGAAACGAAATATCACCAAGACAATTCATAATAAGGTTAAGAGCTTTTAATCAAATGGAAGTTGAATGGTTTGTGAATCCTAAAGAAATAAACAAACATCCTAGATTTAAAGAAGTGGAAAATATTAAAATAAGAATTCTAACTAGAGAAGCTCAAAAAGAGAATGGAAAAGAAATAACTTTAACAACAAAAGAGGCTGTTAAAAAAGGAATAGTTCCTAATCAATACTTGGCTTATTTTTTGGCTAGAGAAACCCAATTCTTCCAATCAATAGGTTTACCATTTGAGTCAATTAGATTTAGACACATGCTTCCTGAAGAAACTCCACATTATTCAAAAGGAAATTTTGATTTGGAAATAAAATTTGATTTTGGTTGGAAAGAAACCGTTGGTAATGCTTATAGAACAGATTATGATTTGAAAAGTCATATGAAAAAATCTGGGGTTGATTTAACACTAAGATTAGATGATGAAACTAAGATTATACCACATATTATTGAACCTTCTTTTGGAATTGAAAGACCTATTTATGGTATTTTGCTTTATTGTTACAGAGATGGTAAAAAAAGAGGTTGGGAATGGTTTGCTTTTCCTCCAAACATAGCTCCATATTCGGCTGGAGTTTTTCCATTAGTTAATAAAGATGGTTTACAAGAAAAAGCTAAAGAAATTTTTAAGCTATTGAAAAAACATTTTGATGTATTTTATGATGATTCTGGTTCCATAGGAAGAAGATATGCAAGAGCAGATGAAATAGGAACACCATTTGGTATTACAATTGATTATGATACAATGGAAAAGAACACTGTTACATTGAGACACAGAGATACTACAAAACAAGATAGAGTAAAAATTGAAGATTTGGTAAAGATTATTTATCAACTTATTCATTCTTAGAATTCGTATCCACAATCCATACAAATAATCTTAGTTTGAGCACATTTTATAGAAGGAATTTCAATACGTCGAACATTTTCAGACCCACAACTTCTACAAACAACTTCCATAATAAAAATTTAAAAATCAAGCTATTTAAATTTAGCTATAAACTATTAACTTTTTATGGTGAGTTAATGTCAGATGTTATAATAGAAGCTAAAAACCTTAGCAAGGAATTTAAAGCATTAAAACGAGAATCAGCTTTTAAAGACTTATTTAGCAGAACTTATAAAAAAGTAAAGGCTCTAAAAAACGTGAGTTTGAAAATTGAAAGAGGAGAGTTTGTTGGTGTTATTGGGCCAAATGGTGCAGGAAAATCTACTTTAATAAAAATTTTAACAGGAATTTTAACTCCTAGTTCAGGTTACACAAAAGTTTTAGGCCTGATTCCTTATGAAAAGAGAAAACAAAATGCAAAAAACATTGGTGTTGTTTTTGGTTGGAGGTCACAATTGTGGTGGGATTTAATGGTAAAGGATTCATATGAATTGCTTAAACATCTGTATAAAATCCCACAAGACAGGTTTAATAATAATTTGAAAACTTTCTCTTCTATTCTTGACATTGACAAATATATGGAAAAACCAGTTAGAAAATTATCTCTTGGAGAAAGGGTCAGATGTGATTTAGCGGCCAGCTTGCTTCATGATCCACCAATTTTGTTTTTAGATGAACCAACTATAGGATTAGATGTGATTGCTAAACAACAAATCAGAGATTTTCTTACTAAAATCAATAGAGAAAGAAAAGTAACAGTTATAATAACAACACATGACATGGGAGACATAGAAGAATTGTGTGACAGAATTCTGATTGTTGACAAAGGAAAAAAGATATTTGATGGTTTAATAGATGATATTAAAAAGAAATTTGGGATAGAAAGAGTTCTTATTGTTGACTTTCATGGACCAGTTGAAAAAAGAAAATTAAAATGGAAAGGTGTTAAAATTCTAGAAATAGAAGAGAACAGAGCTTTTCTAGAAATTAATACTAAAAAAACATCTGTTTCAGAAATAATAAAGAAAATACTTTCAAAATGGTCAATATACGATATAACAATTGAAGAACCAAAAATAGAAGAAATAATTAGAAAAATTTATCGTGAGGGTTTATGAAATATTTAGATGTAACAATTGCTGGTATTAAAGAAAGAATGGTTTATAGAATGCATTTTTTTATAGGTTTAGTTGCAGCTTTGATAAATTTGTTAGTTCTATGGTTTGTGTGGAATGCTGTTTTTGCTGCATCTGAAACAGCCATTATAGGCGGTTTTACTTTGTCTGCTATGATAACATATTTAGTAGTTTCTTCATGTTTAAGACCTTTAACTTATTCTGGTATGGAATATAAGGTTGAATGGGATGTTAGAATTGGGAGAATAAGTACACTTTTAACAAAACCAGTCAGCTATCCAATTTTTCGTATTTTTGAAGGTTTTAGCAGTACAGTATTTAATTTAATAATAAATGTTTTACCAATTTTTTTAATATCTGTTTTGTTAATTACTATTTCACCACCAGTTAATATTTTAGCCTTTTTGATAGCTGTTACATTAGGTTATTTTGTAAACTATCTAATGATTTTTTTGACAGGTATGTGGGCCTTTTGGTCAACAGGAAGTGTTTGGGGATTAAAATTATCAAGAGAAGTAATAACAGATATAATGTCAGGAGCCATAATTCCACTTTATTTTTTTCCAGATTGGTTTGCTAACATTGCTAAATTATTACCATTTCAAACAGTTTTTCACATACCGCTTTCAATATATTTAGGAAAGATAGCTGGTATTGACATTTTTTACTCACTAATTCAACAATTGGTTTGGTTAGCCATATTAGGATTTTTATCTTATTTTGTTTGGAAAATAGCAGAAAGAAAAGTTATTGTGCATGGTGGTTGATTGTTTAAAATATGGAAACAATTAGTAAAAATGAACATAAAAAAATGGATGGAGTACCGAATAGACTTCTTTATAGGTATAATTGCAATTTTTTTGACAAATGTGATATCCATAGTTTTTTTCTGGACCATATTCCAACATATTCCAATACTTAATGGTTGGAAATTTGAACAATTGTTATTTCTTGTGGGATTATCTTTTTTCTGTTTTGGGATATGGCATGTTTTCCTAAATGGAGTTTCTCCCCATAAAATTGAACGTTATATAATGAGCGGTGATTTCGATCGTGTACTTCTTAAACCAATTAATCCGATGCTCCTTTTATTAATGAGTAACATTGATGATGATGGTTTGGGTGATTTAATAGCAAGTATATTAATATTGACTTATGCTTCAAATGCGCTTTCAATAGTTTGGACACTACAGAATATTATTTTACTTATTTTATCAGTGATGGGCGGTGTATTGATAATTTTTTCTGTAGTACTTTTATTATCAACAGCAACTTTCTGGATTGTTAGATCAGGAATGTTATCACAAATTTTTTGGTCTTTGATGAGATTCACAGAACTTCCATTAGATATTTACAACCCATTTATAATGTTTATTTTAACTTTTGTTTTACCATTTGGTTTTATCAATTATTATCCAGCACAAACATTTCTTGGTAAAGGATTATGGATGTACACAGCATATTTAACTCCTTTAATAGGATTAATAGCTTTTGCTATTGCATATTCAGCATGGAAATTTGGGATAAAAAATTACACTTCAACAGGTAGTTAAATGAAATATAATTGGTTTGCTATAAAAATTGTAGTAATTTGTGTAATCATATGGATTTTACAACTTATTATCCCCCCATTAACTGATAATTTTGCTTTGATTTCATCAGAATTTTTTTCAAGACCTTGGACAATTGTAACATATATTTTTCTTCACGATGATCCATTGCATATATTTTATAATATGTTTGCCTTAGCTCTTTTTGGTTCTGTTTTAGAAAAAGTAATTGGTGGAAAGAAATTTTTAACTGTATTTTTTATTTCAGGAATAATAGCTGGAACAGGAAGCATTTTATTTTATAATGCATCAATAGGAGCATCTGGAGCAATTTATGGAATTTTTGGAACACTAGCCATCTTAAGACCAAGAATGACAGTTTATACGGGTTTTGGATTTCCAATGCCACTAATAATTGCTGTATCTTTATGGGCCGCAGGTGATCTTTTAGGATTTTTTTATCCTTATGATAATGTTGCATATGCAGCTCATTTGTCTGGTTTAGTTTTTGGTTTAATATACGGTTTTTATTTGAAAAAACATTATGGTGAAACTGCTAAACCAAAAAGAAAAACAAAATCAAATATTGAGGAAAAAGAATTTAGAGAATGGGAAGATAGATGGTTTATTACCTAATTCTAATTTTTAGTTTTTTCCTACAATTTTTACATAATTTTAAATTAACACCTTTCCATTTAACATTGGTTAGTCTTCCAACTTCTTTAACATGGCCTTTACATCTGTCACATTGAGTTTGAATTTTAATCACCAATAAAATATAATTATCTACTTAGTTTTTTAAATCTTAACCTTTCCCTAATTCTGCTTTTTTTCCACTGCTTCTCTTTAATTATTATGCGTTCTAGCTTTTCTAATGCTTCATCAACAGCAGTTCTTAAATCCCAAGCGTAAGACTTGCTTATAAAAGTTCCTTTATCAGTTAAAAGCCTAGTTCTTATTGAATATTTTACTTTGCCTTGTTCTTCATATCTTTTTATATGTAAAAAGAAATGTTGCGGTTTATAAATTTTAGAAATTTTTTGTATAGTGTCTCTAATCATTCTATCTACAGTTGCAACTATAAAATCATCTTCATCTAATAAACCAACAATCTGATAATAAATACCTTTTTGTTCTAAACTAGAAACATAAACCTCTAATAGATCTTTTGCTGTTATTACACCAACTGGGAACTGATTTTCTGCTATAATAACACCATCACTTCTGTATTTGTTCATTAAATTTACAATTTCATTTAAAGTCAGATTCCTTTCAACAATCACTGGAGAACTGTTTATGATTGTTGAAACAGGTATTTTCATTATTGTTTCCTTTTCAGCGGCCATAGAATAAAAATTTATTCTATCTCTAGGTTTAACTGCTTTTAATAAATCAAAAATTGTTACAATTCCACACAATTTTTTGTTTTTATCAATAACAGGGAGTCTAGATATGTTTTTTTCTCTCATCAAAAGTCTAGCTCTTCCTATATCATCTTCGTCAGTTATTATTTCTGGAATAGACATTATAGCTTCTGCTGTTGTTTGCCTAAATTGTTTCATTTTTGAGGCTGCTTCAATTATATCAAACATAGAAATTATTCCAACAACTTTTTTATTTTCAATAATAGGTAATGCTCTTAATCCTGTTTTTAATATTAATTTTGCTGCTTCATTTATTTTGCTTTCAGGAGAAACAGTTGGAGGCGGAAAACTCATAATAGAGCTAACTTTTGTTCTTTCAGGGTTACTTATTCCTTTTTTTGCTAGTTCTTTAGTATAAATAATACCTTTTAATTTTTTTCTTTCAGTTACTAAAATTTGTCTTAAATGATGTTTTTCAATTAAAGAAATTAATTTTGTTAATGGTGCTTCAGGATTTATAGAAATAAATTTTTTTGTCATTATGTCTTTTACAAACATTTTTAGGCCTCCTATGGGCTTATATAAGTTACATTATAGTATGTTGCATCATTCTCATTATCAACAACAGCCCAAAGCATATTTGCTCTTATGTTATGAGCTAATCTAACTGCTCTTGATAATTCTTGGAAAGAGCAAGTATAATCTTCTGAAACACAAAAAACTATCCATTTGGTGTGTTCATGTGGTGCTTTAGGACCTTTTTTAATAGGTTTTACTCCTCTTTCATAAACTCTAAAATCACAACCAAATTTAAAACCTGTTCTTGTTGGTAATCCTCTTTCTCTCAGG
>Ga0209427_10002526_pt1 | contig 21554 bp, 14 predicted proteins | sample DeeMarSWOR136_30_FD_187465 | JGI IMG/M metagenome (GOLD analysis project Ga0209427, IMG submission 187465) | Marine sediment microbial communities from White Oak River estuary, North Carolina - WOR-1-36_30 (SPAdes) (version 2) | ecosystem: Environmental > Aquatic > Marine > Intertidal zone >...
GGGATGGTTGCAACGGAGAGAACCAGCAAGTTAGGTTTTATTTCTATGGGCTCCTTCAAGATCCGATCCACGAAGGAGATGGAGAGACTTTCTCCGTCCTTCTTGACCTCCGGTTTTGCTTCGGGCTCATACTTAATGAACATGATCCCTTCATTGCGTGCCCGGGCATAATAGGATTCCAGAAGCCCATAGGTTCGCATGTCGCGGTACAGGATGGAGATCCTGGCTTTGGGATTGAGCTCTTTGATTTTAAGGGCATTCTTGACCGCAGTCGCACAGCAGGTCCGGCTACAATAGGGTCGCTCCTCATTTCTTGATCCCACGCATTGAATCATCACGATCTCGTGGGCCCGCACGACTTCCTCGGGTTGGGTAGCGATTCGATTTTCCAATTCGAGTTGGGTAAGGATGCGGGGGTCCTGGCCGTAGAGATATTCCGTGGGTTTCCATTCTTCTGCGCCTGTCGCCAAGATCGTTATCCCATGCTCAATTTTTCGATAATACATCGTGGGCGCCACCATCACCCCTGTGGAGAAATTTCCTTTGGAGCCGCTGAAGTCGACGACCAATGCATTCGTGATGACATGAATAGAAGCATGGCTTGTTACCTTGCCAATTAAATCCTTCAAGAAAGCCTGAACATCTTCTCCTTCAAGGGTATAATGCAGGTTTATCAGGTTTCCGCCCAGTTGGGGCTCTTTTTCAAGGAGAAAGACCTCATATCCCTGTTCAGCAAGCTTAAGGGCAGCGGTCATCCCAGTCACTCCTCCTCCGATGACCAATCCCTTTTGGATGACCGAGACCATCAGTTCACCGAGGGGGCGAATGAGCCTTGCATTCGCCACAGCCATCCGGACGAGATCTCTTGCCTTATGAGTCGCCTCTTGCTTTTCCCGCATGTGAACCCAGGAGCACTGATCACGGATATTGGCCATTTCAAAGAGGTATTTATTTAACCCCGCATCCCGTAGCGTTTCTCGAAACATCGGCTCATGAGTTCTTGGAGAACAGGATGCAACAATGACGCGGTTCAGCTGGTGTTCTTTGATCGCATTCTTGATTTTCTCCTGCGTATCCGTGGAGCAGGTGTAAAGATTTTCGTCGACATAGACGACATTCTTCAATGTGCGAGCATATTCTTTGACTGCAGGGACGTTGACCACTCCCCCGATGTTGATGCCACAATGGCAGACAAAGACACCAATCCGTGGCTCCTGAGCTGCAACATCCAATTCAGCAGGATACTCTTTCTTGGTCGCTATGGTGCCCCGCGCCTGGGCGATTCCTGCGGTGGCATCGGCTACTGCACCGCTGGCCTGAGAGACGGTTTCAGGAATGTCCTTAGGTCCCTGAAATGCTCCGCAGACAAAAATGCCTGGTCGCGAGGTGGCAGTGGGCGTGAAAGGTTTTGTTTTGCAGAATCCATAATCATCCAGATCCACGCCCAGTCGTTTTCCCATCTCCATAGTCTGCTTGGATGCAACCATGCCAACGGAGAGGACGACCAGTTCAAACTCCTCCTCTACAAAATCTCCCTCCTCATTCAGATAAGTGATTAGGAGATTTTTTGTTTTGAATTGTTCTCTCACCTTGGAGACCATGCATTTAATGAATCGGACTCCATATTCGGACTTTGCCCTTTCATAGTAGGCATCGAATCCTTTCCCATAGGCCCGGATATCCATATAAAAGATGGTGGGCTTGATGAAGGGGACATGTTCCTTGGCAATGATCGCCTCTTTTGTCGCATACATGCAGCAGATGGAAGAGCAGTAATCATTTCCACAACTTGAATCCCGGGAACCCACACACTGGATGAAGGCAATTCTTTCTGGAATCGTTCCATCTGAAGGACGGAGGAGGTGACCACGATGGGGGCCCGTTGCGCTCAGCAGCCTTTCAAACTCAATGCTTGAGACTACATTAGGATAGAACCCGTAACCAAATTCCTGCCGTAAATGAGCATCGAAGACCTCGTATCCCGGAGAGAGGATGATGGAGCCCACTTCTATCTTTTCTGTCGCCTGTTGGTCTCCATAGTTGACCGCCTTGGCCAAGCAGACCCTTTCGCAAAGGCCACAACCGATGCAAAGTTCCCGATCAATGAGATAGACTTTCGGGATAGCCTGTGGATATTTGATGTAAATGGCTGTTCTCTTGCTCATTCTTTCATTATACGTGTCGATGGCGCTTACGGGGCAATGTTTGGCACATTCGCCACAGCCCGTACATTTATCGAGGTGGATGTATCTTGGTTTCTTTATTACGGTCACAGTAAAGTGGCCGGGTGCTCCTTCAACTTCTTCCACCTCTGCATTTGAGATGATCTGGATGTTGAGGTGCCTTCCGGTTTCCACCAACTTCGGAGACATGATGCACATGGAGCAATCGTTGGTGGGAAAGGTCTTATCGAGCTGGGCCATCACCCCACCAATCGTAGGAGCATTATCGACCACATAGACATAGAACCCTGACTCTGCCAGGTCTAGGGAGGCCTGCATTCCACCGATGCCGCCTCCGATGACCATGACCGCCCCAATAGGTTTTTGCTCTTTTGCCTGATCGATCTTTCTTATGGCTTCCATCTTCTCGATAATCTCCGAACTCTGAACTCCGAACTCAAAACTTTATTTAAACATTTCTTATGTACTTCGGAACCTTTTCTTCCGAAGGGTGAAATCCGATTTTCCCTTCCCCAACGAGGGAGACCAGGTAGGAAAGGGCATCCTTCAAATTCAAGTTCAAGGTTTGACTGATTTCGGTGGCTGTAATGGGTTTTATTTCAACCAGCTGGACAATTCGATTCTTGACCAACTCATCCCGGATGGTTGCCTCAATCAGCTCCTCCAGCCTCTCCTTCGGGACACGTTCTTTATAGACATTCTCCATTTCCATGAGCTCCGGTCCCTTGCCCACCATCCAGCGGATCTTCTCTCCCTCGAGAGAAGCCCCGACCGCCTTGAGTTTTCCTTTCATCTCTTCATCGAGAGGGAAGGGGCCGAGGGTCCGGATCTTCTCAATGAACTGGCGGACGACCTGGGAGAAACGTTCTCCCTCACCTGCGGAGACCCAATCGAGAAGGAGCCTCTCGGAGTCAATGCCGGCCATGTTTAATAATTTCCGGGTGAGATTAATCTTTTTCTCCGCCTGATAATTGCCCGTCAGGTAATGACAGTCTCCGGGATGGCATCCCAGAATCATCACCCCATCATACCCGGCGAGGAAGGCCTTCGGGATGAAGACCGGATCCACTCTACCGGAGCACATCACCCGAATGACGCGGGTGTTCGGGGGATACTGAAACCTGGAGATGCCAGCCAGATCCGCACCCGCATAGGCACACCAGTTACAAAGAAAGGATAAGATTTTGGGTTCGAAAACCATTTCATTAATCCCTAAAGTTCAAATGTCAAATTTCAAATGCCAAATGAATCAGAAATGCCTCAATGTCAAAGTATTTGACATTTGGAGTTTGGATTTGATTTGAAATTTGAACTTTGTCATTTGACATTTCCGTTACGCAGCTTCTCTTTCCCCTGGGGCGAAGAGGGCCTCAATTTGGGCTGTCAATTCCTCATCAGAAAAATGGTGAATGGTCAACGCCTTCTGAGGGCAGCTGGATGCGCAGATGCCACAGCCCTTGCAGGAGGCAGCAATCGTCTCGGCCTTGCTCCCTTGTTCCGTCTCGACCACACGAATGGCACTGAAAGGACAGAGCAGTTCGCAAAGGCCACATCCCACACAGCGCGTCTGATCCACTTCGGAGATGATCGGGAGAACGCTTACATATCCCTTGGCAATGGCTGCCGTGGCCCTGGCGACTGCGGCATCAGCCTGAGAGATCGATTCGCTGATCGATTTTGGAAAATGGGCCAATCCAGCGAGGAAAATGCCATCCGTAGCGAAGTCAACAGGCCTCAGCTTCATGTGGGCCTCGAGGAAGAACCCGTCGGCCGTTAAAGGCACTTTGAGCATCTTGGCCAAGGCCTCGTTCTCGAAGGGGACAATGGCACTCGCGAGAACAATCAGGTCCGGCTGCAGAATCACATCTTCACCGAGGATTCTGTCTCTTACGCGAAGGTTGAGGGATCCTTCTGCCTTCTTCAGGTCGGGCTTTGAATCGAGTTCGTATTGAATGAACTCAATTCCTTGTTTTCTGGCCTCGGTGTAATAACGTTCCATTAACCCATAGGTCCGAATGTCCCGGTAGAGGATGGTTACCTTGGCATGGGGATTCCGCTCCTTGATCTTCAAAGCATTTTTAACGGCGACGGAGCAGCAGATCCGACTGCAATTAGGATGCTCTGGAATCCGGGAGCCAACGCACTGGATCATGACGATGTTTCGGCACTGATTCACTTCCTCCCAATGATGGGCAATCTTCTCTTCAAGTTCTTTCTGGGTGATGACGCGGCTGTCCTGGCCATAGAGATATTCGACAGGCGTGCTCTCCTTGGCTCCCACCGCAACGATGACCACGCCATGCTCAAATTCTTTCTCCCTGCCATTGGTTGACAGAAGGGACTTAAAATTACCGACATAACCGCCTAGGACCTTCAATTCTGTCTGGGTGAAAACCTGGATGCGGGGATTTTCAAGCACCTCCTTCACCGTATTCCTGAGGAGTTCTTGCGGGTCGTTTCCATCAATCGTCGAGTAGATGTGGCGAAGATTCCCGCCCAATTCAGCCTCTTTTTCGACCAAAGCACAGTCAAATCCCTGCCGGGCCAACCCCAAGGCTGATCTCATTCCTGAAAGCCCGCCGCCGATGACGAGACCCTTCTTTTTGACCTCAACCACAGGCTCTTTCAGCGGCTGCAAGAGGCGGGATTTGGCCACAGCCATCCGAAGCAGTTCTTTTGCCTTTTCAGTGGCCTCTTTGGGCTGATGCATGTGGACCCAAGAGCACTGGTCTCGAATATTGGTCATCTCAAAGAGGTATTTATTAAGACCCGTCTCCCGGATTGTTTCCTGAAACAAAGGCTCATGCGTTCTCGGTGAACATGAGGCCACCACCACTCTGTTCAATTGGTTTTCTTGGATGGCCTTCTTGATCTTTTCCTGGGTGTCCTGAGAGCAGGTGTAAAGATTTTCGTCAACATAAGCGACCCCTTCAAGGGTTTTGGCATATTCCCTCACTTCGGGGACGCTGACAACCCCGCCTATATTGATTCCACAGTGGCAGACGAACACACCGATTCGAGGTTCCTGCTCCTTCACGTCGATCTCAGCCGGGTAATCCTTCTTCTTAGTCAAGATTCCTCGGACTTCAGAGAGGAAGGCGGAGGCGTCCGCAACGGCTGCACTCGCCTGAGCGACGGTCTCAGGAATATCCTTGGGCCCTTGAAAAGCTCCACAAACATAGATGCCCGGTTTGCTGGTGCGCAAGGGCGAGAATTCCTGCGTCTTGCAAAAACCATAGTCATTCAGTTCAAGGCCAAGTTTTTCAGCCAAGTCTCTTGCACCTTTTGAGGGATTCAACCCAACGGAGAGGACCACGAGGTCAAACTCTTCCTCCTTGATTTTGCCCTCGCCGTCGACATAGCTGATCAACAAGTTCTTTGTCTTCGGCTTCTCCGAAACCTTCGAAATCATGGAACGGACGAACCGAACGCCGTAGTCCTTCTTCGCTCTTTCGTAGTAGGCATCGAAATCCTTCCCATGGGCACGGATATCCATGTAAAAGATGGTCGGTTCCACCTCATGATGATGTTCTTTGGCAATGACCGCCTCTTTAATGGCATACATGCAGCAGACGGAACTGCAATATTCATTTCCACCGTTTTTGGTCATGTCTCTGGAGCCTGCGCACTGGATCCAGGCTACCTTCTGGGGAGCCTTTTGGTCAGAAGGTCTCAGGAGATTTCCCTGAAAGGGGCCAGAGGCACTGAGGATCCGTTCAAACTGGATGCTCGTAATGACATTTGATAAACGGCCATATCCATAAGCCGCCAGGCGATTGGCATCAAATTCATCGAACCCGGGGCTCAGGATAATCGATCCGACTTGGAACTTTAGGGTCTCTTCCTTGATCTGGTGGTTGATGGCTTCTGCCTTGCAGACGGCCACACACTGAAGACATTCGGAACAGTATCCACAGTTAAGACATCGAAGCGCCTCCCTCTTAGCTTGTTCTTCGGCGAAGCCCTTTTTCACCTCTGAAAAAGTTCTTCGCCTCTCCTCAATGGAAAGCCTTTCCATCCCTTCTCTCGGAGCCTTGAGTTGTCCGCTATAGATCTCTTCATACCGGGCCTTTTCAGGCTTGGGTTGCTCTCTCCCCTCAGAAAGATTCTTTCCCCTCAGGTATCGATCGATTGAGATCGCTGCTTCCTTTCCAGCAGCTACGGCCTCAATGGCGATCCAAGGTCCCGTAACAGCGTCACCCCCTGCAAATATTCCTTTCCTGGATGTTTGAAGGGTCACCGCGTCAACCTTTATCGTCCCCTGAGGCGTGGTTTGAATTTCCATCCCTTTGAGGAAGGAGAGATCAGGGGCCTGGCCAATGGCAGGGATGACGGTATCGAGTTCTATGAGGAAATCGGATCCCTTGATGGGAATGGGACGCCTTCGTCCTGAAGCATCAGGCTCCCCTAATTCCATCCGGATGCAGCGGAGGGAGATCCCCTTTCCATCTTTCACCACAATCTCTGTTGGAGCAGAGAGAAATTGAAACTTGATCCCTTCTTCTTCGGCCTCTTCGAGGTCTTCCTCATAGGCAGGCATCTCATCCCGGGTTCTTCGGTAGATGATGGTCACTTCTTTTGATCCCAACCGCAGGGCAGCCCGGGCTGCATCGATAGCCACATTCCCACCGCCGATCACACCGACCCGTCCTCCCACCTCTACTTTTTCACCCAGGTTCACCTTCCTTAAGAAGACAACGCCTGGAATGACATGCGGGTCATCTTCCCCCGGAACTCCGAGCTTCTGATCTTGGTGAGCCCCTATAGCAAGGAAGACGGCTCGGTAGTCCTGTCTGAAGAGGTCATCGAGGGTAAGATGGGGACCAATAGGAGAGTCCGTTTTGATTTCAACCCCTAGAGATTGAATCGTCTCAATCTCTTCTTTCAAAACATCTCTTGGAAGACGGTAAGAAGGAATGCCTGTATAGAGCATGCCTCCCATAACAGATAGGGCTTCAAAGATGGTGACCGGATAACCTTTCTGAGCAAGATAAGCCGCGGCGGTTAGTCCGGCTGGCCCTGAGCCCACAATAGCTACCCGTTCTTCCTTTCCCTCTTCTTTTTGGAGGGGAATCTCTTTAACCTGATCGGCCACAAATCGTTTTAGCTCACAAATGGCCACAGGCGAGTCAAGTTCTTTGCGATTGCATTCCTTTTCACAAGGATGAGGGCAGATCCTTCCGAGTGTCCCCGGGAGAGGGAGGTTCTCCCAGATCAAGGAAAGTGCCTCTTGATACTTGCCTGCTCCAATTAGCGCCACATAACCTTGGACGTTGATACTGGCAGGGCAGGTGAGTCCACAAGGAGCCCGATCTCCTTTCTCAATCGTAAAGATATTGGGGAAAGCCTGAGCATAAGGTCTGTAAATTGCTTTCCGGTCCACCAGGCCTTCGTCGAATTGGTTTTTGATGGGAACCGGACACACTTGAGGGCATTCTCCGCAGCCAGTACATTTTAGAGGATCAACATATCGAGACTTCTTTTTCAGAGTAACTTCAAAGTTCCCCGGTCCTCCTTCGACTTGCATCACTTCAGAGTAGGTGAGCGTCTGGATATTCAGGTGACGGCCCGCCTCCACAAGCTTTGGAGAGAGGATGCACATGGAACAGTCATTTGTCGGGAAGGTCTTATCGAGCTGGGCCATGACTCCGCCAATGGCGGGTGACGCCTCGACGAGATAGACATAGTAACCCGATTCAGCCAGGTCAAGAGAAGACTGGATTCCTGCAATCCCGCCTCCCACGACCATCACGGCTCCTACTTTATCAGCCATAGTATTCCTTCCAAAATATTTTCGATTTTAGATTTTTGATTTGCGATTTAAAAATCGAAGATTGGCAATCGGAAATCTAAAATCCTTCCTACATCAAACCTTTGGCACTCAATACCTTTACCGGGTTGACGATGTGTCGACCAAACCATTTTTTGGCGTCCTTATGACCCAGAGCCAGCCCCATCAATTCAGTAAAATAGAGGATGGGAAGATCGTATTTCTCTCCGGTCTCCTTTTCCAATTCGCCCTGGCGAGTATCGAGATTCGCTTGACACATGGTACAGCCTGTCACCAGACAATCGGCTTCTGCCTCCTTGGCCATGGAGAGGACCTTCTGGCTCAACTTCCTCACGATGTCGGTTCTTGTCATAACTAAACTTGCTCCACAGCAATCGGTCTTGTAAGACCAGGGAATAGGTTCAGCCCCTAACAATTCCATCAATTGATCCATATGTTGAGGATTCTCATACTCTTTAATTCCAGTCATTTTGGGAGGTCGAACTGTAAGGCATCCATAATAACAGGCGACTTTGAGACCGGAAAGGGGTTTGTTCCGTTTTTTCTTAACCTCCTCTAAAATCGGTTCGTTGCAGAAAAAATCCAAAGCATATTCGACGTGAACTTTTCCTTGGTAGGAGAAATGGCTTTTCCTTGAATGTTCCTTAATTTCTTTCTCCGCTGTTTTGAACCGACTGTAGCAGGCCACACACGGGACAAGTAAGTCTCGATCGCTCTTCTCCGCAATAGCCAAATTTCGGGCAGCGAGTTCGAAGGCCAATTCTTCATCGGTGCAGTGGGCGGAACTGGCACCACAGCAGGTCCAGTCCTCCAATTCATGGAGCTGGATGCCGAGGAGGCTCGATACACCTCGAATCGATTCATCGTACTCCCTGGCCGTCCCGTGGAGGGAACAACCAGGGTAATAGGAAACTTCTTTCACCTTCTCTCCCCTTTCTTGACAGAACTTCTAAGAACTACCATGCGCTCTCTCGATGACAGGGATTTCACGATTTTTTCTGAGATTCCTCGAAGGTATTGAAGATCTCCTTAATCTCTTTTCCGCCTCCAAATTTGGACGGGAGGAGTTTGATCTTACCCCGTTTGTACATCTTCCATCCCAAGCCAGCGTCTTTTAGGAAATCGCGGGTCTTGGTTTTAAACTGGAGAATGAGGCTCAATTCGTGAATCCGGCCTTTCGATTTGATCGTATCCAAGAAGACCGAATGGAAAACCGGAATCTCTTTTTCTCCCGGTTTCACGCCAGAACGGATGGCTATGTTTCTCAGGGTATCCATGATCTTCGCAATATCGATGTTATTGGGACACCGGACACTGCAGGCATAGCAAGAAGCGCAGATCCAGATTGTTTTTGATGAGAGGACCTTCTCCCGGTGATTGTACTGGATATGACGGAGGATCTGGTTGGGAAGAATATCCATGGCATAAGCCACAGGACACCCCGCCGAACACTTCTGGCACTGATAGCAATCCTGAATGGTCTCACCGCTTGCCTGATGGATCTCTGACAAGAAGCTATTCTCTAATTCATTCATCGTTTCCCTCGATTCACGGACGGGGTTGCCCCTCCTGGACAGGTTGGATTTCTGGGACGGTTGGGAGCTCGATGGTAAAGGTTGTACCTTCTCCCACTTTACTTCTGACTCGAATCTTTCCTCCATGGCTTTCAATGATGCCATACGAGGTACTCAGGCCCAGCCCGGTGCCTTTTCCCACATCCTTTGTGGTGAAGAAGGGATCAAAGATGCGGGTGAGGTTCTCCTCCTGAATACCCTCCCCCGTATCCGTGAACTCCAAGGTGACCCATTTCCGGTCGGAAGAGGTGGAGGAGGTAATGGTGAGGGTTCCATTGCCATGCATCGCCTCTGCGGCATTGACAATGATGTTGATCAAGACCTGTTTCAGCTGACCGGCATTTCCACGAACGAAGGGTAAGAAGGGATCGAGGTTCTTGATGATCTTCACATTGTGAAAAAGGGCTTGGTTTTCCAGGAAGAAGAGACCATCCGTAATGGCGCGATTGATATCGGCGGGCTCCATCTTCGGTTCCGTCTGACGGGCGAATTCGAGGAGGCTTTTGACGATATCTTTGCAACGGCTGGCCTCCTGAACGATCCGAGCCAAGTCCCCCCGTTTTGAATCTCCTTCCGGGAGATCCTCCATCATTAAACTCGAATAAATGAGAATGCCACCCAGAGGATTATTGATCTCATGGGCAATGCCCGCGGCCAGCTTCCCGAGAGATGCCATCTTTTCCGAACTCACCAACTGGAGATGGGTGTTCTGAAGTTTTCTTTCCATCTTGATCCGGGGTCTTAGATCCGTAAAGATGCCCACGCTTGCAACCTCTTTGCCTTCTCCATCATAGATGAGCGTGGCGGAGAGTTGAATGGGGATCTCTTCCCCGTTTTTATTGACCACAGTGAGCTGAGAGGGGATGAATTTTCCCACACCTCCGTACTCCGGACTCCGGAGTTTCTTCATGATCTCTTTAGCCACTCCCTCAGGATAGATCTGGGTGATATGGATCTTGCCGATCACCTCTTCGGCAGTGTATTCCGTCAAGGCCTCGGCTCCTTTATTGAAGATGAAGATATTTCCTTTCATATCTGCGGCAATGATTCCATCCACAGAGCTTTCGATCAGGTTCATGAAGAACTCATTGGCCTCGCGGAGTTCATTTTCAATCCGTTTCCTCTCGGTAATATCTAAATTGATTCCTTCGTAACCGATGACCACCCCCTTCTCATTCTCGATGGGATGGCCGGTCAAGAGGACCATAAGCTTCTCCCCGTTTTTCTTCTTGAATTCGACCTCCATGTCTTTGACATAGCCGTCTCGTTCCATCCTCTCCTGGAAGAGCTTTCGATCCTCGGGGTTGACATAGAGGTCCTGGGCGATATGGATCGTGAGAAATTCCTCCTTGGTCGGGTAACCCAGCATGTCGAGGAGGGCCTGATTGCAATCCAAAAATTTTCCTTCCTTGGAGCTGATGAAGAGGCCATGCCTCACTCTTTCAAAGAGCGTCCGCAGTTTTTCCTCTGAATCTTTCAGACTCCTTTCGAATTGCTTCCGAGCGGTGATATCACGAATGTAAGCATAGGTCTTGACGCCACCCGATTCGGACTTGGCCAAGGCAATACAGACTTCGGCATCCTTCATCAGACCCTTCGGGTTCAAAATGGTCATCTCGGTGCAGAGCTTCTCACCGATTCCCTCTCCCCGGGTCGCGGTTCCTTCGAGAAATTTTTTGTCCTCTTGGCCAATCACGGTGAAAAAATTTCTTCCGATCAGGTCTTCTTTGGGGATCCCTGTGATGTCGGCGGCCATCTGATTGGCAAAGATGATCTTAAAAGCCTGATCAAAGACGACAATTCCATCATCCCCCATCTCAGCAATCTTCTCAAACTGCTGGGTAGCCTCCCGAATCCTTCGCTCCATCTGCTTCGACTCTGTGATGTCCCTCAGATAGGCATAACCCTTTCGGGTTCCCCGAGGCCTTTGGGTTAAGGCAATACAGGTCTCCACCTCTTTGGTCATCCCCCTCGAAGTGAGCAACCGGATCTGGGTACAATTTTTTTCACCGTAGCGCTCGGGATGAGTGAAGATGTCTTCGATGAGAGATTGATTCGGTTTTCCTAACAGAGAGAGAACCGTCATCTTAAGTATTTCTTCATTCGAATATCCGGTGATCTCGGAGACCATTCGGTTCGCATATTCGATCCGATAATCCTCATTAAAAACAAGGATGCCATCATTCCCCAATTCTGCAATCGCCTGGAACATCCCCGTTCCCACTCGTTGATGGATCAGGGTAAGCGGTTGAGGGGTCCTTCTTTTTTTGGAGGAAGAGGATTTTTTCCCTTGCATACCGTCTTCAAAGTAACATAACTCCCTAGGGTTGACAAGGGAAGTCGGCTCCATCGAATCTCAATGTAAATTGCAAAAGGATTCGAATAAAATGTAAATTTTCCATTTCACAATCTGCAATTTTCAATTTGCATTGGGTCTTATTAAAGTCCTACGGTGTCGAGCACACTAGGAATAAGACTCTCCCACCCGATGGGGATGATCTGAATACCTTGGCAGAGCGGTTTCAATGTCTTTATCAGATGACCCGCAATCTCCACACTTGCTTGCCTCTTATCGGAGGCCCTCATCAGTTGATCAATGATGGCATCCGGGATGGAGGCTCCTTCCACGTGTTTATTGACGTATCGTGCCATGCCAACCGATTTGAGCAGGGTGATTCCCGCGATGATAGGAACCTTGAAATGGGCAACCTTTTTCACAAAGGCCTCAAAAACGCTCACATCGTAAACCGAGCTGGTGAAGAAGAAATCGACTCCCATCCGGATCTTCTTCTCCATATCCATGACCTCAAGATCGAGGACATGTGCCTTCGCCGCCGCATTGACCATGGTGCCCACGCAGAATTGAGGTTTTCCAAGAAGGTCATTGCCCATGAGGTCGTAACCTTCTTGGAGGCGCTTGGCCGCTCCAAGCAACCCCACCACATCGAGGTCAAAGACCGGTTGGGTTTCGAAATGGTCCCCAATGGAGGGATGGTCTCCTTGTAGGATCAGGACATTCTTCAAACCTAAAGCGGAGGCATTAAGAAGTTCGGATTGAAGGGCCAATCGATTTCGATCACTGCAGGGGAGATTGAAAATCGCCTCCAACCCTTTGCCTTTTAGCAGGGCACAGACTGAAAGGGATCCCAGCCTCATGATGGCGTTTTGAAGGTCTGGTACGTTGATGGCATCCACCCGGCCCTTCAGGAGGTCTGCATTATTGTAAACTTCAGTGAGGTCATTCCCTTTGGGCGGCTGGAGTTCAACGACCACAACAAACTTACCCGTATCCAAGCGTTCCTTGAATGTCATGGCTCTTCTCCTGTGACTGCGATGTTCGTCAGGGTCTTCAGTTAATAAAAATAACCAATCACCAAGCACCAACATCCAAGGAATAACCAATATCCAATATCCAGAACCAACTGGGTACACTTTTGGTGATTGGAATTTTTACTTGGAGCTTGCCCGCCTGCCCCGCCCTCGGTCGGGACCGGGGCCGGCAGGCAGGGAATTTGGTCATTGGTTATTCCACTTTGGGACGGGGTAACAATCCGGCCATCTCTGTAATCTGACTGATCATCTGCTCCCATTCGATGGCCATGATATGAACCCCATGAACCCCTTCAATTCCCCTCAGTTCTTGAATCTGCTCCACACAGAGCTTGATCCCTTCCTCAGCCGGTTTCTTCGCTTTGACAATCCGATCGATGATTTCGTCAGGGATGAGAATACCGGAAACATTTTTGGCCATGTATCGGGCCATACCGCCTGACTTGAGAGGGGTGACTCCGGCTAGGATGCGAACCTTCTCATGGAGTCCCCGGTCTCTCACCATCTTCATCCAATCCTTGAACCGGTTCATATCGTAGATACACTGGGTCTGGATGAAGTCCACTCCCGCAGCCACCTTCTTTCCCAGTCGAACGGCCCGGAATTCGAAAGGGTCACCGAAAGGGTTCTCCGCTGCACCGATGAACATCTTGACTTCCCCTTCAACTTTTTCCTCACCGCCCAGAAGGGTTCCCTTATCCCGCAAGGTCCGGACACAGTCAATCAACTGGATGGAGTCCAAGTCATGAACGTTCTTCGAGTCAACCTGGTTTCCAAACGTATGATGATCCCCGGTGAGACAGAGCATGTTCTTAATCCCCAAAGCGGTAGCCCCGAAGAGGTCGCTTTGCATGGCGATCCGATTCCGGTCTCGAGTCACCATCTGCATCACAGGCTCCAGCCCCATCTGAATGAGAAGGGAGGAACTCGCAATGCTTGACATCCGGACGATGGCCGTCTGGTTATCTGTGACATTGACAGCATCCACATAGCCTCTCAAGAGATCCGCCTTTCGTTTGATCACACTGATGTCGTTCCCTTTTGGAGGACCTAATTCACCGGTAACTGCGAACAGCCCCTTCGTCAAAATCTTTTCGAGATTGCTTCCTGATTTCATACCTTGAGGTCCTCCCTTACAATCCTTCTCGGTCCACTGTCCCTCGACTCCACTCCCCATCGCCTGGCGGGAATGATTTCTTCCAGTTTGTAGAGTTGTCCCAGGGCGCTCAGTCGATCATAAATCAACTGCCAGGCACAATCGGCCTCCCGCTTAATCTCGCATTTCCCTTTGGAGGATCCGCCACAGGGCCCATTGAGGAGTTGCTTGGCGCACCGGGCAATGGGACAAATTCCGCCAGTTTTTTCAAGAATACAATTTCCACATGCCTGACACCGCTCCTCCCAAACGCCGTGCATCACCGTTTCGCCTAAGAAGGTGGTATTGACGCCAGGGAAGACCGGAGTCTTGGGAAAATGCCGAACAATGGTTTGAACGCCCACCCCACAAGCAATGGAGAGGACCGCCTCAACCTTTTCGATGGTTTCGGTCAACTCCAAGGCAAATTCGGGTTCGCACTGACGGGCAGGTGTCGCTTCCAAAACTTCTATGGCCCTCCCCATTTTTTTTCTTGCCATTCTTAGTCCGGAGGCCAGCAAACCGACTTCCTTCTCCCCTCCTGCCTGGCAAACGGTCACACACGCTCCACACCCTGCCAGCAGAATCTTATTGTAAGGGTTGAGATACCTTAAGATTTCCTCTAAGGGTTTCTGTTCTGCCTTGATCATTCAAGCCTCCTAATCTTAAAAATCCGAAGTTGTATGGTTATCAGGGCATCAGGTAACCAGGTAGTGGGTATCAGGCTATCCGGACATCAGGGTTAGAAATCTCTTTTTTTGCTTTCTCCTGATATCCCGGTGCCCTGGTATCCTGCATCCTGATTTCCTGATACTCTGATATACTGCTTTCGGATTTACGTGTTCTCTGAACATGGATTGGGTCCCAGTTTTCTCAGTTGCTCTGATTTTCGATGGAGGGATTCCACCAGTTTGAAACCGTTATTGGTTGCGAGATGACAGATCTCCAGCCGTTCCTTTTCCAGACCGATCATCTCCAACATGCGGTGGGCATAGGAAAGACGCCCCCTGGCCCGAAGATTTCCCTGAAGGAATTGACAGTTTTCTTCGAAACATCCGAAGATCATCACTCCATCCGCGCCTTTCTCGAGAGCCTTCAACAGATAGATCGTCTCGATGCGACCTGCGCAAGGAACGCGAACAATCTCCACGTTCCTGGGAAAATCAAGTTTTGAAGCCCCTGCCATATCTGCCGCCGGATATCCTGACTGGTCACAACAAAACGCCACTATCTTGGGTTCGAAGTCTGACATCAATTTTCTCCATGACCGGTTTCTATCTTTCTGCTATAGCCAGGTAGGTGAAAATCCCAAATCCCAATTTCCAAATCCCAAATAAATCCCAATCCTCTAATTTCCAAATGACCCAAACGCCCCTCACCCTTGCCCTCTCCCCACAGGGGAGAAGGATGAGGTGGAGAGGATTTAATTTTGGTTATTGAGATTTGGTTCATTAGAGTTTATTTGGTGCTTGGAATTTAAATTTAAGTTTTCTCAATATCCCACTACTCCAATACTCCATTACTCCAATAGGTTCATCTGTGCAAAGATCTGTTCATCTGTAAGGTGACGGAGGGTGATAGCCTTTGCAGGGCACTCGGCCACGCAGATTCCGCATCCATAGCAAGCAGCAGGATCGACTTTGGCCGCCCCCCATTTCTCTTCTCTTCCGGAGATGGTGTATATGTTTTTTTCGGCATAATGCTCAACCGTGATTGCAGCGTGCGGACAGAGCCTTGGGCAGGTATAGCAAACCGCACATTTCTTGGGATCCACTTCGGCCACTGCAAGGTCATAGGTGTATTCTCCTCTTGAGAAGAGAGCCAAGACCTCTTCGACCACTGCTCTTGCCTCGGTCAGTGATTCAGAGATCTCCTGGGGAAATCGGCACCCCCCAGCCACAAAGATCCCCCTACGATTCGATCGGACCCTGAGAAGCTGGGGGTTATCTTCCATGAGAAAACCCCGGCTTCCCACATGGATCTTTAAGAGCCTTGAGAGGTTTTCGGTCTCCCGGTTGGGGATGAAGGATTCACCAATGACAACAAGGTCGGAAAGAATGGAGACAGGCCATTGTCCTTTTTTTTGAATCGCCGCTGTATCCTTTACATCGACCTGAATCTGTCCATTGACGATAGAAAGCTTGGGAGCCTCTTCATACTTGAGAAAGAGGCCGCCTTTCTCCCTCACCTTCCGATAAAGCCGCTCCATTCCATCCGCAGCCACCTTCACATCTTTGCAAAGGACAGCCACTTGGCATGCGAAACGGTCTTGCAAGGAAAACGCCTGTTTCATCGCATTGATCGAATCGACCTTAACATCTTCATTGACTTCATCCAGAATGAAAGTGATCGTTTCGACCACCCTTCCATCCCATAGGAAATAGAGACCTTTGGTCCCTGCCAAGAGCCGTTCCAGCTCCGAAAGGGTGATTACCCTTTTGTAACCGTAGATGCCTTTCGTCTCGCGCTCGGTTTCGTAACCCGTAACCACCACAAGAGCGGACACGTGGAGAACATCCTCTTTCCCATCCCGATTCCTTACTTTGGCCTGGAACCGGCCTAAGTGACCCTCCAGACGTTTTAGTTCCACCTGGGTAAGGAGGGTGATGTTGGACGTACGGCTTACCTCAGAAACCTGCTCTTCCACCCATTTCTGGACTTCTCCGGGACGATTGTAGAATGTTTGGAGCTCCAGGACTCTTCCACCCAGTTGGGATTCCTTCTCCAGGAGGAAGACATGAACCCCTGATTTCGCCAAGGCCTGGGCGATGGAGATTCCAGAAATTCCACCTCCCAATACCAATACTTCCGGTTTCAGAGGTAGCGATTGAGTTTCGATGGGTTGAGATGCGGAAACATGACGAAGCGCTTTGATAATGATCCCTTGGGCTTTCTCGAAAGCCTTCTCTTCGTTTCTCGTTGTCCAGAAGGCTTGCTCGCGGATATTGGCGACTGTGACGAGATAGGGATTGATGGGTAGGGCATGTCCCCACTTTTGGAAAGAAGTTTCATAAAACCTCGGGCTTCCTCCAACGATGAGAACTCGATCCATCCCTCCTTCTTCCAGGCGCTTCGTCATTCGAGCCAGGCCTTCAGAAGAAGTCAGATCTTCCTCCGGGCAGCAGAAGACAACCTGCGGGAACCCTTCCACGTAGGAAGCGAGCCTTTCTCGAAAGGATATAGGGATCGATCCCTGCAAGCCATCGATGAAGATTCCAACCCGAGCCATTTAACCCCTCCCTTTCAGGTGCTGCTGGACGAGAAAGGCTGTTGATTTTGCATGGAGGATGGAACGGTCGATGTCCTTGGGTCCGCTACAAGCTCCTGCAATAAAAACACCCGTTTGAGAAGGAGGAGAAGAGATGAAACCATCCTCTGTTAGATCCAGTCTAAAGAGTTCGATTAAAGACTTGGTCCCTTTACTCAAAGTCATCCCAACCGAAAGGACGATCAGGTCGAAGGACTCCTCCACTACCTCTTCCATCTCAGGATCTATGAATCTCACCCTCAGTTGATCGGGGAGGGGAGAATGGTATACCTTGGAAGGTAGACTACGAATGAACCGAATCCCTTTATCACCCTGGCAGGCATTAAGGAATGGCTGGAAGTTGGGTCCGGCAGGTTGAATATCCATATAAAGGAAAGTCGCCTTGACCTCTGGGTACTGGTATCGAATAGCCCGAATCAGACGAAGGGCATAGGCACAGCAGACCTGGGAGCAGTAGAGATTTCCAATCGATTCATCCCGGCTTCCCACACATTGAAAGAAGGCAACATTCCTGGGAAGTTTCCCATCAGAGGGCCTGTGAAGTCTTCCCTGGAAGCGAAGTATTTCATCGAGATCTTTGGCGGTGATGACATTCTTGAACCGGCCATAACCATATTCGGCCTTTTGGGTGGCATCGTACGGGTCGATGCCAGTCGCTAGGACGACCGCAAAGACTTGTAGATCAGTCCTCTTTTTTCCTCTTCTTAAGGATACGGTATATCCGTCCGGGCCTCTTCTTACGCCCGTCAGTTCAGTCTGAGTGAGAATGGAGACCCCGTTTTGGTGTCGGAACTCAGAAATCCTTTTGTCCACAACACAGGCGAAACATTTATTGCAGGCCTCTGATGCCTTACAACAGAAGGAGGCGGAAAGCCCTCCCAAGGAAGATTCTCTCTCGATGAGGGTGGTAGGGATCCCATTCAAGGCTAATTCGGCTGCCACGGTGATCCCGGAGATTCCCCCGCCCACCACTAAAACATTCCTCTCAGACAATGTTTTACTCCTACATTCCAAAACAATATCCCCCTTTCATAAAGGGGGATGGAGGAGGATTAATGATTCGAAGTCTATAATCCCCCCGTCCCCCCCCTTTGTCAAAGGGGGGGGATTGGAGGGTGATTATAGTTCCAGCCACGAATCGGAGTAGAGAGTTTTGGCAATCAGGACCTTGGTTGTCTTCACGTAATCCGCCTGCTCCTTATTAAGGCTTTTGAGATCGATCTCCTCTCCGTCCATGACCCGATAAACGAGTTTCCTGAGATCCTCTCGTCCCCCCATGGCAAATTTCTTGAGGTCCTCATCAAAGGCATCAACAATGGCAGACGCCATCCCATGTCGTTCGAGCATCATCATATAAGTCTGATTCAGGATGGGCCTCAGGTGGTCCGGCGCCCCATTGGACACATTCGAAAGTCCGCAGGTCGACCTCATTCCCGGAAGCACTTCTTGGAGGTCCTTAAACATCTTCATAAATTCGATGCAGCTGGGGACCTGAACCTGGCTCTGAGGGCTGGTAACGGGGGTGACGATGGGATCCATCCAGACATCTTCACCGGGGATACCGAACTCGAGGCATTTTTGCATCAGTTCTGCTGCAAGCACTCCCCTCTCATCTGCATCTCTAGGAAGTCCGGAAGGCCCCCAGAGAAGGGCAACGATGCCAGCATTATACTTTTGGGCCAGGGGAAATTTTACGTCCATGCTTTCAGGACGGGCCATGATCGAATTGATGACCGCCTTTCCTTTCTTATTTTTATAAACCTTCAGTCCTGCCTCGATGGCTTCCGGATTGATGGTGTCCAGGTAAAGGGGGGTCTCGACCACTTCCTGGACGGCTTTAACAATCCACTCCATTAACTCGCCCCCGCCTTTTCTGGCAGGGCCGAGATTGATATCGATGAAGTCCACCCCCGCCTTGGCCTCCGCAAGGGCCAGCTCTTGAATTGGCTTGGGATCCTTTTCCTTCATTGCCGTCCCAATCTTTTTGACCATCACATTGAGATTTTCGCCGATGCGTAACATGGTTTCTCCTCCGTAGAAATTCCTTGAGGGTTCAAGGATTCTAGGATTCAAGGGTTCGAGACTTTTTTCACTTGAGACCTTGGACCCTTGTCCCCCCTTTGATTTAAGATGTTAGGCTCCCATCTTGAGATAGGCAGGAATGTGGGCAGCTTCCCTCGGCCCTATTTTAACCTCCCAGTCTGTGCCGAGTTCCTCTTCGAGGTCTCCACTGATGGCTGCCACCGCTCCAGGAATCACAACCTTGCGATGTTTGACTTTGTCGGTGATGCCACTCTTTTTGACGAAGGCTCCGATTGCATCGCCCACAAATTTCCCTGCCGCCCATGCGGTAAGAACAGAGAGGCCTTCGGTATCCATCACCAGGAGCCACGTCGGCACCCGACTCGCTTCGACCTCACCGGAGACGATGAAGTAGGTCAGGGAGAAGTTGGTGGTAATCAGGACAGGAGAATCCTCAGCAGGATTACCGATGGGGTATATCCCCTGCTGCATCATCATGGGCCGCTGGGGATCGGTGTAGATGTTCAGCCGTTCCACCAGAAGGGGGAAGAGGCTTTCTCCCTGAAAATCTGATAGGACGATGATCCCTGCATACTTCGCCACCATCGTTGCTGCAATGAGTGCTTCTTTCATGGAATCTTTCGTCATTTCACAGGGGAAGGTGATCGTTGGGAACCCAAGAGACCGGTTCTTTTGGATAAGGGCAGCCCTGCGGATGAAGACCTGGTCCTCAAAGGCCTTGCGGAGCGTTCTCGATCCGGAATCGAGAACGAGATCTTTTAACCCGGCTGCTGTCAGTTTATCAGAGATGCTGGCAAGGGTTTCCAGGTTATCGGCTTTAACCGCCAATGGACACTTGTTTTCCTTAGCCAAATTGGCAAAGGCCTCACTGTTGCCGTTGGTTGCGGCATAGATGAGTGGGACTCGATCGGCGCAGGCCTTTACTCCTGCAGTCATGGCCTCCACCTTATCACTTATTAAGATAAGGGCTGCGTCTGTTTCAGCTTTAACCTTTTTGATCAAGGCCTCAAATTTCGCAGGATCCCCGGAGTCATTCTTTACAGCGATCATTTCCGGCCGCAGGGTGAGCCCAACCCTTTCATATTTCAACTCATTGAACCGTTTGAACCTGGAATTGACCTCAGCCTCTGGCGTGGTATCGCTGATCAGAATGGCAAAACCGGGTTTATTAACAAAGGTCTTTTCGTGCCGGAAGAGAACCGTCTCGGCGCCGATCTTCACCACATTCTCACCCGCACCAATAGCGAGGGGTCGAATGGGCGGAGCTGCTGCTTCGGAGAGCATGGCCTTTGCCTCTTCCGATACATAGGGACAGGAGGCCAATTCAGCCTTTCCCGCGGCTAAATTCATAGCAAAAGCGAGGCAGGTCGGGACCCCACACTCCCCACAATTCGTCTTCGGCAACATCTTAAAGATTTGGATTCCCGTCAGTCCCATGGTCTTCGCTCCTTTCCACAAATTAGCAAGGCGCATGGAGCAGAGAGCACAGGGGAAGAAAAAAACAGAAAGAATTGCTTTTACCCTCTACCCTATGCCCTCTGCCCTTGGCTTTGTGTGTTATCCAAGAATCGGGTCCATTGAGAGGGCAGGATGATTCTTCTCTGTCAGAAACGGAAGGATCTCATCCTCTGTCACTCCAATGGTCTCATCTGCAATCATATCGACGAGGTTTGGAATGCCGATCTCCTCAGCTCGCTTCTTCAAGCGTTCTCCAATCTCTTCCTTGAGAATTTTGGGCATCCAGACCAATCGCTTGATTCCCCCATCCCCCACCAGCCACTTCCTCTGGGTAATATTGTATTTGCTGTGGCCCACAAAGCCCGGTGTGACCGCTCCGCCGCCAACAGAACCTGCCAGGGTGGTGAACTTCATCCCGCAGGGGGTCATCCCTGTAAAATCGCGGTTGACGGTCATCACACCGTTGCACATTGGAAGGACGGCAGCAATGCACTCACAACAACCGCAAGTAGTCATTGGGTCATAAACCAGACTGTAAAAGTTGTAATGATCAATCTTCTGACGGGAAGCCTTGAAGACGAATTCATTGACCCCTTTCCATTGACCCAATTTCGTGTCGATCATTTCACCCTTTGGAACAGGCTGGTTGGGTCCGGTGGGATTGATTTCAAAAGAAGCCTTGCAATCCATCCAGTTATAAGCACCGCAGAGCCCTGTCCTTTCCGGACTGATGACGCAGACATGGTTGGGTGCAAAGGATTGGCAGAGGGTG
>Ga0209427_10002527_pt1 | contig 21552 bp, 22 predicted proteins | sample DeeMarSWOR136_30_FD_187465 | JGI IMG/M metagenome (GOLD analysis project Ga0209427, IMG submission 187465) | Marine sediment microbial communities from White Oak River estuary, North Carolina - WOR-1-36_30 (SPAdes) (version 2) | ecosystem: Environmental > Aquatic > Marine > Intertidal zone >...
GTACTAAAGATTGGAACTCACTTTTAAAACTTTATTTAACATCCTTAGCTTAAACTAATTTCTTTTTTGATTTAGAGGAGGTTAGCAAATTTTTAATATTTATTTAATAGAAATAATTTAATTCCAGAGGAGGATGTCATCCAAAACGGATATTTTTCTTTTAAATTCTATTTTTTTTTTAATAATCTGTAAAAAGACTTTTAGGATTATATCAGTAGAATTCAGAATAAAACTATCCATTTCTTTTTTTTCAAGATAAACAAATTTCTTTTTTGAAATTCTTAAGTAATTTTCCTGAGATATTTGATAAAAATTTTTAATTAATTCCAATTGACGTTTAATTCCCTCTTTCGGTAGAAAATCTATAATATCTTCTTCATATTCCGCTTCAAGAAAGTCTGTCCAAAATAATGAGTCTTTTTTTTCTGTTATATATATTTTGTCTAAATCATACCAATCTCTTTTCACAGCCCAGATAAAGTCAGGTTGATTTTGAAGCTCGGTTAAATATAATTCTTTCAATGGCTTCATGATATAATAATTCCATAGATTATCTGTAATAAGATGAGTAAAATATCCGAGAAGAAAAGATCGATCACTTTGAGAGGATATAATTTCAGAATCCTTTAAATAGTCAGAGTAAAATTTAACATCACTTAGAATAAATCTATCTGTTTTCACTCCAAGGAAATCGCTCACCTCACCAATGACAAAATGAGATTTTTTTTTTGGAGGTGTGAAAGCTGACCAATCCTTATTCGGAAGACCACAATCAGGAGCGATGTTTCCGATCGCAAAGAATTTCCTGTTTAACTTTGCATACTTTCTTAAAATATTCTCGGCAATACGAAAATGAGATCCCCATGTTGCCATATCTCTTTCTAATTTAATCATTTATAAAAATATTTAGGATTATCATTAATCACATTGGAACAATCAATATTATAAAAAAATTTTATTAAAATGCTGTTTTTCGTGATTTTTACCGTTGTGTACAATTGGAAATAACGCTTAAATGTGATGAAATATTTAAAAAAATAACAAATTTAAAAATACAAAAAAAAATGTCATCAAAAATACCAATCAAACAATTTTTAAGTGAGCATAAAACTGCGATTCTTATAGCACTTATACTCATTGCTGGTGGAACTGTTGGTACTTATTTTGTAATTGATTATATGAATGCACAAGATCCAGATCGAATCACCTTAGCAACTACAACATCAACATACGATTCTGGTTTACTAGATTATTTGCTTCCAAAATTTACTCAAGAAACAGGGATCAAAATTAGAGTTTTATCAGTAGGAACTGGTCAAGCAATAGCCTATGGACAAAGTGGTGATGCAGATGTTATTCTTGTTCATTCAAGATCAAGAGAAGACGCATTCGTAAATTATAGCGATAACCAAGTGCCTTATGGAGTCCATCGAGCGTGTATAATGTATAACGACTTTATAATAGTTGGACATTCATCGAATCCAGCAAATTTAGCCCCTGGTGATAATATCACTTCCGTAATGACAAAATTGAAATTAGGAATGACAATAGGACATAATACAACATTTTATTCTAGAGGAGATAGCTCAGGGACTCATTCAAAAGAATTGAGTTTATGGACTCTAATAGGTTGGGATCCAACTACAGCTGGTACTGATTATTATAAAGATGTTGGGGCTGGTATGGGAGATACCTTACTTATTACTTATAATGATGCAAATGACAGAGGATATACGTTGGTAGATAGGGGGACGTGGTTAACTTTTAATGATACTTACACATCGTTGAATATATTAGCTGAATCTATAGTAGGAGAAGAATATTTGCTTAATCCTTATGGAGCAATCCCTGTTAATCCTATTTTACATCCACATGTGAAATACACAGCGGCCTGTAGATTTGTCGGTTTTCTTACTTCTCCTTATGGTCAAGACCTGATTAATGCTTATAAAAAGAATAATGCCGTTTTATTTCACTCCTGCTTTGGAACATGCAATGAAACACATAGTTGTCCAACTACAGATGCAGAAATAGCTATATGGACGCCTTTTCAAAGTGAATTTGCGGGACTTTCAATCTAAATATTTAACGAGGAAAGATACAAATTATTTTTTTTTTGTTTGTTAAAATAAATAAGTAGAATTAGATTTCAATTAGTATGGCAAATGAGATAGTTGAAGGAATATTAGAAGCACTACATCTAATGGTTACTTTTGATCCCGAATTATGGGGGATAATTGAGGTATCATTTCGAGTTTCACTAACGTCCACATTTCTAGCTGCTTTACTTGCTTTACCAATCGGCTCATATATCGGTCTTCGTGAATTCCATGGTAAAAAAATTCTGACTAATTTAATTAATACGTTCATGGGATTTCCTCCTGTGGTAATGGGATTAATAATATTTTTGTTATTATCTCGAAGCGGACCATTTGGTTCTTTAGGTTTACTTTATTCTACAAGCGCTATGATAGTAGCTCAATTCTTCCTAGCACTCCCAATAATAACTGGTACTGCGAAAGCAGCAATTGAAAGTGTAGATCCGATGTTAAAGGAAACTATACTTTCACTAGGTGCTAATGAACGTCAACTATGGTGGGAATTAATAAAAGATTCAAAAAAGTCGATAATAGCAGGATTTCTAGTAGCATTCGGTCAAGCCATATCAGAAGTTGGTGCTGTAATGATTGTTGGGGGCAATATTCGCTGGGAAACTCGAACATTTACTACTTCTATTGTACTCCAAACACGAATGGGTGAATTTGGAATGGCAATCGCTTTAGGCATTATTCTTATTTCAATAGCCTTCATTGTGAATTACGGTTTAACACGTATACAAAGTAGAGGTGGTTGAGATGAAATTGCTTAGTGTCAAGGAACTTAATAAAGAATATTATAAAGACGATAAAACTTCTATTAAAGTACTGTCTAATATCAATTTTTCAGTCAACAAAGGAGAATGTTTTGTAATAATAGGTCCTAATGGCAGTGGTAAAACAACTCTATTAAGAATTTTAGGTTTACTTGAAATTCCAACACAAGGGCAGATATTATATAAAGGAAAAGATATATCAAAAATTTCAAAGAAAGATCAAGTTAATTATCGAAGAAATCTCTCATTTGTTAAACAAAAACCTGTAGTTCGAAATACATCAGTGTTTAATAACATTGCTTATGGTTTAAGAGTCCGTCGTATGAAATATAGAGAATACGTGGAGGTTGTCGATGATATTATAGATTTTGTAGGTTTAAGAGGAATGGAAAATAAAAATGCTAGAGCTTTATCAGGAGGAGAAATGCAAAGAGTAGCAATTGCGATGAATTTTGTTATTGAACCTGAAATATATTTGTTAGATGAAGTTTCAGCTAATCTAGATCCTATGAATATTAAGTTATTAGAAGAATTTATAATGAAAATTAAACAAGATAAAGAAAAGACAATTATAATGAGCACACATGATCCAATGGAAGCAATTAAATATGCAGATCGGATAGCAGTGCTCAATAATGGACAATTTACACAAATTGGGATACCAAATGAAATATTTACTGCTCCAAAGGACGAATTTACTGCTCTCTTCGTAGGGTATGAAAATATTCTTACAGGAATAGCAAAAATCGATAAAACTTCAGGATTAGCATTAATACAAGTTAATGATTTGACTATTACAGCATCCACTCAATTAGAAGGTGAGGTAAAAATATGTATCCGACCAGAGAGTATCGGGATTGTGAAAGATCCACCTAAAAATGTTAGTTATAGAAATACTTTCAAAGGTACTATAGTAAATATTCGAGATCTTGGTAATATTTGCCACTTAATCGTGAAAACCAATTCTGAGAAGTTTTTAATCACTATCACTGAATATTCTAGAGAAAAACTTCAACTAGAAAGAGGTTCTGAAGTTTTTATTAATTTTAAAGCAACAGATATAAAAATCTTATAATAAAGAAAGGAGAAGTTTTTAAGAAACACAATATAAAATTTATCTATCGATATGGTCAGTTAGTTATAACGAATCCGTTAAGACTTGAACTAAAATGATCGACATTTCTGAAAAAGACACAATTCCGAGGATCGCAACTGCATCTGGAAAAATAAAACTTAAAAAAGACACCATTGAAAGAATTATTAATAGTCAAATTAAGAAAGGAGACGTTATTACTATAGCAAAAATTGCGGCTATCAATTCTGTTAAAAAAGTACCCGATTTGATTCCTTTATGCCATCCAATTCCTATTAATAATATAGATATAAATTTTGAATTTGAAAACGACACAACAATAAAGGTTTCATGTAAAGTTAAAAGTACAGCCCGAACTGGTGTTGAGATGGAGGCTTTAACTGGCGTTGGAGTTGCTCTCTTAAACATTTGGGATGTAGTAAAAATGTATGAGAAAGACGATAAAGGACAATATCCCTCAACATTAATTTATGATATTAAGGTTGAAGAAAAAATAAAGAAATAAAGTAGGCAGGATGAAAGACAACTATAATAGAAAAATTAAACATATAAGATTTTCTGTCACTTCAAAGTGTCAATATTCTTGTTTATACTGTGATCGTGAGGGTTATAGTAGAACTAATGAACTAACTGTAGAAGAAATTACAAAAATATGTAAAATATTAGCAGAAATTCTAAAAGTTACAAGAATTAAATTTACTGGTGGTGAACCATTATGTCGGGAGGAAATTGTACAAATAATAAAAAACGTTTCTGATTTACATGTTTATAAAGACATTTCAATGACTACAAATGGATTATTACTTTCTGAAATGGCTGAAGATCTATATAAGTCAGGTTTAAATCGGATTAATGTTTCATTAGCATCACTTCAACCTGAAGTATACAAAAAAGTGTATGGTTCAGATACCCTAAAAATAGTCTTGGAAGGTTTGCAAAAGGCAAAAAAAATTGGATTTAACCCGATTAAATTGAATTTTGTTTTAATGAAAGGAATTAACAATAATGAATTAGAAGATTTTATTGATTTTTGCGCAGAAAATGGCTCTATTTTACAATTAATTGAATTACATGAGGTTTCTGATGCCGTAGGGGGAAATGGGGATTTTTATAAAAAATATCATCTGGATCTCAAACCCATTGTGGAAGAACTTGAATCCAGAGCAGAAAAAACAATAATAAGAGGATCTATGCAAAATCGAAAAATTTTCATTCTTCCTAATTCAGCTGTCATCGAAACCATTACTCCTAGCCATGAATTCTGTATGGGATGCACTAAACTACGAGTAGGATGTGATGGGAATTTATTTGGATGTTTATATCGATCTGATCTCGGAAAAAATATTAAAGAAGCTCTACGTAATCATCATTCATTATCAAAATATGAACATATCGTCAAACAAGTTTTAGATTCAAGGGAACCCTATTATTGAGAATTACTGATCTTGATTAAAATAAATGATAGTTGAAGTTCTATATTTTGCTGAATTTAAAGATATTACCGGGAAAGAGAGAGAAAAATTTGAATTATCTAATTCTCACTTGAAAGAATTAGTTAAATTATTATCAACTAAATATGGGGAAAGAATTCATAATTTAATGTGGGATGATAATATCCAAAAAATACATAATTTAATTTCAATAATTATAAATAATCAACCGATCCATGAAAAAGATCCTTCAGTTATTAATTTGAGTGATGGAGACACCATTGCTTTTTTAATGCCTGTTTCTGGAGGTTAAAACTAAATGAATGATCCTGCAAACGGTAAAGAAGTGAAGTCAGGTATTTATTCAAAAGGGGAAATTGATCTTGGGAGCATAATTAAATCAATGAAACAAAATTCTAATATATCAGCGGCAGGATCAATTCATGCATTTATTGGAATTGTTAGAAGTACCTCTAAAAATGGAAAGCCTGTAGTTAGTATGAAAATTGATGCTTATGATGATCGAGCAAATGAAAGTATAAATAAAATTTGTGAGCAACTTAAACAAAAAGAAGGTATTATTGACGTTAAAATTGTTCATTTAAAAGGAAATTTTGAGCTTACTGAAGATTTAGTATATGTTGTTGTAGCTTCAGCACATAGAGAGGAGGGTTTTGAAGTAATTAGTAAAGCTGTTGAGATGTATAAAAAGGAAATAGCTGTATGGAAAAGAGAAGATTTTAGCAATGGATCATCTGAATGGGTTCACTAATACGCTATTAAATAAATTTAAATTGATAATATTATGAAATTTTTAAAAACTATTAAAGTAGAGGAATTTAAAGATATTCTTGAATCAATTTCAGAGTTAAAAACTGGAGAAGAATATATAACTATTGAAGAATGTTTTAATAGAATAACTTCCCGTGATATTCAAAGCAGGATTGATGTTCCACACTTCCGGAAATCGAGAATGGATGGTTTTGCTGTAATAGCTGAAGATACATTTAATGCAGAAGAGGATAATTTTATTAATCTTGAATTAATAGAAACTATTCAAGCAGGTGATATTCCTCAGAAAGAATTAAGTAGTGGCCAATGTTCTTATGTAGCAACTGGTGCTGCTATACCTGAGAACGCGAATGGTGTTATAATGGTAGAGTTCACTGAAAGTCAGGGAAATATTATTTCAATTTCTAAAGCAATCACTCCTGGAACACATATAATTGAAATTGGACATGATATTAAAAAAGAAGCGATTATTGTTAATAAAGGAACTATAATTAATTTAGCAACTATGGGTATCCTAGCATCGTCAGGAATAAAGGATGTTTGGGTATTTAAGCAACCTAAAGCTTCTCTTCTTAGTACGGGTAATGAACTCATTAGTCAAGAGATAAAAACACTAGAAGTTGGAAAAATATATGATGTAAATTCAATAGTATTGAAAAAAGCTATTGAAAACACTGGTGTTTTAGTAGATTTTTTAGGAATAATTAAAGATGATTATGAGGAGCTCAAAAAAGCTATAGATGATGCTCTGGAAAACAGTGATATTGTAATTTTGTCTGGAGGTACATCTAAGGGAGAAGGGGATTTAGGACCAAAAGTTCTAGAGGAATATGATAATATAGAAATTCTAGTCCATGGGGTAAAGATTAAACCAGGAAAACCCATAATCTTCGCAAAAATACAAAATAAAATAATGTTTATTTTACCAGGTTATCCTACCTCTGCTCTAAGTTGTTTTTATGTATTTATTGACAATTTTTTAAGAAAACTATCTGGTTTCCCTTTAAAAGATAATTTTTCAAAGGAAATGGAAGTTGGGGAAAGAATTTATAGCACTGTTGGCAGACATGAATTTAAAACGGTTAAGATTCAAGAAGATGGGGGAGTGAATAAAATATTTCCCATTAAAACTGGTTCTGAAGCCATAAGTACAATGTTCTATGCTGATGGCTATATAGAAATTGATGAATTAGAATCAATTATTGAAAAAGGGGATAAAAGAAAGGTTTATTTTTTCTAAAAAAAAGTAAAATGATTGTAAATGAAAAGTAATTTGAAAGTTCACGAAGAACATAAAAAAAAGGCACCAAAAAAAATAAATTTAGCTCTAATTATAGTTAGCACGAGTAGATTTGAGGAAATAAAATCTGGAAAGGTAAGTACAGATAAAACTATCCCAAAAGTAAAACAATTTCTGAAAGACGATCCATCAGTTTCTTTATTCTTTACAAGTATTATACCAGATTCAGAAGAACATATAAATAATATTTTAACGACTTTAATGAAAGATAAGCTGATTGATTCAATTATATTTAGTGGTGGGACAGGATTAACACCAAAAGATATCACTTATGAAACTTTAGAACCGCGTTTAGAAAAAAAATTTGATGGCTTCGGAGAACTTTTTAGATCACTCTCTTTTAATGAAATCGGTCCATCAGCTATGTTATCACGAGCAACAGCTGGTATTCTTAGGAGCAAAAGGAAAAACAAAGCTATTTTTTTACTTCCTGGATCTCCAAATGCAGTGATTTTAGCTTTAAAACATATTATCATTCCAGAATTGGGACATATTCAATATTTAATCAATAAAAAAGAGTGATTAGCTAATGGAAAGACTTAGGAAAATTGGATTTTCAAGATTAACACCTTTAGAAGAAGTTTTAGAGAAACTTTTATCAAGAATCCAACTAAACCCAATTGAAGAAATCAACATTAATGAATCATTAAATCGTATCTTAGCTGCTGACATTATTAGCAAGATAGATATTCCTCCTTTTAACCGATCGGCTATGGACGGATATGCGATTAGAGCAGAAGATTCATTTAATGCTTCTCCTAAAAATCCAAAAAAGATAAAATATGTTGGAGCAATTGAAATTGGGGAAACTTCTACTTATAAGCTACATAAAGATGAAGGAATCAAAATATCCACTGGAGCACCTATTCCCGAGGGTGCTGACACAGTTATTAAAATCGAAGATACAGAAATTGAAAATGAAATAATAAAACTTTATATTTCATTACCTCCCGGAAAGAATGTTTCAAAGAAGGGGGAAGATATTAAGCTAGGAACTCAGTTGTTAAATAAGGGTACTGAATTAAAAGCTGAACATATTGCTCTTTTAAGTTCTTTGGGTTTTAATAAAGTAAAGGTTAGAATTAAACCTAAAATAAGTGTTTTTTCTTCGGGAGATGAATTACTAGAACCTGGTACCCCACTTCAACCAGGGAAAATTTACAATTCAAACACCCCAATGATATCTACATTAATTAATATATATGGTGGAAGAGTCATAAGGGGTGAAACTATAAAAGACAACAAGAGTGTTATTAAAAATAAATTGATTGAAGCTGCAGAAGATTCTCAGATCATAATCTTTACTGGAGGTACTTCAGTTGGAACTAAAGATTATTTACCAGAGATTGTTAGTGAAGCAGGTACGATCTTAACACACGGGATTGCTCAAAGACCTGGAGCTCCAGTATTAATCGGATATTTAAATGAAACTTTAATTTTTTGCCTTCCTGGTACCCCAGTTGCTGCCTATATTTCCTTTTTAAATATTACAGGTCTTACAATTAGAAAAATGCTTGGTTGTTCTGCCCTTGATCCAAGGACCGAGGTCATAGCTACAATTAGTAAAGATGTACCTGTGTCTGGTCTTGGATATCTCCACTATTTGAGGGTAACCCTTGAAAAATCCCAAGAAGGTTTTACTGCTATTCCCGTTAAATTAAAAGGTTCTGGAATTATCAGTTCATTAACTTTCTCTGATGGAATAGTTGAAATTCCCCCCAATCAAGAAGGATTGAAAAAAGGAGATACAGTTAAAGTAAAATTATTTCCTAAATAACTTTCTAATTAATAATATCTTGCTTGATGTAATTCCGACGACTCATGCATGATCTAAAATATTAAGAACACGGGTAAAAACACTTTTTGGACCTAGAGCTAATTTATTTTATTGGAAATTGTCGAATATCTGTCTTTGTTTATATCCATTGAATATGGTTCCTTGAAATTATAGAAAAAGAATTCAGGCACTTCTGTTTAATTATCTAGATCCTCAATTGAATTAGCGTTTAATTAATATTCTAAAAATAATTGTATTTTATTTTTTATCTCATTTTGGCAATTGAGATTATAGAATAATTTATGTGTAGAAAGTGGGAATACAAAAAGATTTTTCTCTAAGTAACTATAATCTTGAATATTATTTAAAGTTTTCTATGAAAGGAGTAAGGAACTATACACTCTCGATGGAAAAATGTAAATATTTAAATATTTATAATTTCTTGATTAGTACTTAATAGATCTATGATAATATGAAAACGAACTATTCAAATCGTAAATTATATTAGAAAAGATTAATTTCAAAAAATATGGTTGATATGACCAGTGTAATAAATGAAATAAAAGAAAAATTTAAAATCATTGGTAGAACAGAAGAACTAAAACAAATAATATTAGCTCATGCAGTAGGAAAGAATATATTATTAGAAGGGAACGTAGGAGTAGGAAAAACTACTTTAGCTAAAGCAATTGCAGAATATTACAGCACTAATGGTTCTGATTCTAGTAATTCAACTTTTTATAGGGTCGATTGTAGTGAGGAATTATTACCTCATAACCTTGTTGGTTATTTTGAACCTCCTCTTGTTATTGCGAAGGGGTATGAAGAAGATTCATATAAATACGGACCACTAGCCTTAGCAATGATAAATGGTGGATGTTTATTTATAAATGAAATTAATAGGATGCCAGAAAACACCCAAAACTCATTACTTACAGCATTAGATGAAGGAATATTAAAAATACCTAAATTGAAAACAATAAAAGCTCATAAAGATTTTTTCGTTGTTGCTACTCAAAATCCCGCTGCTCATGTTGGAGTCACTGTTTTAGGTGAGGCTTTAATTGATCGATTTGTATGGATTAATCTAGATTATCAAAGTCCAGAAGAAGAAATTCAAATAATCAAGCAGGAAGCAAAAATAGATTCCGAAAAAATAGCGAAGATATCTCAAAGTATTATCCAAACTACTAGAGAGACTGTTTCAATAAGAAGGGGAAGTTCAATTAGAGGTGCTATTGATTTAGCTACATTAATAAGTCAATATGATAACTCTGATAACTCAAGTAATTGGGTTGAGGCGGCTGTAATGGCCCTCTACAATAAAATTGAATTAGAGGATGGACTTACTCAATCTAAAAAAGAGATAATAACTAGCATCGTTTTGGCTGTTTTAAATAAATCGGATTTTCAATAATCGATGATTTCTCTGCGGAGGGATCCGAGGAGATTGAGAAGAATCTGCATGTTAGGCTTACTGAAAGTAGGCAAAATGAAGATGTTTTAGAATATGAGATTGTTAGAAAAAAAAGGAAAAAGGCTGATTATTATAAACACCTTGCTGATACTCTTGATTATCAAACAATTAAAAGATTAACACAGTTAGCAATTTCCTCTGACAACTTAGACGCTGTATTAGGACTTTTAAAAGCAAATGTTTATGCAGCAACAGATATTTTGGACACTGAAGACGGTGTAAGATTTTTCTCTGAAAAAGTTAAAAATCAAGGAGATTTCATGCCAGAAGTTTATTTTTTCATAAGACGTCCAATATCCCCCAAGTATAAATCAATTTTTAGACGTCTTGCTCGTCAAAGTATATTAAAATTATCTTTGAAAATTACAAGTAAAGGAATTAGAGGACAATTTAAAAAATCTGTTCCTTATTACCAAATAGGAATGCCTGAATTTAGTTTGGATGAAACTCTTCAGCATAATCCCTTAAAAATTTATGAAAAAAATATTAACTATAAAGATATATTTGGAATTGTAAGAAAGCGACAAAAACGTAAAATCGTGCTGATATTGGATACTAGTGGGAGTATGTATGGTCGTTTATTATTGAATGCGGCCCTTACGACTTCAGTACTAGCCTATAATATGGAAAAAGAAGATTATGCTGTTGTTCTATTTAACTCAAGAGCAATGACATTGAAAAAAATCAACCAACAAAAATCAACTCTCAAAATTATAGATGATATTTTAGATTCTGAAGCAGTTGGTTTTACTAATATTCAATTAGGTCTTGAAAAAGGATTAATTGAATTGAATAAAACAAGAGAAGAAAGGAAAAGTCGTTTTGGAATTTTGATCTCAGATGGTGTATTTAATAGAGGTAAGAATCCAGTAGAAGTCGCAAAACGGTTTCCAAAGTTGCATGTGATTGGTATGCCGTCTGAAAACGATGCGACTCAAGGAATTAGGACATGTCGAGAGATAGCAGAAGCAGGAAGAGGAAAATTTTATGCTGTAACTAATTATAAAGAAATTCCTAGAGCCTTAATGGAATTATTAACTCATGATTAAAAGATAATTAGCTTCAAGTCTAATTTTTAAAATCTGTAATAGAACTCATACCTTATGCCAATATCAAATTACTTAAAATTATTTTTATATTGTTTTTTATAATATAGTTTAACTTTTTTGTATTTCTCTGAATAATCTTTATCTTTGTTTAAATTAATTAAGGGCGCCAAATCTTCTAGAATTTTAAACTTATAGCCAAAATATTCACTAACTGTATTAGTTTCTATTGCAAAGATCATATTATCAATTATCTTTTTAAATTTCTTTTTATTGGAGACTCCCTTTAAGGAATCCTTAACAATATCTGCAGTTTCTTTAATATATCCCATAAATCATGCTTATATCCTTTTTTTGAACTTAAATTTATAATGAAAATTTTCAAAATAAAGTATTAATTAATGTTTTGGCTTTTTTAAAAAGCATGAGGGGGGTCACTAAAAGTAAAAATTTTTCATTAGGATTATGTTATAAAATGTATTATAATACGTCAAAAAATTGAATAAGAGGAATTTTACATGAAAAATGAGATTCGATTTGGAGTTCTGACAGTGCAAAATCTTCCCTGGGAAAAGGAAGTTGAACGTTGGAAACTAATAGAAAGCTTAGGATTTGATAGTGTCTGGCTAGCAGACCATTTTACTGATCCTGTAAACCATACAGGTCATTGGTTTGAGTCTTGGACGCTCCTTGCTTCATTAGCGGTAGTGACTGAAAAAATTAGGATTGGAACATTAGTTTCTTCCATACCATTGCGTAGACCTGCTGTGCTGGCCAGACAAATACTCACAGTTGATCATATCTCTAAGGGAAGATTAGAAATAGGGCTGGGTACTGGTGCTAGCGGAGATCCCGTTCATAACATGTTAGGAATTGATGATTGGATTGGTTCAGAAAGATTAGAACGCTTTAAAGAACAATTAGAGATAATTGATAGTCTCTTACGTCAATCTGTATCAAGTTATGAAGGTAAGTATTACAAATTGAATGAAGCAACAATGAATCCAGAGACAACTCAGAAACCCCGACCCCCATTCGTAATTGCAGCGATGGGGAATTCTATGTTGAAACTTGCAGTGAAATATGCTGATACTTGGAATTCTTTTGGATCCGAAGACTGGCGCACTCCTGCAGAAAAGATCTTAGAAAATACTAAAAAGCGAATGGAACTTGTTGATAAATATTGCTATGAAATTGGTAGAAAACCAGAAACATTGCGACGTTCATTATTATTTTATAGCAGACATGGAAGGACAATCCTTGAATCTGAAGACACTTTTCAAAATGTAATAAATCAATATAAAGAAATAGGAATTAATGAATTCATTCTTTATTTCCCTTTCTTCGATTCAAAAAACATCAGCAATTTAAGAAAATTAGCTCAGGATGTGATTCCTGAATTACGGTAATAAGAAAAATTAGAAGACAAGGAGGTTAATGTGTTTCATAATATACCTGAGAAACTAAGAAAACGGATGGAATATTTAGAAAAGATTGATTCAAGGGATCGAAATGACGGAACTCCCCTATTAAAAAGGTTACGTCAAATACCTCTCGAAACAGGTAAATTTGTTTCATTATTAGCTGCTTCTGCTCCAAAAGGTAAATTTATTGAAATAGGTACTAGTGCAGGTTATTCAACTATGTGGATTGCCCTTGCCTGTAAATTACTAGGGACTAAAATAACTACCTTTGAAATATTAAAAGAAAAGATTAATTTAGCAAAAGAAACCTTTAAAGAAGCAGAATTGGAAGATTATATTGAATTAATTGAAGGCGACGCGAGAGATTATTTAAAAGATTATAATAATATTGCATTTTGCTTTTTAGATGCTGAGAAAGAAATCTATGACGAATGCTATGACTTAGTAATTCCAAATATGGTAAAGGGAGGAATATTGATTGCTGACAATGTAATTAATCATTATGAAACTTTAAAACCTATGTTGGAGAAGGCTTTATCTGATCAGCGTGTAGATGCCCTTATTGTGCCGATAGGGAAAGGAGAATTATTATGTAGAAAACAATAATATCGTAATTTTTAAAAAATATATTTAAATTAAGATAAATATGAATCTATGGAAAGACATACCTCCTGGAGATAACCCTCCACTTGTTTTAAATGCAGTAATTGAAGTTATTAGTGGTTCAAGAGACAAGTATGAGTATAAATATGAGTGGGAAGCTTTTGTTCTAGATCGGATTATTCCTTCTTCTGTTATATTTCCCGTAGAATATGGATTTGTCCCTCAAACATGGTCAGATGATAATGACCCTCTTGATATAATGGTATTAAGTTATGAACCACTTGAAGTAGGGTGTATTGTAAAAGTTCGAGTAATTGGAGCCTTGATTATCGAAGATGAACATGGAGATGATCCGAAAATTCTTTCTGTCTTAGTCAACGATGCAAGATTTAGTGGGTACACCGATATTCATGATGTACACGAACATAAACTAAAAGAAATTCAAGAATTCTATGAAACATACAAGAGATTAGAACCACATAAATGGGTTAAATTTAAAGAATGGAAAAATGGGAAAGAAGCAAAAGTAATTGTAGACTATTCAATTAACCTATTTAAAGATAAAATACAAAAGTAAGAAAAAACTCTCATTCCAGTTAAATTTCACAGTTATATTTTAATATTGAGTTAGATCGATAAAGTGAATAATGGAAGATTATTTCCAATTCTAAAACATATAAATAATTGTTTTATTTCTATTGATTTATAAGTAAATATAATTGCTTAAATAAGAGTACAAAATGGAAAAAAAACAACCTCGTTATATCTTTAAGATTTGTTTAATTGGAAGCGGCGGTGTTGGAAAGACATGTATGGCGCGAAGGCTCTGTTTTAATACATTTAGTGCTCAGACTCAATTAACTGTTGGAATAGATTTTTATACCTATGACATCCCTGTTGTTGTTAAAGGCGATGAAGTTGTTGTTCGCCTTTCAATTTGGGATTTTGGTGGACAAGAACAATTTAAAACACTTTTTAGCTATTATATCAACGGAGCTAATGGAATATTTCTTGTTTTTGATTTACTAGACATGGAATCTCTTATTAAGCTTGATTGGTGGTATGAGAATTTAATAAATTTTAAGGTTCATAATCGACCTAAAACTTTAGTGGGAACAAAATATGATTTAGTACAAGGGGAAAATAAAAAATTTAAAGTTGATAAATATATTATTGAACAATTTCTACAAAAACATGATGAAAGGGATTTTGTAAAAACATCTTCAAAAGAAAATAAGAATATCCTCTATTGTTTTAAAGAAATGACTAAAAAAATTATGCAATCTCATAATTTAGATTATGATACATTTCCTTAAGATTTAAAAAGCTATTAAAAAAGATTAGATTTTATTAAAAATTTATAAAATTTTTAAATTCCTAATTTTTTTCGATTAAATTCTATATGATTTAGCATTTCATCAACAGCTTTTTTAGCATCAGTTTCCACGTGTAATATTCCCCCAGTTACATTTTTACAGTCCTCTGTTAAAAGTTTAATAAGGTTGGGTCCCCCTGTGACAGTTGGTATTGGGTTAACATAAGTATATAAACCGAACGCAAGAGCAAAAATAGCATCGATTGTTGCTTTTTGTTCCATATATTCTGGTGCTACAGCAATTATAGGAAGATCAGGAATGGGTATGTTACCAAGAGCATTTGAAACTGCAGCGATTAAGTCTGCAACCCGACCTGTATCTGTACAAGTTCCATAACTTAATATTGGAGGAGTTCCTAATTTCTCACATAATTTTTTTAGACCTGGACCTGCTAAATCCTTAGCTTCAAAAGAACAAAGTCCTGCAACCTGTAATGCGCCATTACCGCAACCCATAGAAAGAACCAAAACGTCCCTTTTAATCAATTCTTTTGCAACATTAACTGTATGAACATCTTGACCAAAATCTCTTAATGTTGTACAAGAAACTAAACCCGCTACTCCTCTTATCGTTCCATCTTTTATAGCTTCAAGGAGAGGATCTAATGTTCCCCCAAGTGCTTCAAGTATACTTTCAGTTGAAAAACCAACAATTGCTTCACTCATATCTAATCCGGTTATGGGTACGATATTTGCTCTTCGCTCTTTAAAATTATCGATTGCCATTTTAACGAGTTGTTCCGCTTGATTTTCTGCTTCTTTCGGTATATAATCTAGTCTATCTGTAATGCCTTCAAAAGCTACAACTTCACTAATGGGAATCAGCTTAAATTTATATTTTTCAGAATATATTGGATCGATGGGCATGCAGCAATTCATATCACATGCGAAAAGATCAACACAACCACTTGCCAATACTGCTTCCTGCATTATCCAATTTCCTGTAAATCCATAAAAAACATCATCCATCTCCCATCTTTGTATCATTTCCTGACCTGTCTCTATATTTGCTATTATTCTTATTCCTTTTGCTCCTTCCACTCTAGCTTTTTCTTGCCACTCCGGTTTTCTTGCTACTTGGATCATAGCAAATGCTAGAAATGGCTCATGTCCATTAGGTAATATATTAACATAATCAGGATCTAATACACCCAAATTAACACGCATCTTATGTGGTTTTGGGATATTAAATAGAATATCTTGGCAAAATTCATTTACAATTTGACTCTGGTATGCCATTGAAATACCGAGCCTCATTGCTTTTAGAGCCAAACTTGCATAATATCCATCAACGTTAGTAAGGCATGAGCTTGATGAAAACATCATTTCTTCATAAACACCCCCTGGGAATATACCAATTTTCTTCCAAACATCTTGCCTTTCTTTTGGTGCTAAAGCTTCCACTATCTTACTTGGTGTATCATAAGATCTACTAAATTCTTTCTTAACAAAATCACACAAACGAATTACAATCTCATTAATTGAACCAGATATATCTACTCCAAGACGATTAGCAAAATTTTTTAATTTTTCAGGTTCAGCTATTTTAAATGGAGTTTCACCTTGTGCTGTCGATCTCAAAGTTTTGATAGTTTGTTCTGTATGATAATGATAAGTTGATGTACCCATTATATTTCTCAGTAACATCATACGCATAGCCATTCCATCTGCCGTCATTCCACACACTCCTCTTTTATCGATCGATGCATCTGAGCGACAAGGTCCGTTTGAACATAAATCACACCTAGCACCTTTCAAACAGAAAGGACATCTTTTATCTGGGTCACCTCCAAATCCTTGCGCTTCAAAGCGATCCCAGATGTTAGTCATATTGTCTTTTTTTATCCTTTCATAAACCTTACGGACAGAATCATGATAACTTATTCTTTCTCCTTCCATAACAATTACCAATTTTTATTCTTTAATACACATCACAATTATTTTATATAGTTTATATATATAACAAAAATTAAAAATGCAAATCTTATTGGATATAAATTTCTTCTACAATTGTATTACAATATAAATTTATACATCCCTGAGGTACAACTATCTATAAAACGTATTGGGCAATTCATAAAAGAACAATTTAAACTAGGTTAAAATTGAATATTTGAATTCTAAAATTGTTGGTTCTTTAATATAAATATTAAAAATTTATAGTCTTCTTCTTTTTTTATATAAGGAAATACTTTGTATCATTGAATTATTTTTACTTTCCAGAGAGAAAATTTTGGTCAGACCTCAAACAGAAAAAAACATCTGCCTACGTTGTAAAGGAGCAAGACTCCTATGTGGTAAGAAAACCTGCCCAATCTTATTAAAGAAATCTGTCCTAAAATCAATGGTTCCTTTTGAAATTGACAAAACTCAGAGAAATGTAGAGATTTTTGGCGCAAGTCCTCCTGGATTCTTTGTAGGACATTTTAGCTATCCAAACGTATACTTGGGACCATTAGTACCATATCAAGAATTTGAAATAGGATTGAATATATCAGATTATCATATCCTTGATGCCCCTGAGCTATGGTTTGGGAAAAAAATGGTTGATGTAATACGATATAGAAGTAGTTTAGTAAGAAGTAATTTCAGAACAAATGTATTTATTGGTCGAAAAAGTCCTAAGAATACTCCCTCATTAAAAATACAAAAACTTTTGGAAACCTCTCAAGAATTATCAATGGCGGCAAGACCAGTCGATACAGAAACGAAATTAGAAAAAATGAATTTACGTATGATGATGGATAATCATGCATTACCTATGGGTCCTTCTGGTATGACTGATAAAATTATAATAACGGAAAACACAAAAGTACATCCTCAAGTTGATTATTGTGTTTCTGATACAGATTTAACCGCAACTGAAGCGGTGGCAGACCATCTTTATTTTAAAGGACATGTGCCTGAATCTACCATTAAAAGAGTTTTCTCAGCAGGATTACTTGGGGAGGAAAAAAGACGCCGAATCGTCCCAACTCGTTGGAGTATAACCGCTGTGGATGATATTATCTCGAAAGCTTTAATAAAAGAAATTAAGAAATTTCCTGAAATTGATGATTATCAAATCTTTGAATCAACTTACCTCGATAACCATTTTAAAATTCTTTTATTCCCTGGTAAGTTTATATATGAGATGAACGAGGTATGGGCCCCAAATACGTTATGGAATATTTCTCTTAATGGAAATAATCGTAATCTAAAACCTCAGATAATGACTGATTTTGAATTTTATCGAGGGAGGAAAAATTATGCAAGCAATATTACAGGAGCCTATTACGCGGCAAGGAAATCAGTTTGCGAATATCTCTATAAGATTAAGAAACAAGCAAGAGTTCTAATATTTCGAGAAGTTTCTGGAGGTTATGTCGTGCCACTTGGAGTATGGGTCATCAGATCGACTGTAGAGAATGCTATATTTACAAAAGACCCTATTATCTTAGATAATTTTAACGATGCAATCAGTAAAATGGCTGAGAATTTCATGGTAGAATTTAAATATTGGAAAAACAGCAGCAAATTAATACCTTTCATAAAAACTCAAAAAACCATTGAAAACTTCTTATAATTAAATAAAAAAGATCTTAAGTAAGTTTTTAATAAATTTTCAAATTTAATTAGATGATTGTTTTTGTTGTAAAATTACTTTATTTGATATTTATGTTTTAGAAGTGATTTAATGATTATCGATATGCATATTCATCCATTTTGCAAGGAAGTTTCTTGGGATGATTTAAATAAAATAGCTGATGCAATGTGGGCTATGGATCCTTTTCAGAGGAAATACATGTATAAAATGTTGAAATATGCAAGTGAAAATGTTTCCATTGATGATTATATTTCATTGATGGACAATCTTGGGATAGAACAATCTGTAATCGTAAGTTTTAATGTAAAGACGGCTTATGACGTGATATTAGTATCAAATGACGATATTGCTGATCTTGTGGCTCTCCATCCAAAAAGACTAATTGGATTTGCAGGTATAGATATTCCTGCCACTGATGCTCTTGATCAACTCGATTATGCGATTAATTCACTAGAGTTGAAAGGAGTAAAAATTGTTCCACCAGTACAAAAATTTGATATTTCAGATATTTCATTTGATCCTATATGGAAGAAAATGATTGATCTCAACATTCCTTTATGGACACATGGGGGTCATCAAGTTTCAACATCAGGGTCAATAGCAAGATTCGGACATCCCATGCTAATTGATGAATTAGCTATGAGAAATCAAGATTTAACAATAATCATTGGACATATGGGAACACCATGGTTTTGGGATACTTATTCCGTTGTTTTAAGACACCCAAATGTATATGTGGATATTTCTGCTCATCCTCATTTATACAACTACTTCCCTTGGGATGCTTATACTAATTATAATATCGAACATAAAGTTCTATTCGGTTCTGATCACCCTTTAATTCACTGGAACCAGATTTTGCCCGCTGTAAAAAATTTACCAATTTCAGAGGGATTTAGGAATCTGATTTACTATGAAAATGCTAAAAAGTTGCTAAATCTTTAAAACCATAAACTTTTTTTTGTTTTCCCAACAGTTTTACATATTCAAAATGATAACATTTGTTGAATAGATTGATTTGGAAGACACGTATATCTAAATTAACAGGTACTAAATATCCTCTTATCATGGCTGCATTTGCTAGGCATGGGATAATTGAGTTTGCGGCAGCATATTCAAATGCGGGAGGATTAGGAATTACTACTGCCTTATCTTATGAACTTAAAGATTTTAAAAAAAAACTTAAAAAAATGCAAGATTTTACTGACAAACCTTTTGGAGTAAATATAACTGTTAATGAGGACGGGGATAAAGAGACATATTTAAAATATTTAGAAGTTGCGATCAGTGCCGGAGTGAGAATATTTACAACGTCAGCATATCAAGCTAATTTCCTAGCTGAAAGGATACATGAAGCTGGTTGTTATTGGTTTCCTAAGTGTCCCTTAATGAGACATGCAATTTCAGCTCAAAAAGCAGGAGCCGATGCGATAACTCTAATGGGTATGGAATCATCCGGCAACAAAAACCCTTTTCAGCATACAACGTTGGTAAATTTAACAATGGGAACAAGATTGTTGAATGTACCTATAATTGCTGCGGGGGGAATAGGAGATGCGCATGGTTTTCTTGGTGCTATAGCTATGGGTGCTGATGCGGTTTGTTTAGGAACAGCAATCTTAGCAACTGAAGAAAGTCCCCTTTCTGTAGAAAAAAAATTAAGTAGAATTAAGACGGATATTTTCACTGAAGAATATCATCAAAGCCTTTATCATCGGAGATATGGAGGAACCCGTGTTCCTTCTCCCTCTACTGCATTCCATAAAGAAATAATTCCTTTAAAAGATTTTCTAGAGAATATTATGTATGGAGCAGAACAAATCTTAAAATCATGGGGTTTCGATAAGGAAGAATTTAATACTCTTTCTCTATAATTTTTGCCCTATCGCATGTATAAATTAATGCTTTAATTAGAAAATGGTGTTATTTTTAATGAATTTAATATTAATCTGAATAATAAAATTGAAATTAGGTAGATATTGAAAATGAGTAATAAACCTATAGTATATTGGGCTCCACCTATTGAGATTGCAGCTCTTCCGAACACTGCTCAAAACATGGTTACTAATAATCTAGTCAAAACTCGCTTTATAGCAGATAAGATATTAAATAATATTAAAGAGGGTGATAAAGTAGGAGTTAAAGTTCACGTTGGAGAAGCCCATAATACACATTATCTTCGTCCTGATTATGTACGTGAAGTTGTAAAAGCCATTAAATCTAAGGGAGGAATTCCTACCCTCATAGAAACTCAAGGAAGAGGAAGTAATATTGAAAAAATAGAAATTAATGAGGATTATACTATATGTGTAGGTCATAGAAAATCAGCCGAAGCACATATGAAAATCGCTCAGCTTCATGGATATTGTGAATCTGTAATTGGTGCACCATTGAAATTCATTGATGGTGAAGAAGGAATAGACAGAAAGATTGTAAAAATAAATGGGATTGAATTAAAAGAAGTATCTGTCGCAAAGAAGCTTTTTGATTATGATAAACTCGTCGTGATTTCTCATTTTAAAGGTCATCCATTCGCAGCACATGGAGGTGCTTTAAAGCAACTTGGATTAGGATGTGTTACGAAACACAACAAACAATTAGCTCATTTTGAGAGTATGTTTAGTGTTAACCCTGATGTGTGTAATCCCTCAAAGTGCAAGCAAGAATGTATAAAGGCATGCATGGTTGAAGCTGTGAAAATGAGTGCTAAATCTGCTGTAATAGATGAAAAAACTTGTTATGGTTGTGGTAGATGTCTCCTAAAATGCCCAATTGAG
>Ga0209427_10002529_pt1 | contig 21549 bp, 20 predicted proteins | sample DeeMarSWOR136_30_FD_187465 | JGI IMG/M metagenome (GOLD analysis project Ga0209427, IMG submission 187465) | Marine sediment microbial communities from White Oak River estuary, North Carolina - WOR-1-36_30 (SPAdes) (version 2) | ecosystem: Environmental > Aquatic > Marine > Intertidal zone >...
TTCCATTCGACCAGGATGGTGCTGGCGGGGAGAGTCAGCCTCCTATCCTTCCAGGGGATACCTGGGTCTATGAGTTTACCCTTCATCAAGCTGGCACCTTTATCTACCACTCCGGATATAACATGATGAAGCAAGATCACATGGGTTTGGGGGGTTTTTTCGTTATTCATCCTAAGAAGTCTGAGCGCACGATAGACAGAGACTTCGCCATCATGCTTCAGGCCTTTGCCCTTCTTCCAGGAAATGATGTTCCTGATCTCGTGACCATGGATTTCAACTGGTTTACTTTTAACGGGAAAGTTGCACCGGATATCGAAATGATGAAGGTCAAACAAGGCGAGAGGGTGCGGATTCGATTTTCCAATCTCACCATGGATAGTCACCCGATCCACATTCACGGCCATACCTGGAGGGTAGTTGGGACGGAAGGTGGTCCCATTCCTGAATCCGCTCAGTGGCCTGGCAATACCGTCAACATCCCCCCTGGAACCACACGGGATGTGGAGTTTACAGCCCTTAGTCCTGGCCTTTGGCGTATCCATTGCCATAAACTTCATCATATCATCAATGCCCATGCGGATATCCCTATGGGAATTATGCCCCATGGAGGGATGTTTACGTTTTTCCATGTCCTTTCTTAAAAAAGAAAAAAAGGGAAGCCATCATACATCAAAAGGGGGTACGAAATGAAGGCCTTTAGAAACATAACAGGAGCAATTTTGGTTCTCTTCTTGATGGCTGGATGCGCCACGGTCAAGACGGATCAAGAATGGGGGAAAGTCAAAGAGATAGCATATGAGCGGTTTGGAGAGGAGATTGTATGGGAACAATCAGAAGCCGAGGAACAGCGGATTCAGAATGAGGTAGGCCGTCTCCTTACCAATGGTCTTTCAAGGGACGATGCGGTTCGAATTGCGTTAATAAATAATCGCCAACTTCAACGTGCCTTTGAAGAAGTGGGTATTTCCAAATCTGATTTGATCCAGGCTGGACTCTTCAGCAACCCGAGTCTGGACGTGCTCTTCCGATTTCCATCCGGTGGAGGCCGAACCAACATTGAAGCGACAGCTCTCATTCCTATTTCTGATCTTTGGAAGATTCCTTTCCAAAAAAAGGTGGCCTCTGCACGTATGGAGGCGGCGATTCTACACACAGGGCAGGTTGTAGTCGAGACCGCTGCCGAAGCCAAACGATCTTATGACAGCGTTTATTATCTTTCTATGAATGAGAAAGAGGGCAAAGAAATTCTGAGAAAGTTCCGAGAACTAAGCGATCAGGTATCCCTACGGAAAAATTTTGGATTTAAGAGCGACCAGGACGTCTATCTCTCCCAGATCATGGTGTTTGAAGCTGAATTGGAATTAGCTCGTATTCAAAGTGAATTAGCCACAGCAAAGGCAAAACTCAGTAGGGTGATGGGACTGAAACCATCACAGATGAATTATGAATTTGTTCTGAGAGAAGAGCACGGAGCGTTTGCCAATCTTCCTGACTTAGAAACAGCCATCCGGTATGCATTGGACCATCGCCTAGAGGTGCAGATGGCAAAATTTACAATTCATCAGACTGAAAAGGCCCTCGAATTGGAAAGGATGCGTATCTTTAAACATATTGGCTTAGGTGCTTCTTATGAGAGAGATATTGAGGGAACCAGTGCATTTGGTCCGGCAGTAGATATCCAACTCCCTCTTTTCGACCAGAATCAAGCACAGGTCGCAAGAGCACAATATAGGATCAGACAGGAACGGAGACGTCTCCAAGCCCTGGAGGGACAAATTCGGGAAGAGGTGACAAAGGATTTGGAACAAATTGCTCTTTTTCAAACCCGAAAACAGTCTTTTGGAGAGAAAATCATCCCTCTTCGGGAGAAGATTTTGGAATACGCAGAGAAGTGGGTGGATGCGATGCAATTGAATAGGCTTTACCTCTTGGAAGCTCAGAGAGGGTTATTGCAAAGCAGAAAGGAGCACTTGGAAGTTCTTACGGAGCTTCAGCATGCCTTGGTGGACTTAGAACTTCACCTGGGTGGGAAATTACCTTAAAATCTATTCCTTGAATTCGAGGATCGAGTGGATATATTTATCTTAGATTAGAATTTTTTGTTTTAACTGATTGTAGTAGTTAAATAGGAGGTGGTTTGGATGAAGAACTTCCTTATCTTTTTGATATTGTTCACCTTTCTTTCACCCGCCCATGCTGCGACGGTATACAAATGGACAGATAAAGAAGGGGTTGTGAACTATACCGATGATTATGGCAACATTCTTCCAGGGTACCGAAAGCAAGTTGAGGTGAAAGAGTTTGCTCCAGAAGAAAGTCCTCCACTATTAGGGTCTGATTTACCTCCTGACATATCTCCACAGAATAAAGAAGAAGGAAAGGATCGATATGGGATCAGCGAGGATTATTGGAGGGATAGAGCTCGCCCTTGGAACAAACAACTTAAGGAGGCAACCTCAAACATTGAAGCCATTGACAGCCAGATCATGGAGAAGGTGGCTGGAGTGAGTGGAAGATTCTTGAGTCGTACTCAGTTCAACTTCTTTACTTCCGACCTGCAGTATTTGAGGGAAGAGAAATTCAAATATGAAGCTCAAGCTAACGAGGCCAAAGAAAGGTTAAATAAACTCGCGGAAGAAGCAAAAGAAGCACAAGCCGATCCCGAATGGATCAAGTAATTTTTTGGACTTCCATCTAAAGGCGATTCATCCTTTGAAGAAATGGTTCATCGGTTTTGAGGTCATCAATGGAATCGAAAGGTCTTGAAAAGGATTTGGAGCGTATTAACATTCCCATCACAGGAATGTCCTGTGCCAGTTGTGCGGCAAGAATTGAGAAGGGATTGTCCAGTGCAGAGGGGGTTTCTAAAGCGACCGTCAATTTTGCTGCCGAGCAGGCAACGGTTTTGTTTCGCCCTTCCCAGACCGATCTTCCCCATCTCATCGAGAAAGTGAAAGATTTAGGCTATGGAGCCAAGGTGGAGAAAGTTGTCCTTCCCATTCAAGGGATGACCTGTGCCTCCTGTGTCAATAGAGTCGAGAAGGCATTGAGTTCTTTGAAAGGCGTCGTTCATATAAATGTCAACTTCGCCACGGAGAGAGCATCGGTTGACTATCTTCCTGGCGAGGTAACCATCAAGGATCTCAAAAAGGTTGTTGACGAAGCCGGTTATCAGGTCCTTGAGTTAAAAGAGGAGGATGTTGTCGAGAAAGAGAGGTTCCTCAGAGAAAGGGATCTCTCTCGATTGAAATGGAAGTTTATCATTGGAGCCATTCTTCTTGGTCCCATCCTCGTCCTCATGTACGGTGCCTCCCTGCTTGAGAAGTGGTTTGGCCTTCCAAAGGAGGCCAACTTCTTCATCCAATTTCTTTTTGCCACTCCTGTCCAATTCTGGGCAGGTTGGCAGTTCTATGCGGGATTCTGGAAAGCGGCAAAACATAAGACCAGCGATATGAATACCCTTATTGCTGTCGGAACCTCGGCCGCCTACCTCTATAGTCTGATTGTTACCTTTGGGTCCCATTTGATCATGGTGAAGGGTTTGATGGTCGATGTTTATTTCGATACTTCCGCCGCCATCATCGTTCTCATCCTCTTGGGCCGATTCTTAGAGGCAAGGGCAAAAGGAAGGACTTCAGAGGCGATCAAGAAACTCATTGGCCTTCAGCCGAAAACGGCAAGGATCCTTCGAAATGGAGACGAAGTGGATATCCCCGTGGAGGAAGTGACGCCGGGAGATGTCGTCATCGTCCGGCCTGGGGAAAAAATTCCTGTAGATGGAATGGTGAGAGAAGGCTACTCCTCCGTCGACGAATCGATGGTGACAGGGGAATCCCTGCCTGTCGAAAAGAGGGCAGGGGATGCCGTCATTGGAGCAACAATTAACAAAACCGGTACCTTTAAGTTTGAGGCGACGAATGTTGGAAGGGATACGGTTCTCTCCCAGATTATCCGTCTGGTTCAAGAGGCGCAGGGCTCAAAACCGCCTATTGCCCGGATGGTAGATGTCATTGCCAGTTATTTCGTCCCAGTGGTGATCGGGATCGCCTCCCTAACCTTTATGATTTGGTATCTCTTCGGTCCTCATCCAGCCCTGACCTATGCCTTCCTGAATTTCATCGCTGTTCTTATCATTGCCTGTCCCTGCGCGCTTGGGCTGGCTACCCCTACCTCCATCATGGTGGGAACGGGAAAGGGTGCAGAAAATGGAATTCTCATAAGGGGCGCAGAGGCTCTCGAAACGGCTCACCAGCTGAATACTATTGTTTTGGATAAGACGGGGACATTAACCAAAGGCGAGCCTTCGGTCACGGATATTATTGAAGGGGAAAGGTTTTCGAGAAAAGAGATTCTGGCCTTGGCGGCCTCTGCCGAGAAAGGATCGGAACATCCCTTGGGTGAGGCAATTGTTAAGAAGGCGAAGGAGGAGAGCGTAACTCTTCTGGATCCAATAGATTTTGGCGCCATTGCCGGTCAAGGGATTGAAGCAACGGTCGACGCCAAGAGGCTCCTTCTCGGAAATGTTAAATTGATGGAGGAAAGAAAGATCATCCTCAATGGATTATCAGAGAAAGCTGGCCGTCTCTCTACAGAGGGAAAGACGCCTATGTTCCTGGCTGTTGAGGGACAGGCAGCAGGGATTATTGCGGTGGCCGATACGCTGAAGGAGAATTCGAAAGAGGCTGTGGGAGCTCTTCAACGGATGGGGCTGGAGGTGGTGATGCTAACAGGGGATAATGAACGGACGGCTAGAGCCATCGCTCACCAGATTGGTATTGATCGGGTTCTCGCAGAAGTCCTTCCTGAGATGAAGGCCGCAGAGGTCAAGCGCCTGCAAACAGAAGGAAAGAGGGTTGGAATGGTGGGGGATGGCATTAATGATGCTCCTGCTTTGGCACAGGCCAATGTGGGAATTGCCATTGGAACCGGGACGGATGTAGCCATGGAATCCTCCGATATCACCTTGATCGGTGGAGATCTCAGAGGGGTAGTGACAGCCATCGCACTGAGCAAAGCTACGATTCGAAATATCAAACAAAATCTCTTCTGGGCGTTTGCCTATAATACCATCCTCATTCCTGTGGCGGCAGGAATTCTTTTCCCGTTTTTTGGCATCCTTCTCAATCCCATCTTTGCCGCAGGGGCCATGGCATTTTCATCCGTGACCGTGGTCTCGAATGCATTGAGACTTCGTAAGTTTAAATCGCCCATGAACTAAAAGAAACATAAATGGAAAATTGGAGTAATGGAGTGACGGAGGAATGGAGATTGGAGAAATGGGGTAATGGAATATTGGGGGGACACCAATGAATTCAAAATTACTAATCAATTATTTACCCATTATTCCAGCATTCCACTATTCCAATGAAGAGCAAAGTAGAATTGGTAGATCCTAAAAGGAGGAAAACATGACAAAATTCTTTGATGACAATCCATTATCCATTGGAAATACCCCTTTGGTTAGAATCAACAAAATGGCCCAAGGACTCAAAGCCACGATCCTTGCAAAGATCGAAGGCCGAAATCCAGCCTACTCGGTTAAATGTAGGATTGGAGCCTCCATGATCTGGGCTGCAGAGAGGGATGGAAGACTCAAGCCAGGCATGGAAATCATCGAACCGACCAGTGGAAATACAGGCATTGCTCTGGCTTATGTAGCGGCTGCCCGGGGATATAAACTGAGCATCACCATGCCCGAGACGATGTCTCTCGAACGGCGTAAAGTTCTCGCCATTTTTGGGGCAAATATCATCCTCACTCCGGGAGCCAAAGGGATGAAAGGGGCGATCGAAGAAGCCGAGCGCATTGCTGCATCCCCAAAATATTTTATGCCCCAGCAGTTTAAAAATCCTGCTAATCCTGAGATCCATTTCAAGACAACAGGTCCAGAGATCTGGGATCAGACGAACGGAACAATTGATGTGCTCGTTTCAGGAGTTGGTACGGGAGGGACCATTACCGGCGTTTCGCGGTATATCAAGGGAGAGAGAAAGAAGAAGATTCTAAGCGTTGCAGTGGAGCCGGCTGAGAGTCCTGTGATTACTCAACGTTTAGCAGGCCAGGAGCTAAAGCCGGGACCGCACAAAATTCAGGGAATTGGTGCGGGTTTCATTCCAGACACCCTTGATCTATCTGTCGTCGATCGCGTCGAGCTGGTCACCAGTGAAGAGGCCATCGAACACTCCCGAAGGCTTTCTCGTGAAGAAGGGATTCTTGCAGGCGTCAGTTGTGGTGCCGCGATTGCTGTCGCTCTCAGGCTGACGAGGCTTCCTGAGTTTGGAGGAAAGACGATTGTGGCTATTCTGCCTGATTCAGGTGAGCGTTATCTCAGCGGTCCTCTTTTCGAAGGGGTATTTGATGAAGCTGGCCTTCCTAGGATATGATATGCGGAAATTGGAGTGACTATTATGCCCAAAAAGATACTAGGGAAGAGATTATAGAAAGATTCAAGCAGCCAAAGGGGGTAACGTGATTTTCCGAAAGGGGTCAACCTATTTTATCATTGGCGCCTTTATCCTTATCGTCAACTTGTTGACCTCCTCCGCCTTCTCGATTACAGAGGATGAGAGGAATAATATTGCTGTTTATGAAAAAGTCGCAGATGGAGTGGTCAATATCACCAGCATTGCGGTCCAGATGGACTTTTTCTTCAATGCCTTTCCAACCCAGGGATCTGGCTCTGGTTCCATCGTCGATACGAAGGGTCATATCTTGACCAACCACCATGTGGTGGCCAACGCCCAAAAACTGGAGGTAGCTCTGGCAGATGGTTCAAGGTGGTCTGCCAAGTTAATCGGGTCGGATCCGGACAATGACCTGGCCGTGATCAAGATTGATGCCCCGAGGGAAAAGTTGAAGGTCATTTCCATGGGGGATTCAAAGAATTTAAGAATTGGCCAGAAGGTGCTTGCGATCGGGAACCCTTTTGGATTTGAAAGGACCTTGACCACCGGGGTAATCAGTTCCCTCGGCCGGACCATCCGCTCTGAAGTGGGAACTTTAATTGAGGATGTCATCCAGACCGATGCGGCCATCAACCCGGGGAACTCAGGGGGCCCCCTTCTCAACTCCGAAGGCGAGATTGTTGGAATCAATAGTGCTATCATCAGCCCCACGGGTGGAAATGTGGGCATTGGCTTTGCCATTCCTGTCAATACAGCGAAAAGGATCATTCCGGAATTGATCTCAAAGGGCTATGTGGCGTACCCTTGGATTGGAGCCACCATTCAAACACTTCTTCCCGAAGTGGCGAAGTATCTTAAGCTCAAGATTGACCGGGGAGCGATGGTTGCTGAAGTGGTAAGGGGAGGACCGGCTGATAAGGCTGGCCTAAAGGGAGGGAATCAAAGGGTTCAGGTTGGAAATATGATTATCCTGGTGGGTGGTGATGTCATCGTGAAGGTTGATCAACAGGATATCAAGGCGAATGAAGAGCTGATTCGTTATATCCGTGAGAAAAAACCGGGGAATACCATCACCTTCAAAATCTATCGAAAAAATAAATTTCAAGATGTGAGGGTTACCCTCGAGGAGAGACCGAGAAGGAGATAATATTTTATGGAAGCGATATGGGTTCAATGGGGCGGGCGAGATTACGGCATGGGACCGGGGATGATCTGGGGAGGATGGGGAATGGGATGGATCTTCATGATCATCTTTTGGGGGCTTATTGTCCTAGGATTGATCTTTCTCATCCGGTGGTTGGTTGGAATGACTAAGACCACGAAGTTGGACGAATCTGCTCTCGAGATCCTGAAAAAGCGCTATGCCCGTGGGGAGATCGATAAAGAGGAATTTGAACAAAAGAAAAGAGATCTTCTCTGATGTTTTTCTTTATCGCTTCTCCGCGAGTCTCTTCCTATTCAAAATCTTCTTTCTATACCCTCGGTTTCCAGTCCGCAACGATTTTCTCGTCGATGAGGATCAGGCCATTCTCAAGAGTGCTGGGGATAGGATCAGGTGGATAGTTAAGGCATCCTCCCTTGATCCCTTTAAGAGTTTCCAAATTCCATTCCGTATAACATGCATTACATACGAGCGCGTTACCTTTAATATGAAACCGAGTCGACCGGCACGGTTCGCACATGCTCACCGCTGTGACCACCCTTCCCGACTGAGTAATGTAGGCCAGAAGAGGGAGGACACCCGTCTTGGCTTTGTATTCAAACCGAACCAGCCTTTTTTCCAAGACCACATTGAAGGGAATGGAGATCTTTCCATTTTCTACTTTTGCCTGAATATCCGTCATGGAAATGGTCTGTCCGGTATAGCTGACATTCCTGCTCACCTTCGGCTGGGAGGCAATCCCAGCATTAGCAGTTGTTCCTTTTTGAATTAACCAATATCCAGTCCCCCCAAGCATGATCGCCAAGAGGGTTAGTGAAAGGGGTATCCACGATCGTTTGTTCTTCCTCACCCCTAGTACTTTCTCTTTCTTATCTTGAAATGAGGAATTCGAAAGTTGAAATCCACATTTTTTACAGAAACGACTTGAAACCTGATTCTTCGTCTGGCACTTTGGACACGCTTTCATGGTGTCATCCTCCTTTAAACTCAATTAAACTCGGTGACCGTACTTTTTGTCTAGCAATTCAATGACCTGTTCCACGGTGAACCCTTCGCCCAGTTTTTCACGGATAAAATTCTTTTCTTCAACGGCTCCCTTCGGCATATCGCAATTGCAGGTTTCAAGAGGGAGCTCACCGCATCCCCCGCAAGCACACTTGAAATTCTTGGCCACAGCAACCACTTTTGCCTCGTCCACCTTAATCAGTGATGCTGCTGTGGGAGGAGATGTAGCCGATAAGGCAGAAGGACCTTTCTCCTTGGAAAAGTTTATGCCCAATTTGATCGCGAAGCCGAGGAGAAAAACCATGCCAATGATAAGGGCGATGGTTTTATAAGAGGGAGCGGTGGATTTTCGCTGGATATTTTCCTTCGGCACCCTCATCATCTCCTCTCCACAGCTGACGCAGAAAAGGGCATCCAGTTCATTGAAGTTTCCGCAGGTTTTACATTTCCGTTGAGTTCCTTTCCCTGATTTTTGACTTCGTGATAATTTTTTGCCACATTCGACGCAAAATACGGAGTCTTCCGGATTCTCGAATCCACATTGGGCACATCGGTGCTTGGCGCCCAGGGCTGTCCCACATTTTCTACAGAATTTGGATTGGTTAGGGTTTTCTATCCCGCATTGATTACATTTCATGTTCGACCTCCTTTTTACCTATTCCTTATTAAAGATCGTTCATTCAAAGGATTTATGACGCATAACTGTGAAGTCCGGATAACAAATAATTCACTCCCCAGTAAGTGAAGATGACTGCCACAAACCCTGCAATGGATACATAGGCCATCTTGCTGCCCCCCCACCTTCCAGTATACTTTGCGTGGAGAAGAATGGCATAGACGATCCACGTAATGAGGGACCAGGTCTCTTTAGGATCCCAGCTCCAGTAGGTTCCCCAGGCGTAATTCGCCCAGATAGCTCCTGTAATAATGCCGACAGTGAAAAGCAGAAAGCCGATGACAATGGCCCTGTAATTGATCAGTTCCAAGATTTGCTGAGAGGGCCAAAGGGTTTTTTCTGTCGAATTTTTACTTTTGAAAAGATAAAGGAGGCTCACCCCAAAGGAGATAGCAAAAGCTGCATATCCGAGGAAAGAAGTGATGACATGATAGACAAGCCAGCTGCTCTGAAGGGCTGGCATCAGGGGGCGTATTTCCGGTGACAGGGAGAGCATGGTTACACCCATTGCCAAGAAACCCAAGGGCAGGATGAAAGCCCCCAATCCTCTTAGACGGTAGAACCTTTCGAAAAGTAGGTAAAGACCCACGATGGACCAAGCGAAGAAGACCATGGATTCATACATGTTCGAAAGGGGAACATAACCGATCCCCAATCGATGAGATTCAAAATATCGGGTCACCATCGCTGACGTATTGATCACAAAGCCGGAAAAAGCGATCCAAGAGCCTGCTTTTCCAAAACCATCTCGTTTTATTCCCAGATAGAGGAAATAAAGAATCGAGGAAAGAAGGTATGTGAAAGTTGTTAATTGAAATAAAATGGGGTTAATCATTGATGCCTCCTTTTTGATGAGATCTTCGGCGAAAATGGAAAGAGAGAAAGAGTCCGAGGACGAGAAGACCGAACCCCGTCCATACCACCCATACCCCGGGATCCTTCACGACCATAAGTCCAGTGTAGGACCTTCCGCTCCCAAAATAGTTAATGAACCTCACTTGATAGTCGTCGTCCCTAGACGCATGGAAGTCTGGATATTTTAGGAAGGACCATCCGCGGTATGATAATTTGCCATTCTCATAAATGTTCACCTGGACCGCAGGGTTGTTCGGCTGGTCTGACCTAGAAAAAGGCTTTTTCCCCTCTCCTAGGCTGAAATCAGGGAGGAACGTGGCGAACTGGACCCTTCTGTCCGTTCCCGGAATTTGCTTTGTCTCCCCTTCTGCAATCTGCAAGCGATATCCCCTGGATCCGTTCCCTTTTGGAATGATCTCCAATTCTGCTTTCCTGTCTTCTCCCGGCTGAGGGGGTAAGACACCGTAGCTTGATTGGTAGAAGGAGATTCCCTTATATTGGAGAGGATCGTTCACCTGGATGGTCTTCCTCAAGACCTCCCGATCCTTCTCAAAAATGGTTAAATCGCTTGAATACTCCTTGGGCATTTCGGATCCTGGATAATAGGTGACCTCGAACCTGTCGCATCGGATGGTAAAGCCGAGATCGAGCGTTTGGCCAGAACCGTTCACCATAACAGCCTTTCGTGATTCTCCTTGCGGAATATTCACGTAACCCTTGAAACCCCAGATATTTCCAATGAGGGATCCCGTCAGGATGATGATCAGACTGAAATGGGTGATGTGAGGACCGATCCGACCAATCCATTCCCTCCTGGTTTGGTTTCTCAGGGTCCAGACCTTGGGTACACGGTGAAGAGAGCAGACAATGAGGTTCGTCATGAAAAGGACCAAAAGAAGTTGGAACCACCAGGAATCAAAGATGTTAAAAAACCCCAGGAGATCAAAAAGATGATAAAGCGTCTCCCCATACTGGTTGACATAGAGGTCTATCGTTTTCTGCTGGGGAATGATGGTTCCAACAATTGAAACCAGAGCAATTGAAATAAGCAAGAAAATGGTTGTTTTAACGGAGAGAAAGACTCCCCGAATGTCTCTAAGAAGCTTATTCATTTTTCCTCCAAAGGATATTGGTGATTTTAGGAGATGTCTTAATGACTCGTAAAAGCTTTAGGAGGTCAAAATGGGTGGACGAAATATGGGTTGGGTAACCCCTTGATCAGAGAGGGTATCTAAGCTAGCAAAGACAAAGGAAAAGACAGGAATTTCTAAATTCCCTGGAGTTTCTTGAAATATATATGGATGAATAGTATTTGAAGAAGGACAAAGAGGACATCTGGGCAGGTTGGGGCTGCAAGAGTCCATACCACAGGTTTTCTGATAACCCGCACTTAATAAAGGCGAGCCAACATGGGCTGCCTTTAAAGGACTGTAAATACCAGAAAAAAGAGGCAGTATTAAGAGGGTGCAGACCAAAATATTAAATAGTTTCTTCATTAAAAAGACCCACAGAACAAGATTTTAACCTAAGGTATCCCCCTGACTTATGAAATAGTATAACTTGAATAAAATATAACTGCTCATATCTAAGATTTCAAGTTTTGCGGCCCCATTCTGAAAAAAAGACGGGGAGGCCAAAAATGTACAAAACGAGCGATTTGAAAAGAATGACCTTTCATTGTAAAATGGCCTTAGAATAAAATAGGAAAATCCTGACTGGAATTTTTGAAAAAACCTGGTCTTTCTTATTCGATAGCCTTGTCCTATGGGGCAGGACTGTTCAAACCCCTTTTCAGTAGTTCTTTATGAATAGTTCCTTTTTTATTCAGTGGCATATTACCAACCGCTGCAATCTTCGGTGCAGGCATTGCTATCAGGAGGGTTTTTCAAAGAGCGAGGACTTGGATTGGTCTGGACTGAAGAGGGTATCCGAAAATGTCCTTGAAACATTAGTTGGATGGAATAAATCTACCTGTATCCATCTTACAGGTGGAGAGCCTCTGTTGAAACCTGAGTTCTTTTTGCTTTTGGATGACTTAGGTCAGAGTCCCATCGTTGAGGAACTGGGTGTCATTACCAACGGTCTCTTAATCGATCGGCAGATGGCCGAAAGGTTATCAGCTTTTCCTAAACTGAGGAAGGTCAAGATCTCTTTGGATGGTGCAGACCCCAAGACCAATGACTCCATTCGTCAAAAAGGGAGTTTTAAGAGGGTCATTAAAAATCTCTCCTTTATTAAGAACGAGAATAGGTTTGAGATCATCCTGATGTTCACCGTCATGAAGAGGAACTATAAGAGTCTTCCATCCCTCATCCCTTTCTGTCAGGATTTGGATGTCGATGGATTGATCCTGGAGAGGTTCATTCCCCTGGGCAGGGGCATGGAGATCAGGGACGAGGTTCTGGACAAAGATCAATGGCGAGAAGTCGTAGAGACGCTATGTTCGACCTTTTCAATGTCAATGGCAGAGGATGATATTTATCCTTATCAGGCATTTCAAGTCGTTTTCGATGAGGGTGAGATTGAATTACTCGGTGCCCCTTGTATTTTAGGAAACGACGGGTTTTGTATTATGCCAGAAGGCAGTGTCTTCCCGTGTCGAAGACTTCCCATTCCCATAGGAAATTTATTGAAAGATTCCCTGAAGGAAATATGGGAAAAGTCAATTTTGTTGGACAAACTGAGAAAAAAAGAGAATATGAAAGGTCGATGCGGGAAATGCGAATGGGAAGATTGCCGGGGTTGTCGCAGCTTAGCCCTCGCTCTGACGGGAGACTATCTTGAAGAAGATCCTCACTGTCCTCTCAACCCTGGCTTTTCTTCTTCCTTCGCCAAAGGGTAGGCGGATCAATCACCACACCACTGTGGATATCCTTAAAAAATCTTTCCAGACGGTCAAATCTTAAATATTAACTTCTATTGATCATCTCTTATCGCTCGAATACGGACGCTCCTTCATCATAGCTGTAGCAACAGTTCGTAAAGTTCCTACCGAATTTGAAAACTTATGAAAAAACATTGTTTAAACGATCCATTTATGGTAACATCTCCATTCAAATTTCTAACAAAGGCTAGGGTTCATGGACATTAAGAAAATATTGAAAAAGATTGAAAAGACAAAAACACCAAGGGTGGATAAAGTTGCGGTAGCCTATTCAGGAGGGTTGGATTCCTCCCTTTCCATCGAATTGCTCAGGCGAAACTATAAAGCAAAGGAGATCCTTCCCATTACGATCGATGTGGGACAGGGAGAGGAGGAGATTCAGGAGAGCCGAAGGAAGGCTAAAGTGCTCAAGATCAAACCTCTCTTTTTCGATCTCCGGAAGGAGTTTACAGAGATCTGGGTCGCTCGGGCGATCCAGGCCAATTCAGATTATCTGGGTTACCCTGTCTCAACCTCGATGACGAGACAGATTGTGGCACGAAAAGTGGCTGAGGTGGCTCTCCGAGAGGGCTGTGATGCTATTCTTGAGGGATCGAGTGGAAAGGGAAATGATCAGTATCGAATGCATAATGTCTTCAAGATGGTTGCACCTGATTTGAAGATCCTGGTTCCGGTAAGGGACTTCGATCTAACCCGATTGGAGGAAGAAGCCCTCTGTCGGGCCTGGGGGGTTCCCACGACCGAGATCATCACCGGGGGGGATGATAAGACGATGTGGTGTCGATCGATTGCCAGCGGTGCCATCGACCTCAATCAGCCCCTTCCAGATGACATCTGGATGTGGTATCGACCCCCTGAGAAAGCTCCCAATCAACCTGCTTTTTTCGCTCTGGAATTCGAGAAGGGAATTCCCGTGAAACTGAATGGGAGACGGAAATCTCTCGGTGAGATCCTCCCTGAATTAAATAACATTGGAGGGAGGCATTCGATAGGGAAGATCGATATGTTTGAGGATGGGATCATGGATCTCAAGAGTAGGGAGATCTATGAGGCCCCCGGAGCGACCCTCATCCTCAGGCTCCATCGAGACCTGGAACAGTTCTGCCTGACGAAGGATGAGATCCAGTTTAAGAAAGGAATCGATCAGAAATGGGCTTACCTGATCTATCACGGGATGGCCTATCATCCTTTGAGATATGATCTCGATGCCTTCATCGAGCAATCTCAGAAATTGGTCAATGGGACGTATAAAATCAGACTCTACAAAGGGAATATGGATATCGTCCATCGAGAATCAATGACAAGCCTCTTCTCCCCAGAAATCCGTTCCATCAAGACCACCGGTTTTGATCAGAGGCGCTGTGCCGATGCTGCCTTCGTCCGGGGGCTTCCCTTTGAGATCTTAGCCAAGAGAAGGAAGAAGTAGGATAAGGAAATTGCTCATCCCCCCAACCCCCTTTAGAGGCTGTGTCGTAATCGCAAGCAAAGGGGGAGAGGCAGCCAGGTTCCAAAGCTTTAGAATGCGGGTCTTTTAAACTATGGGGAATCGTCGCTTGTATAAAATCGAATGTCTTCGTACGCTCGGCACGCCCGAATCTGAACGGCTAAAGATTACCGCCCTGCCTTCGCCGAAGCGGCTACGCGCAGGCAGGTCTAAATCTTTTCCACCCGACCGCCTCCCCCCCTTTTCAAAAAGTCCGTTTTTTTCATAATAAGACACAGTCTCTCAGCAAACGGGGATGGGGGGATTTGAAGCAAGAAGTGAGTTCCTATTGATTCTGAAGCGTAAGGGGATAGCAGATGAAAATTGATAAATTATGGGGGGGACGATTTGAAAAGCTCCCTTCCAAAGAGATGGTCGATTTTCTTTCGGGGAGAGATGTCAAAGGCATTCCTTCCTGTGATGAAGCCTTGATCCCTTATGATCTCTGGGGGAGTCGCGCCCACGTGGTTATGCTCTGCCATCAAGGCATCCTCTCAAAACAGGACGGAAGGAAGATCCTCAAAGGCTTAAGAGGACTGGAGACCCTCTATCGAAAAGGGACGTTTAGGCTGGACGCATCCAAAGAGGATGTTCATTCCAACATCGAGAGCTATCTCATCGAAGGGCTGGGGATTGAATCTGGAGGAAAGGTCCATACGGGAAGAAGCCGAAACGATCAGATCGTCCTCGATATGCGACTCTATCTTCGAGACCAGGTTTTAGATTTTGTCGAAGGGTTGCTTTCTCTGATGGAGGCCCTGCTTCAACAGGCTGAAGAACACCGTTCAACGGTCATGCCCGGCTATACCCATCATCAGCATGCCGTGGCGACTACTTTTGGCCATCTCCTCCTCTCTTTTGCCGAGGCGCTTCAGAGAGATATTCAAAGATTGTTTCACTGGTTCGATCTTTTCAACAGAAATCCACTGGGAGCAGCCGCGGGGTACGGCACCTCCTTCGATCTGGATCGGGAACTGACTTCAAAGCTTCTCGGATTTGACGGACCGACGGAAAATGTCACCGACCCGATCACCCAGCGATGGGAACCTGAGTTAGAACTGGCCTATAGTGTGGCGGTGATGATGGATCATCTTTCCACCGTGGCTCAGACCCTCATCCTTTTATCTACGCGTGAATTCAATATGGTCCGGTTGGATGATCGGCATTGTACGGGAAGCTCCATCATGCCACAGAAGCGAAATCCTTGTTCCTTAGAGGTGATCAAGGCAAAGACCTCGTTTGCCCATGGTGTCGTGATGAGCCTCCTCTCCGCCGGCAAGGCGCTCTTCATGGGATATAATCGGGATACGCAATGGACGAAGTATTGGATCATGGATCTGATTGAAGAATCGAAACCCACCCTTTCCGTCATGGCCGAAGTAATCCGACTCCTTCGGGTCAACAAGGCTCAAATGTCGAAGCAGGCCGAGGAAGAGTTTGCCGGAGCCACGGCATTGATGGAATGGATGGTCCGTCACCGAAGTCTCCCCTTGCGAAAGGCCAAGATGGTGATGGAGAAGGCGGTCAAATATTCTGAGCGAGAAGGAAAAGGAGAAGTTTCATACCCAAGTTTGAAGAAAGCCCTCCAGGAGATGAACATAGAGCTTCGAATCACAGAAAAGGATGTGAAGAAGATTCAGAAACCCGAAGCAATATTGAGTCAACTCCAGTCTACTGGGACACCTTCAGATAAAAAAATCAAAGAAAATATAACTTCTTTAGAAAAAAGGCTGAAGAGAGGCCGGAAGGAGGTGGGCCAAAAAAGAAGAAAGATTGAAAACTCTAAAGAAACGGTCTCCAGGATGGAACAGGCATTAAGAAGATGAAGCAGTTTTCATGAGATGCGGAAAGGTGTCCCAAGGCGAATTGGATTTCATCGGGGGGATTTTGTGGGTCCGGCATGAGACTCACGAAATTATTTCCATTCTGCCCTCTGCTCGATGCCCTTTATGAGCGCACAAAAGGAGGTGGGACATATGGGTAAATTAGAAGGGATGCTTAGGTCAGAAATCGTCCGTTTAGCGAAAAGAGAGACAAAGAGAATAACGCTTCCGTTAGGGCGTGATGTCCGGGTTTTGAAGAATGTGGTCTCTCAACTTCGTAGGTCGGTCTTGAGTGTCGAAAAATGGGCCACCCAACAACAGAAAGAGATGAGAAAAGGGAAGATTCCATTAGAGGCGACACAGGATGAAGTGAAGAAATCCCGGTTCTCTCCTCGTCTGATCCGAAGTCTCCGAAAACGTTTAGGGATCAGCCAGAAAGAGATGGCCACCCTTGCTGGCGTCACGGTCGGTGCGATCTACCAGTGGGAGCAAGGAATCTTTGAACCCAGGGGGAACAAGAAAAGTGTTCTCGTGGCGCTCCGCAAACTGGGCCGACGTGCTGTGAGAAAGCTCCTCGAAGAAAAGGGGCCTGAAGTAAAAGAAAAGAGGATCGTAAGGCGCCGGCGCAAAAGGGTAAGAAAATGATTCAGTTCAATACATTCCTTCTGACTTTTCTTGTTCTTTTCTTATTGCGGTCGGGGACTCAATTTTATCTCCACCGACTCAACCTCGGTTACGTCCGTCAATACGGAACCACTGTTCCTGCCGTTTTTCAAGATACGGTGAATCAGGAAACCCTGGAAAAGATCTCAGCCTATACCATCGATTCTGACCGTTTCCACATGGGTGCCAGCTTAGTTCACCAGGCCTTCACCCTGGTTGTCTTGCTCTCCGGGTTTCTGCCATGGCTCACGAAGGCCATCCGATCTTTCGGATTTGGGTTGATGATTGAGGGGTTGATCTTTTTTGCGCTCCTCTCCCTCTTGGCAAACCTATCTCGCCTTCCCTTCGGCCTTTATGACACCTTCGTCATCGAAGAGCGATACGGGTTTAATCGAATGACCCTGAGGATGTGGATCTCAGACTTTTTGAAAAGTATGGTCATTCTTTTCCTTTTAGGAGGTCTTGTACTCTGCCTCTTTCTGACATTGGTGCTCCATGGTGGACAGGCCTGGTGGATATGGGCATGGATGTTGGTTGGTGGGTTCGAATTGATGATGTTATGGCTCTACCCCGTGGTCATTGCTCCTCTATTTAACAAATTTGAGCCGATCGAGAATTTAGGACTGGTGGCGCGCATCAGAAATTTGATGGAAAAGGTGGGACTTCGAGTCAAAGCCGTGCTGAAGATGGATGCAGGCAAGCGGAGTAAACATACCAATGCCTATTTCACGGGCGTTGGCAAGACAAAACGGATTGTCCTGTTCGATACTTTATTGGAATCTCATCCCGAAGAAGAAATTCTGGCTGTCTTAGCCCATGAAGTAGGCCACTGGAAGAAGAGGCATGTGCTCAAACAGATCATCCTTTTAGAGGTTTTGTCTCTTGCCGTCTTTTATGGTGTGAGTAGATTTTTGAATTGGCCGTTGCTGTATGAGACCTTTGGATTTCAGGAGCCTACGGTTTATGTTGGGATATTTCTCATCGGAGCCGTCCTCAGTCCCCTTGGCTATTTTGCCCAACCGCTAGAGTCAGCCATTTCGAGAAGGTTTGAACGCGAAGCAGACGATTTCGTATTAACATTGACGAAGACAGCGGAACCGATGCGGAATGCCCTCAGACGATTGGCTTCAGACAACCTGGCCAATTTGATTCCCCATCCTCTCTATGCATGGTTTTATTATTCACATCCTCCCCTGGTCGAGCGAATCGAGAGGCTCTCTCCCCGTTAAAAGATGATGAGGAGAGAGGGGGATAGGGGGATAAAGAGGTAGGGAGCGAAAGAATGAGAGATTGGGGAATGACGGGGCACAGGACACGGCTGTGTACCGAATCCCCTGCCTGCACTAACCTTTCCTGCGAAGACACGCATTCCGGCGCGCAGGCATGATACGTTATTTTTTTATTCGCTTCATTCGATGTCATTCGTTTCGTTTGAAATCTTAAAATAGGAGAAGAAAAATGGATCTCAGGGTTTTTGAAAATATGAATCCAACGGAACTAAGGAGTTACCTTCAATTTTTGCTCTGGCATTACCGAGTGATCGATGCCTTCTGGTTTCTATATGTGGCAGAGAAGTTTGATCAACCCACGGCCGAAAGGATCAACGAACAGGTCTGGGGTCGGGTTTCCGCGATGGCTGCCAAGGACCTGATCCAACGATTTGATCTAAAGGAGAAGGGGCTCAAGGGATTTGTCAAAGCCCTGAGATATTTTACCTGGACGATCCTGGTGGGTTATCAGATTGAAGAAAAAGAGAACGAAGTGATCATTACAGTCCCCAATTGCGTCACCCAAGAGGCTCGCATTAAACGAGGACTGGAGGAATTTGTGTGCAAAGAAATGCACCGAGGGGAGTTTGAAAGCTTTGCCCGAGAGATTGATGAGCGTATTGAAGTGGAGTGCCTTTTTGCTCCACCCGATCCCCATCCCAAAGACCTGTACTGTAAGTGGAGATTCACCTTAAGAAACCAAAGTTAGGAGTTGCAAGATTGGGCCCACCTGCCCCGGTTCCGACCGAGCCTGCCTGCCCGGTAGGCAGGGGCGGGGCAGGCAAGGCCAACAGGAATTAAATCTTCCTTAGGTTCGTAAATTCAAGAATTGTTCGATCAATCAATGGCAATGATTTATGAAATCAGTCAAAATTTTTTCTTCATCGAACGGGGATGGCTGAATGCTAACCACTTCGTTTTCAACGGAAAGAAGAAGGTTCTCATCGATACGGGTTATATCCGAGACTTCGAGGAGACGAAAGGATGGATAGAAGCCACAGGAATCGACCTTAGATCGATTCACCTCATCGTGAGCACCCACAGCCACTGCGATCACATCGGTGGCAATCAGGAGATTCAAAGAGTTTCAGGATGTCAGATCGCCATCCATAGGATCGATAAAGCATTCATCGACTCCAAGGATGACTGGTCGACATGGTATCGGTTCTATGACCAGGATGCAGCATTCTTTCCCGTGAGCATCTCGTTGGAAGAAGGAACGAAGATTGATCTCGACGCACTAGGGATGGACGTGATCCACACCCCGGGACATGCGAGGGGAGGCATTGCTCTCTATTGTCCTGAGAAACGGTTTCTCATTTCTTCGGATGCAGTGTGGGATGGGGATACGGGCGTTCTCAATACGATTGTAGAAGGGGAGGATGCTCCTTCATTAGCACTGGAGTCACTGGACAAAATCTCACGTTTGAACATCCATACCATATACCCCGGTCATGGGCCCATCATTCACGATCCAAAGAAAGCCATCCAGAAATGCAGGCGTAGACTGGAGAGTCTGATCAAAGAACCTCTCAAATTGGGAAATGATCATCTAAAGAAAATCCTCATCTGGGTTCTGTTGATGCGAAGGGGTTTCCTTAAGAAAGAATTTTTTAACTACCTGCTGACAACTCATTGGTTCAAAGCCGTGGTGGAACTACATTTTGAAGGCAAATATCAAGAAAAATTTGATGAGATCATGGAGGAATTCTTGAAAAGAGATGTTGTCTACATCAAAGATGGGTATTACCATACCACCGTCCGTCCCTGAGAATGTCGAGGAGTAGAATGATGCGGAACAGCCTTGCCCCCGAGGCACAGATAGATCTTCTCATCAAGGGGTGGATGTCCCATGACGCCAGATGGTTTACGGCAGTGGCAAAGCAGTTCGGGATCGAAGTTGCGAATCGATTAAATCAGATTGTAGCTAGAGAATTGGGACGGGTAGAAATGAAGCGGTTTATAAAGGCGTTGAATTTGTCAGACCCAAAGAACATGGAGGAATATTTGAGCATAAAGAGGGCAGCTATTTCTATGTACGGTCCCGATCTCATTGCATATGAGACAAAGAAACTTGATTCTCAATCGTATGAGATGCTTTTGGAAAGATGCTTTGCTCATGAAAATATTGTGAGGGCAGGAATAAAGGATCATTACGAGTGTGGCATCTTTGCAAGATTCCAGGGTTGGATCGATGCCTTGGGATTAGAACATGAACTCGATCCACCTTTGGGTAAATGTATGAAGGTTTTTGGAGAGAGATGCTACTATAAGGTCACACTTCGATTTATATAGTCCAAAAATAACATAGCCAAAACAAGGGACCCGCAGTTTCATTTCAATGCTCCGGCTTGATCTTGATGGTAAGCCATATAGACTAAATTCTTAGGGAGGAAAAGTATGGAAGGAGTGACCCGACCGATCTTCTATTTTAACCAGCCAGGGATTGATAATACAGATGAGGTTATTGAGATTGTCACCAAACGATTAAAAGAGGGGGATATCAAAAGTGTTGTCGTGGCAAGTTCCAGTGGAAATACGGGTATCAAGTTTGCCAAGAAGATGGCTAAAGAGACAAACTTGGTCATTGTAAGCTCCCATCCGGGCTTCTCTGCACCCGGTGTCTGGAACTTTGATCTGAACATCTTGAAGGAGCTAGAATCCATGGGGTGCAAAGTGGTGAAGCAGAGCCACATCCTTTCAGGTCTTGAGCGGTCCATCAGCAATAAGTTCTCTGGGGTCTCCCATACCGAAGTGCTGGCAGAAGCCTTACGATGTCTTTTTGGTGTTGGAATGAAGGTTGCCATCGAATGTGCCATTATGGCCGCCGATAGCGGGGCCATTCCCATCGATAAGGCCATAGCAGTTGGAGGAACCTCAACCCAAAAGGGGAGGGGGGCGGATTGCGCGATCGTTATATGGCCCTCTCACTTCAACAATTTTTTCGACTTCCGGGTTCTCGAGATTCTCGCTAAACCCTTCAGACGGGATACGGTTAAGAGTTCTTGAGTCTCAGAAGGGTACTTTCATCTCTAACTAACGCCCCACCCACTGACCCATAAAAATAGTCCGTGGGGAAGGTTACGGTTACGAAGCCCGTTTCGTAATTCGGTGAGAGTTACGTGAAAAGAATGTAGAAACGATGAACGTAGCCTTTTATTAACGATACGGGCATCCTTACCGTCACCGTTAGACGAAATCCTTATTTTCTAAGTAAATTCACAATGAGGAGGTAATCAAATGGCCGAACATCCGTTAAAGATTTTTGAGAAGATCGATCCAGAACTTCTGAGACTTGTTAGGGATACGAATTCATTTGCTCTCGC
>Ga0209427_10002531_pt1 | contig 21533 bp, 18 predicted proteins | sample DeeMarSWOR136_30_FD_187465 | JGI IMG/M metagenome (GOLD analysis project Ga0209427, IMG submission 187465) | Marine sediment microbial communities from White Oak River estuary, North Carolina - WOR-1-36_30 (SPAdes) (version 2) | ecosystem: Environmental > Aquatic > Marine > Intertidal zone >...
TGCCCTGGCAAAATGCAGTGCCAGTCCATGCCCTACCATGCCCGCTCCTAGCAAAGCAACGTGATTAATTTCTTCGGCTTTTATAAGCTGCCTCCTTTCCTACTCAGGCGGGAATTATAATAATTGCTCGGAATAGGGAAGATTACTAGTAGTTAATAACTACAAGCATGCTCACTGGTTTATTGGTCTTGTTGATGATTTCCCTGCCTTCATTAGGAGCGATATAGACTGAGTCCCACGGTCCCAGGGTAATCTCTTCCTTCTCGGTCTTAACCGTGATTTCTCCGTCTAGGACAAAATAATATTTCTCCGCTGGCGTAGTGCCGAATTCGGCTCCACCGCCGGGAAGGAAATGGGACATGCCTACCCAAAACTTCTCAGCTCCGGTCTCGTCTTTGCCGCTGAGCCTTAGCGCAACCATCTTGAAATGACCGGGAGCCTCATAGGGCTTGACCTGAGCTAAACTAACCTTTTTCATATTTTCTCCCTTTAAATTGCAAATTACTCGGCTCGTGAATAATCCGGATTACTGGGTGCCGTACTTGTAAACGCGATCTGGGACATCGTTGAGATCCTTCTCATCAATGAAGGCAACCATGCGAACGATGGAGCCATCACCCATGTACCATCGGATCGGGAAACCGGAAAGTCTACATCTTTTCCCGACTACTTTGGCGATATCGCCACCGACATTTTCCCAGCCGAGGATACCATTTCTCATTATAAGGTTATGGCAGGGTTCCCACTCAGGGAAGTCTTCTATCACGTCGTGTCCGGTCTCTCTCTTATATTCAGCACAGATGTCTGGACGTAGAGGCCCAGGACCATGAGGTCCAATAGCAGTGTGGAGCGGATGATCCAGCGCTTGCTGGTCCACGCCCACAGCTTTAGCTTTATGCGATACGAACCATTCACCAGCCTCTTTGCCCAATCCGGGTGAATAGCAGAAATAAGTGGTGTTATCGCCCCAGTATTTATTCCAACTGGTATGGACAATAATGATATCACCCTCCTTCATAGGCAACTTCTTGTTGGCCTCGTCGAGATCCCTGGCGGTGATGAGCTCCCATCTTTTCTTTGGGATATCCCAGATTACAGCATCGCCATAATAGCAGGTCAAGGGAATTTCGTGAGTAAACAAACCGCCCTCAAATACGTGCCCTGGTGAATCGGCATGGGTGGTGCAATGCATGACGGTCGTTATTTTCTGGGATAGAACGCCGGACTTTGCCATATAGTGCATTCTTTCGATCTTAACGTCTTCAAAGTATGGCCACAGAGGTGAACCAGCACCAAACGGATGGCTCAAATCAACTAAAACTTCTTTTCCCATAACATATACCTCCTCAAAATTTTAGCTATCAAGTATTCTACTACCAGGTAGTGACACCACCGTCAATGTAAAGGATTTGTCCGGTAATGAAGTCTGAAGCCTTTGAAGCAAAGAATATGGTAGCCCCCACAATATCCTCTGGCATTGCCCAGCGGCCGAGCGGGATGCGAGACTTCATCCTCTTGGCATACTCGGGGTCGGCTAAGGCGGGACGGGTAAGCTCGGTTTCCACAATAGTGGGCGCGAGCGCGTTCACCAGTACGTTGTGCTTAGCCCACTCGCAGGCAAGCGTCCGTGTCAATGTATCTACGGCTCCTTTGCTGGCACAATAAGCTGCATAGTCGACAGGGAGCCCGTATCTACCTCTCACCGATGATACATTTATAATCTTACCACTACGTTGCTTGATCATCACCCGGCCGACCGCCTGGCACGTGAGGAAAGTGCCTCGGGTGTTAATATCCATAACTTGCTGCCACTCGTCGATGGGAAAGGCGTCGGCAGGTCTGCGAATCGCCAGACCATGGGCGTTTACCAGAATATCAATGTGAGGAAATGTCTTCAGGACACTATCGACCATAGCTGCTACTGATTTCTCATCGGTAACCTCCACGGCGACGGCCAGTGACTTTCTACCCCGAGCTTGTATCTCTTTAGCTACTGGCTCGAGATGTTCAAGTTTACGGCTAGCCACGATGACGTCAGCACCAGCTTCTGCCAGGCCCAGAGCCTGTGCATGACCAATACCACCAGCACCACCAACCACTACAGCAGTCTTGCCTGTCAAATCAAATAAATCGCCGATATTGCACCTCCTTTTTCAGAATTTCCTGCAGTTACGTAGGACCGATGTGGTAGTCAGAGACAGTCAGATTATGTTTTGAGCTTCAGTCCATCTCTTATCTCTATTGCCTCCAATCTGGATGATTTCACAACCCGAGATGACCTGTCTCAATAGTATCATCGCCAAGCAGTTACCGTCAACTCTCGGCTGACTCCATAGCATGTTCTATGGTAGGAACGCCTTGGCTGAAAACTCAATTCAGTGTTTTTTGCGGGCAGCTTTTCTTCGGCTTTGCCTCTTTGTCCGGGCAGCTTTCCTTCTACGCACGAAGAAAATTGCCAGTCCCGCTGCCACCACCACTGCCGCTATAATCCCGCCGACTAGCAGCCAGTTGAACGCAAAATTGGCAGTTATGGCCTGGTCGCCGTCCATGATAATGATGGTTGTGGCCGCGTTCACATTGGCGATGGTGTCCACATCACCAGTCCAGTCGACAAGGCGGTAGCCTTTCTCGGGTCTGGCAACCAGGCGGACCATCACCCCGGCGTTATAAATGAACACCCCCTCGCCAGGGATGGTGATGGAACCATTGGGACTGCTGGAGATGGTGAGGGTATACTCGACAACTCCCAGATTCCGCTTAGCAAGCTCGATCTCAGGGCCTGCAGCCACCACGGTGCCATCGGCTTTACGCCCTACTATGTGAAATTGGCCTGTGGCAACCTGGTTGATATCCGTCCAGCTATTGATGGCATACTGTCCACCGGGGTCGCTTCCTACAGCAATTACGGTGCTGTCAGCTTTAAGCCCCACCGTGTAAGGGCCGCCTGTGTCAACCTGAATGATGTCTGCCCAGTCATCTACATCGCACTGCCCGAAGTAGTTATGTCCTGTGGCGCCTACCGTGCCGTCAGCCTTGAGCCCCACCGTGTTATAGTTGGCTGCGGCGACCTGCTTGATGCCGGTCCAGCCGCTAACAGCACACTCACCGTACTCGGTGTGTCCTATAGCAACTACGGTTCCGTCGTTCTTAAGACCCACTGTGTGGCCCCAGCCCGCGGCGACCTGGACAATATCCGTCCAATTGCCGACATCACACTGCTGGAATTGGTTGTCTCCTACAGCGACTACGGTGCCATCATTCCTAAGCCCTACCGTGTGCATGGAGCCTACAGCAACCCCAATTATATCCGTCCATCCGCCCACGTTGCACTGCCCCAAGTCGTTATATCCCACAGCGACCACAGAGCCGTCGTTCCTAAGCCCCACCGTGCAATAGCCGCCTGCAGTGACTCGGATTATGTCCGTCCAGCCGCCGACATCACACTGCCCGTAGCCGTTCCATCCCACAGCGACCACAGAGCCGTCGTTCCTAAGCCCCACCGTGTGCCTGGGGCCTGCGTCGACTATTTTGATATCTGTCCAGCCATCGACGTTGCACTGTCCGTAGTAGCTCCTTCCTATGGCGACCACGGTGCCGTCCTTCTTAAGTCCCGCTGTGTGCCAGCCGCATGTGGAGACCTGGATGATATTTGTCCAGTCCCCGACATCGCACTGCACCTGGTCGTTATTTCCCACGGCAACCCCGGTACCATCTGCCTTAAGTCCCACCGTGTGTTCAAAACCAGCTGTGACCTGTATGATATCCGTCCAGTTGCCGACATTGCATTGTCCGTATTCGTTATCTCCTGCGGCGACCACGGTGCCATCGGCTTTGAGTCCTATCGTATGATAGCCGCCGGCGGCGACCTGGACGATGTCCCTCCAGTCTTCGACGTCACTTTGCCCCGAGGCTGTGTATCCCGCGGCAACCACGGTACCGTCGGTCTTGAGCCCCACCGTGTGTCCAAAACCCGCAGTGACCTGGATGATGTCTGTCCAGTCCCCGACATCGTGGTGCTTCCCGCCAATATTCCAGCCCGAGGCGACCACAGTACCGTCAGCCTTAACCCCTACTGTGTGATAAGTACCAGCGGCGATTTGAATTACGTCTGTCCAGTCGCTAACGTTGCACTGCCCTTCAGAGTTGCTTCCCACTGCGACCACAGTACCGTCGGCTTTAAGCCCTACCGTATACTGGCTGCCTGCCGCGACTTGTATTATGTTTATCCAGTTGCCGACATTGCACTGCCCAAAGTAGTTCTCTCCCTCTGCGACCACGGTGCCGTCGTCTTTAAGACCCACCGTGTGGTAGAAGCCTGTGGCGACCATTGGCGTTGATTGCCCTTGAAGCGTATTCAACAACATTGTGGAAGCAAGACCAGAGCTATCTATTGCCACAATAATAGAGTGATTATCTGGCAGATGCGCAGTTGCTAAAGCTCCCGCTACCGAAGCAGGAAGGAGCAGGCTAAGCCCCAAGAAGATAGCGAGTAGGGCTGGCGGAAGAATTTTCTTATTTTTTGAGAAGGTACCTATTTTGTATCGGCTTAGCTCAACTAATATATTCCTTGTTGGCATTCTTTCCTCCCTGTGATTTACTTTTTATTGTTTCTCTTGCTTCGGGCGCTGCCGATACGCTTCAATATAGCGTCGGGCGCGCTTGTCACGGCCGAGCACAAGATCAGCGGCTAGTATAATTGAGCGCACCTTAGCCGCATCCACAATGAGGCAGTTGGCACCGGCGGCAGTAGCCATGACCGCGAAGGCATTGTTGATCAGTTCGCGGTCAGGCAAGCCAAAAGATACATTGCTGGCGCCCATCGTCATGTTCACCCCCAGTTCAGCCCTAATCCGCCGGATGGCTTCTATAACTGCCGCTCCAGAGGCGGGTTCAGCTCCTACTGCGAAAGCCAGGCAATCAATGACTAAGTCCTCACGGGGGATACCTGCCGCCTCGGCTCGTTCCACTATCTTATGGGCAACACGCACCCTTCTCTCAGTGTCCTTGGGGATACCGTCTTCGTCCTGCACCAGACCGATGACGGCAGCCCCATGTTTCTTGATCAGGGGAAGGACCCTTTTCAGGGAGTGCTCTTCACCGGTAACCGAGTTAACCAGAGGCTTGCCCTTGTAGACCTTGAGTGCCGCTTCCAGGGCATTGGGGTTAGAACTATCAAGGCATAGGGGTGTATTTACGGTTTCCATCACTGCCTGCACCGCCTTGGGCAGCAGGGCTGCCTCATCGATTCCAAATACACCCACGTTAACATCAATAATATCCGCCCCAGCTTGCGTTTGAGCCAGCGCTTCCCTACGGACAATCTCCAAGTCGCCGGCCTTGAGAGCCTCGGCTAAGTTCTTCTTGCCCGTGGGATTGATACGCTCGCCGATAAGCACTGTGGGCTGGTTATCACCAATAATTACTTCCTTGCTGGGGCTTGATACTCTGGTTTCCATCAGTCGATTTCCTCCCTCTTACCATCTATGATTCGATATCGTCCTAAGTAATTTGCCTGAACGAATACCTGCTCAAATTTAGGGGCGCTGGCTAGTTCAATATAGTTAATTCTAGAGGCGACAGCCTGTGCCTTAGCCCGGGATCTAATGGAAATCAGAGCCAGCTTGGCTCCCATGCCGGCGGCGTTGCCCACCTGCCTAAAGCGGTTTAGAGGCAGTGGTGGTAGCATCCCAATTGTCACGGCACTGGCTACATCAATGTAGGTGCCAAAGGCTCCGGCAATTATCACCTGCTTAACCTCAGCTTCAGAGCAGTTGCTAGTTTCCAGAAGCACCTGGATACCGGTGCGTATGGCGGCTTTAGCCAGCTGCAACTCTCTCACGTCATGCTGGGTGATGGTAATGGCCGGCTTACCATTCCGCTCCTCCTTGCTGACCAATATAAACTCGTGCTGCCCCTTGTAGGCACGAACGCGAGGTCGATTGTCTATTATCCTGCCACCTTCATCAATAATTTTGGCCAGATAAAGCTGAGCTAGGACATCAAGTATGCCCGAGCCGCAAATGCCAACCGGCGGCGCCTCACCGATGGTCTGGTATTGGATTTTATCGCCGTCTATGCGCAGGCGTTCAATAGCTCCCTTAGTTGCCCGCATCCCGTACTTGATATGACCGCCCTCAAACGCAGGTCCGGAGGCACAGGAAGTAGTGGCTATCTTCCCCTTGCAGATTAGGGAGACCTCGGTGTTAGTACCGATGTCCAGAGCCACCGTTGGTTTTTTTGCCTGCCAGGCATCTGTTGCCACCAACATGGAGACGTGGTCCGCGCCAACGAAGCCGGCGATATTGGGCAGCAGGTGCACATACGCCCCGGGGGCAATATTTAACCCCAGCTCCCCAGCTCTGACATCCAACGCCCCACTGACTGCAGGCACGAAGGGGGAGAGAGCAAGCTGTTTTACTGGCAGGCGGAGGAAAAGGTGGTGCATGGCGGTATTGCCCACGACTACTGCCTCCACAATTTCTTCAGCTTTGGCACCAGCCTCAACACAGAGGTCATCGCAAAGCTCATTGATGGAGTCAACCGCCAGTTTCTGTAACGCTGCCGCATTATCCGGTGAGTGAACGACAGTGGTTATACGGCTGATGATATCTTCCCCATAGCTAGTCTGGGGATTCATTACCCCCTTGGCGGCTAAAGTCTGGCCATCACCGAGGTCAAGCAGGTAGCCGGCAACCTTGGTGGTGCCCAGGTCTATTGCTAAACCCAACTGGCGGCTTTTTGAGGGGAGAATGGCTATCACCTCACCGTTACGGACTATAGCCTGGGTTTTCCACTTCCAGGACCGCAGCTGGTCAGAGATGGTGCGCAGGGCACCGATGTCAACCTTGGTGCATCGCAACTTGTGCTGCTGGTTTAGTGCCTTAAGCAGGCGGTCGGCATCAGCCTGGGGGGTTTCTAGTGAAGGGGTGGCCATCTGCAGGCGGTAGCCTCGAACTGATGGTTCGGGGGAAACTGTTATCTCTAGTCCCTCCACCTGGAGCCGTTGTGGAGCAGTCATGGACTCAGCGGGCACAGCTATTTTGCAGTCGCTGGTGGGATAGGTCTGGCAAGCAAGTCGCCAACCCCTTTTAATTTCTAGGCGGGAAAAGATCTCCCGTTCGTTGGGTGTTGGTTTGGAGACAGTGCCACTTAGAATTTGCACTTTGCAGGCGTGGCATTTTCCCTTGCCGCCACATATGCTGCTGATACCAACACCGAGCCGGTGGGCACAGGATAGAAACGGCTCTTTCTTGCGGCATTTACCTCTTAGCCTTACCGGCTCAAAATCAATGGTGAAATCAGCCATTTTCTTCCTATTCTGTTACTTTGTAGTGGCAAGTTTCCCTGAGGTTGCAGCGTACACAGACTTCAGCCTGTGTCCACCTTGTCATCTTGGGGCCGATGCCCATGACCATGGAAGCCGATTTGCGGGGTACCAGCACTCCCGAAGAGGTCAGGCTCACACCGATTTCATATGAGTTGACCAGTCCTAGTAGATTCCACTGCTCAGTCAGGGGAAAACCTGGCATACCCGGGTTAACTGGGCTGCTTATCTCATAACCCCGGGACGATACCTCACTAGCTAGACGCCTGAGGACTTCCATGACCAGCATGTCCACGGCAGTGCTGTCGATACCGTCCAGAATCATCCCTTGTAGAGCTGCGCTGTTTTTACTGTAGTCTGTCACCTGTTTTTCCAGTTTGGGCCCGATAGTGATAAGAATTACGGCAAGCTCCTTCGCCTCGGGGAATATTGCTGGTATTAGTGGGCCATGTATCGCTTTATTACACTCCAGCGTTATCTGGCTACCGGCCATACTCTTTACCGTATAGTATTCATAAGCCACCGCTGGCTCTAACAGGCGAGCCTGCTTGACCCTAGCGAGTAGTTCCCGGATTAAAAGTCTTATCTCAGGCCTGACTTTAGTTCTTTTCCTCAATCCCTGCCGTCGCAAAACTTCCGCAGTCTTTAGGCTCAAAGGGATATTACGGATTACGGGCATAGTAACCTCTTTTCTGCCCTTATGTTACCACCCCCCCGTTAGGTAGCTATTTGTATACGCCGTATTCCTTGGCGAAGTCGACCATAGCCTTGACGTTTTCCACTTTTGCCTGGTCAAAGAATGCCCCATTGCTCACGATATAACCACCGCCTTTGCCAGCAACATCGATGCATTTCTTCACATATTCTTTCACTTCTTGTGGCGTGCCTAAAGCCAATAAGGCGGAGGGGACATTGCCGTACATGCAGGCAACCTTACCTAGAGTATTCTTGGCTTTAACTATATCGCTCTGGTCTATCATCCACAGTGTCTTACCCTTCGGTAAGTCCTGCATAACCTCTAGGCGTGTGGTCCATTTGCCCTCAGCCGCAGGATTTGGTACCGCTCCCTCAGCAATTAAGCCCATCATGACTTTTCGGAAGGTGGGCCAGTAGAATTTCTTAAACTGCCCGTCAGACATAAAGCCATCAGCACCCTTGTGCAGAGGCATGAATACTAGCGGTTGTCCGTTCATCTTTGCTACGCCTACCCCCATTTTAATCATGAGTGGGGTCAGTTTTTCCATGGCTTCAATGAGCTTATCAGGCTGTCGGTACATATCCAGCATTACTCCTTTGGTTCCTCTGAGGGTGTCGCCAATTACATCAAAAGGTGCCTTGGTAAACCCGGCCCAGAGACCCGGAAATCCAGCGGCGCTAATCTCCATACTAGAGGCATCCATAGCCCCTGCCCATTTCAGGGCTTCAGCGCCAGCTTCAAAAAGAGCCTTATAGGTAGCTTGAACCGGGGGAAGACCAAAGGGGATGAAGTTAAAGGCAACCCCGTATATTTCGAGTATGCCGGTGAGGGTGGGCAGCATCTTAAAACCCTCTAAGGCACCGAATACACGCGGCAGATAGACGTTGCTGAAGAAATTCGACGGGTCATCAATTAAGGCATCATATTCATCCGCCTTCATGTATTCACCTTCATTGGCTTGATATGATTGCTCAAGCGGGACCCCGTGACCTGGCCAGGAATATAGCTTGTAGTCAAGAATGTCATATACTTTTCCTGGGCCAGGTGCAACTGCTCCAATGTGTGAGTCCGGTGCAAAGTCCATTACGAGTTTCTTGAATGCCATGCGGCACTTGTCATAGTCGTATAGAGCTTCTCGAGGGGTAAGTCCGGCATTATAAACTGGGAAAAAGCTAGGAATTACAAAGACAGGCACCCGGTCAGGCAACTTCTTCATCTGAATGGCGTCTTTTATCCTAGTTATTCTCTCCTTGTAAGCTTGCTCAGCTTGAGGGCTCTGGAATTTAAGGTCATTCCCCTGAGGGTCTTTCGGCGACATCCACTTGGCAAACAGCTCCTCCTGTTTTTCATCCGGTGACATCTCTTCCCACTGTTTTTCCATATATTACCTCCTGTATATTATCTACTGATGGACCATTATTTTACCCCGGCCCATTTCTTGGCCAGGGTAACTCCCGCCATGGCGTCCTTGCCATAGGCATCAGCGCCAGTATAATTTCTTACCTCTTCAGTAATCTGGCCGCCGCCAATCATGACCTTTACCTTGTCTCTAAGACCGGCGGCTTTTATGGCATCTACAGTCTGTTTCATGGAATCAAAAGCCAGCGTTAGAAAGCCACTTAGGCCAGCAACAGGGGCACCGGTTTCCTTTATCTTCTCCACAAACTTTTGCGCCGGCACGTCCACGCCGAGGTCGTGTACCTCAAAGCCATTGACATCGAGCATAAAGACGACGATGTCCTTGCCGATGTCATGTATATCCCCAGCGACGGTGCCAAAGACAACCTTGCCCACTCGCTTCATTTCCCCGGCCTCGCTCAGCTTAGGCTTGACCAGCTCGGTTACCGACTTCAGTATCTCGCCAGAATACACCAGGTCAGGTATAAAGTACTCGCTGCTGGCAAAGCGATTACCCACGATTTCCATGCCCTTCCTGGCATCCTCCAGAATTTTGAGCGGGGCTTCCTTGGCGTTCAACCTATTCTCAACAATCTTGATAACCTCTTGTTCCTTCAAATCAGCTAACGCGTTAACTAGGTCTTTAGCCATTTTTGTTTCCCTCCTTGACTTGTATTAGACTCTATAGTCCGCTAGCGTTAATGCTATTTGGGAAAAAGATTATAACAGGGACGAGGAAACTTGTCTATATATATATCCCTCAGCAAAGCGACACAGTTTGACAGGAAGCCATTTGTTCATGATACAATGCGGGCAACCGAAAGTGGAAAGGGAGGCAGGATAATTATGGTCGAACTCACAAAGACCAAGGACGAGATTATCAAGAAATCCAATGAACTGGCTATAGAGTATGAAGCGAAATACAAGGGCTGCGGCCAGTGTACGTTTCTGGCAATAATTGATGCCCTGAGATGGGGTGGCTTGGAGATAATCCCAAAGGAAATGGAAGACAGGTTTTTTCCCGGAGTATGCGTACTCACTGGGGGTGTTGGCTTGAGCGGAGATGGTACCTGTGCCGCCGCAGCGAGCGGAGCTTTGGCAATTGGCTTGGCTTTGGGAATTCAACGTGCGACCTTCAATGAGGGCTCTTTCCGTAAGAGTTGCACTACCGTTCGCAATACCCTTCTGAATAGGTATTACCAAGAATATAATTCTATACTGTGCAAGGATGTCCAGAGGAAGTTTTTTGGAAAAGCGTGGGACTTAACACGCGATGACACGGGTGCGGAATTCCTGGGAATCACAAAAGGCTGCGTTATTATGGAAACGGCCATGTTGGCCACCGAGATTATCCTGGATGAATTTAAAAAAGGGAACGTCAAAGGTTATGTGGGTAGTTCGGACTTTAAAGCTTGAATTTTCAGCTTTACGCGGCTTACTATGAACAGACTAAAAAAACAAAAGGAGGGAGATATGTCAGGAGTATTGAAGGACAAAGTAGCCATTATAACAGGATCTAGCCGTGGTTTTGGGAAGGCCTTCGCCTTGAGGTTCGCCGAGGAAGGAGCCAAACTACTATTAACTACTACTAATCTGGAACGGGCTAAGGGCACGGTTAACGAGGTAAAGGCAAAAGGTGGGGAGGTAGCAATCATGGAGACTGATATCTCGCACGAAGATGCTGGTAAAAAGATAGCTGAAAAGGTTATGCAGCAGTATGGCAGGGTTGACATCCTCGTCAATAATGCTGCCATATGGTATGGAGTAAATCCCAAGCCCTGGGACGCCTGGACGATAGAGGAATGGGACCGAATGTTTACGGTGAATGTCCGGGGGAATTGGCTGGTCTCTAAGGCGATAGCTCCCCTCATGATAAAGCAGAAAAAGGGTAAGATTATCAATATTGGCTCTGATGTTTTCAAATCCCCGGATTCCCACATGTTTCTACATTATGCTTTAACCAAATCAGCAATTTACTCATTGACCCACGCTTTAGCTACTGCTTTAGGCCCTTCGGGTATAAATGTGAATGCTATTGCCCCGGGATTAGCAGCTACCGAAGCCGGTTTAGGTCTGGATGTTAGTAAAAAATTATTCGAAAGCGTTGTCGCCGCCCAAATGATAAAACGGCGTGTAGAGGCAGAAGATGTGGTAGGGGCTGCGGTATTTCTCGCCTCAGCAGACTCGGATTTAATCACCGGGCAGCTTATAATGGTAAATGGTGGGCACTTGATGTTATAGGCAACTGAAGCCCCAGTCTGCGCTAGTTTAGGTACCCACTGTTGACCCACACCTTGAAGCCGTTGACATCGAGCATAAAGAAGTGATCGTGGATAGATTTGAAACAGCAAATGTCAAAGGTTGCGCGGGCAGCCCGCAGGGGAAAGCTTGAGTTCTTCAGTTCGAATCAAATAAAATATAGCCAATTCAAAGCTATTTACCGAGAATCAATAAGGAGGGAGACATGTCAAGGGTACTGAAGGACAAAGTGGCCATTATAACCGGAGCGGGTCGTGGCATGGGGAAGGCCTTTGCCTTGGAGTTTGCTAAGGAAGGGGCCAAATTGTTCTTGCCTGACATCAACTTGAAGGGAGCTGAAAGCGTTGCTCAAGAAATAAGAGCTAAGGGTGGGAAAGCAGTTGCCATGGAGGCTGATATTTCTAGGCAAGAGGATACTAGGAAGATGGCAGAGGAGGTTATCCAGCAGTATGGCAGGGTCGATATCCTCGTCAATAATGCCGCCATATGGTATGCAGTCGATCCCCGGCCCTGGGATGCCTGGACGGTGAAGGAGTGGGATCAGATGTTTGATGTGAATGCAAGAGGGACATGGCTTGTCTGTAAGGATATAGTTCCCCTGATGGTAAAGCAGAAAAAGGGTAAGATTATCAATATGGCGTCCATTGTTGACAGAGTCCCCGCGGCTCAGCTCTATTTGCCGTATGCCTGTACCAAAGCAGCGATTGGCGTAATAACTCACGCGCTGGCTAGAACTCTGGGTCCCTCCGGTATTAACGTCAACGCTATTGCCCCGGGATACGTGGCTACCGAAGCTAGCTTAGCCCAGAAGGATAGCGACAAGGTATTTGAGATTGCCACCCGGGAACAGTCAATTCACCAACGTTTGGAGCGAACTGACCCGGTGGGGGCAGTCCTGTTTTTAGCCTCAGCTGCCTCGGACATGATCTCGGGACAGATTATATATGTTGATGGTGGAACAGTGATGATATAGGCAACGGAAGGCCCCTTCTTTTGTAGTCGGCCAGTCACTGTTGCCCCACAAGTCTACAGCTGTGGATTGTCCCGGTTAGGGCCAGATTTCCTGAGCCACATCTGTCAGCCCCAGTTCCAGCAATTTCTTTTTGCTGGGCTTGGCTGTCTTGAGGTCCCAATTCATGGCAGTTAAGTACTCTTTAATCATAGTGTCCTCATCAACGGTTACTCCAGCCACGGGGCCCTCCTTTAGCGGTGGCTTGCCGGTTACTCTGTCGGGGACATTGAACTTTAGCGGGTTCAACCCCTCTCGAATATTGAAGGCCTGACGGAGGTTAGCAATTCTCTCCCCTGTCTCAAGCAGTTCGTCATCGGTTATTTCCCACCCGGTAACTGCCCTCATAAAGTCAGCGATAGGGTCAGTCTTGGGAAAAGCCCAGTACACAAACAGGCACGTCCCGGTGCAGACCACGACTTGGTGGAAATTGCTGCCTATCCTGCGCGCCTCTCCCCGACCGGAAAAGGACTTCAAGTCAAATTTGGGCAGCAGTCCCGAAGGATGATAGGGGGCGTCTGATAGCTCCGAGCCTACAAAATGACGACCTGGAGTGGGGTCCATCCTGTAGCTGGTGGCAAGATAAAACGCATGCTTGGGGTCATGTGCCGGAGGCTCCTGTCCCCCAACATGTATGGCATATTCCTCAGCGCCCTTGCCAATCCTCTCCGCTGCTGCTTTTACTCCGTCGGCTAACACCGCACCAAAACCTTCCCCTTTAGCCATTTTTTCGGTCATGGATACGATGGCTCTATCGTTGCCCCAGGTCAGTTCGATACCATCGGTGTCGGCCTTGTTGATAAGCCCCTTCTCATAGCATTCAATGGCGAGCGCAATGGTCGCCCCGGCCGAGATGGTGTCAAGCCCATAGCGGTCGCAAATATCGGCTGCCTTGATTATCGATTCCAGGTTGTTGTTGAGGCAATTGGTGCCGAACATGGCAATCGTTTCATATTCCGGTCTACGGGTGCCGGCGGCATATTTATACTCCCCGGTCCCGGCCTTCATGTACCCTCCACATGCGATGGGACACAGGTAACAGCCAAACTTTTTCGACATGCGGGCAATCACGGCCTCTTTGGCTATGGGCTGAAAATCTGGAAAGTCAATGACCCCTACCCCTGCCCAGTTTTTAACCGGCGAATCACCACTCAGAACGCCGATATCAACGAGGAAAGGCGTGCCGAACGGCTTTAGCCAGACAATATGTCCTCCTAGTTCAGCCTGCCATTTTTTTCTCAATTCCTTAGTTTTTGCTTCATCAGCCAGAGGCACCTTCATGTTGCCCTTGACCACCACTGCTTTAAGCTTCTTGGAGCCCATCACGGCACCCAGACCGGAACGAGCAGCAGTTCGGGTCCTGTTAAACACTGCTGCGATGAGCGAGCGATTCTCGCCTGATGGCCCAATGCAAGCTACCTCCACATCCTTGCCCAGTTCCGATTTGAGTATCTCTTCGGTCTGGCGAGTGTCCTTTCCCCATATATGGGCAGCATCCCTCAACTCGGCTTTATCATTATTGATAAAGAGGTAGACTGGCTTTGCCGATACGCCTGTGAAGAACAGGGCATCGTAGCCGGCGAACTTCAGGAAAGCGCCGAAATAACCACCGGAATTAGCGTCGCCCCAGCCACCGGTCAGTGGTGATTTTCCCACCACGGTGAACCTTGTGCCCGAAAGAGCCGGGGTGCCGGTAAATGGGCCGGTAAGGATGCCTAGGATATTATCCGGTCCCAATGGGTCAATACCCGCTTTTTGTCGGCTGAAGAGGATTCGGGCGCCGATGCCGTAGCCCCCAATGAACTGGCGGCAGAGCTTTTCGTCGAGCGCCTCGTCCTTTAGCTGCTTTTTGGTAAGGTCAGCAAACAGGACCTTCCCCATATAACCTCGTGCCATGCTTTCCCTCCTTTTTCAAACAACTTGTTTCAAAATCTTAAATCCCAAGCACCAAATTCTAAATTCCAGATTTAAAACCGTTTAGTCCTTTGGGGGTTGTGTTTTAATATTGTTAGGGATTTAGCATTTGGTGCTTGATATTTATCCCTTTTCTACACTTTTAATAGCCCCGCAGAGCGGTTCGTCATATCAGTTAAGCTACAGTCCCAAGTAGGATTTCTTTACCAGTTCGTTTTGTAGAAGGTCCTTGCCTTTTCCCTCCAAGACAATCTGCCCGTTTTCCAGTACATATGCCCTATCGGCTGCCTCAAGTGTCTGTCGGACATTTTGCTCAACCAGGAAGATGGTAATTCCCTGCTTGCGCAGGTTTTTTATCACTTCGAGGACCTCTGAGAATAAATTCGGTGCCAGCCCGTACGATGGCTCATCGAACATGCAAAATTTCGGGTTGGACATTAAGCCCCGACCAATGGCCACCATTTGCCGTTCACCCCCGCTTAGTTTCTTAGCTGATTGCCCCTGCCTTTCTTTCAGCACCGGGAAAAGTTGATAGACCTGCTCAAGTTGGCTTCCCTTAACACCGTAAAATTCGCGCTTACCCAAGATGACGAATATAATTGCTGGTATCGCGAGAAACACAGTAGGGAGTGCACAGATAGACCCGGCAAGAGCCAGTCCCCAATTGCTTCTTCTTAAGGCGAAGATACCACCTACTATTGCAATGACACCCAAATAAATGAGCAAGACCCCAATGTTAGCCAACTGTCCAATTACCGGGGCGAAAATCCCACTAAACCATCCCATCCCTTGAATGTAACCGACAAAAGCAAGCAATAATATAGCCATAATCACCTGAACGGCCCCTCCAGTGATACTCAGAATGCCCGCAACTCTCGGTTTCCATGTCCTCTCCTCCGTTTTTATGGCTTTTGTAGCATACTCACCCATCTCCAGGTTTTCCCCAACAGTCATATCACTAAAGAGCTTTCTGCCCTCTGGTATCTGACAAATACCCAACTGCATAATTTTATGAGGTGCTAATCCGTCTATTTTCTTACTGAGAAACTCAACACTACCTGAAGCTGGGTGTAGCAGACCGGATATAGTATTGAGCAGAGTTGTTTTACCGGCCCCATTAGCGCCCACCAGAGCCACTATCTCCCCATCATTGACTTTTAAAGACACGTCGTGTAGGGCTTGAGAATTGCCGTAAAAAACATTCAGGTTGCTAACTTCCAGCATGAGCCGCCTCCCCGAGGTATATCTCGATAACTTTATTATTGGCTGCAATCTCCTGTGGTGTCCCTTCAGCAATCTTTTCACCATGATGGAGCACCATAATCCGCTCGCATAGGCCCATGATTGCCTTCATGACATGCTCTACCATAAAAATGGTAATCCCTCTATCCCGAATCTTTCTGACCAGCTCCATGGCCTCGCTTACCTCCGCGGGGTTGAGACCGGCCATCAGCTCGTCGAGCAACAATAGTTCGGGCTTGGTGGCTAATGCTCTAGCTACTTCAACGCGTTTCTGGTCGACCAGGGTTAAGTCTTTAACCGGGACTGCGCTCATTTCTGACAGCCCCACAAATTCTAATTCCTGGGTGGCTTCCCTGTTGGCAGCTTCCAATGATGTACTGGGCCTAAATTCGCCCTTACCCAAGTTGACGAATATGATGGCGGGTATCCCAAAAACAAACAATGGAAGGGCGCAGATAGACCCGGCAAGCGCCAGTTCCCAAAACCTTCTTCTTAAGGCATAGACACCACCTACTATCGCAACCCCCCCCAATACAATTAACAGGGCAGCAATTGTGGTAAAAAATTCAGCAAACCCTCCAATGAATTCCATCCCCGTGAATTGGGTTAGAAATCTAGCACCTATAGCAAATATTATACCGCCAATCATTTGACCAACCCCCCCAATAATACTTAGAATGCCCGCAGCCGTAGGTTTCCATGTCTTTTTCTTCAAGTCTAAGCCGTTAAGCGTCTGGACTTTGGATCTTCCTGGCGTCCCGAAAAATGCCCCCACTAGCACATTGTGAAGGACCGGCATATTAGCGAAAACTTTAGTCTCTTGAAATGTCCTCGCTATCCCCGCCCGGCAGATTTGATGGGGCACCATACCATAACCAAACTCGCGCTTACCCAAGATGAGGAAAATAATGGCGAGTATCCCAAAAATAAACCCAGCAGGGAGTGCACAGATAGCCCCGGCAATAGCCAGTCCCCAAACTCTTCTCATTAAGGAACAGACACCACCTGCTATTGCGATTACCCCGCATCCAATTAGCACGACTTCCATGAGAATTAGCTGCGCACCAAATAATCTAATAACAATGCCCCCCATGAATTCGGCTGCCATGCCAAGGAATACAGCAAATACTATACCCACAGTCACCAAACCAACCCCACCAATAATACTCAGAATGCCCGCAGCCGTTGGCTTCCATGTCCTCTCTTTTCGTAGGCCTGGGCCGTCAAGCGTCTGGCCTTTAAATCTTATTTCCCCTGAGCTAAGGGGCAAAGCTCCCGATACTAAATTAAACAACGTTGTCTTGCCTGCTCCGTTGGGACCGATCAGACCTATGATTTCGCCCTGGTCAACATGGAAGTCAACATTAGATACCGCCGCTAACCCCCCAAAAAGCTTGCTTACACCCTGGCCTTCAAGTATTGGCATGCTGCTCTGCTTGGCCTCCTTTCCCTAATCTTGCTATCAACCTTCCCAGTCTCTCCTGCAACATTGGCATCAGCCCCGCTATTCCATTGGGCAGTAATATAATAACCAGTACTAATAAACAACCGAAAATGAGTTGAAAATAACGAGAAGGTAATTCGTTCCTTATCATTAGTTCCAGATAGGCAAAAACAACGGCACCTATTACCGGACCATAGAGCGTCCCTATGCCACCGAAGACAGCCATTAAGATTGGCATGAAAGAATAGGTTGTGGCGAAGGCAATATTAGTGTTAACGTATCCCAACTTGGGCGCCGCGATTACCCCGGCTACTCCCATGAAAATGGCGCTGATGGCAAAGGTAAGGACCTTTACGCTGGTTGTATTAATACCCATGTGTGCTGCTGCTTCCTCGTTCCCACCGATGCTCATCATAGCCAAACCGTATTTGGAGCGCCTGATAAAATAAATGGCGAACACTGTCGCTACCGCCAGGCCGAGCGCCGTGTAAAGAAGCATTGTCCCATTCATAGGGGCGATAGCCCAGCCATGCTGACCCCTTATGTTGGTCTCCATGTACTCGATGATTTTGTTCATGAACACCACGAGTCCGAATGTGAAAATAGCAAAATACATGCCTTTCAGCCTCAGTGTCACCAGGCCAATTAAAAGAGCAAATGCGAAGGACACGAGACCTCCAATAACCATAATGATGGGGAAAGGCAATTCATATTGCAGGAGAGCCATAGAGTATACGCCGAGCCCGAAAAATACCGCCGGCGCCAGTGACATGTAACCGGTGGTGCCGGAAAACATAGCCCAGCTCAATGCTAGGATAATATACACGAGAACGAAGGTCAACACGCTGACGTGATACGGCCCGCCATACAGGGGAACGGTAGCTACAAGGACTAAGAGTAGAACGAGAAACACCGTTAAAAGCAACTTTCTATGTGTGGTAAATAATCTGGTTATATCCATTTTTCTACTTCTTGCCTAAAAGACCTGCTGGCCTTACCAGCAATAAAATCATGAGCAATGCGTAATAAACAGGCACGGTAAGAATTGGCTTCCATAAGCCCATAACCAGTAAGGAAACAATACCAATTATGATTCCCGCGATAAAACTACCCGGGACGCTGCCCAGTCCTCCCAGGACGACTACAATGAGAGCTATCACGGTGTTTTGAAAGCCCATAGTTGTGCTAGGTGCGGTAATCATGGCTGACAGTGGGCCGGCAATGCCCGCCAGTAACGCACCCAACCCGAAACAAACAGCCAGAATCATATTAGTATTTACCCCCATCAGCCCGGCTGTCGCCGGATCTTCAGCCGTGGCCCTGATCGCTCTTCCCAAGCGGGAGTGCGATAAAAATAGATGAATAGCCACGCCCAGGGCTACAGAAACTGCAAAGGCTACAATCTGGTTGAGGAAAAGCGTCATTCCTGCGAACATCACTTTTTGGGTTAGCCAATAAACTGGCAGTCGCAAACCACCCCATTCATTCTGGGCTATGAATAAGATTACATACATGAGACCGAAGGCGACTAACAAAGCGCTGCCCTCGAAAACAGGCTGCGACGGCGACCGGGCCCTGAGAAATCTGTACAGAATTATTTGAAATAGGAAACCGATGACAAACATAAAAGGACCGGTAATAGCCGCTGCCACCAGCGGATTAATCCCAAGTTCTGAACAGAGCGTAAAGGTAAGCACAGCCGACAGCATAACAAATTCGCCATGAGTGATATTTAGCACCCGGCAAACGCCATACTGCAGAGTTAAGCCCATGGCCAGCAAGCCATATACGCCGCCCGCCAATATACCAGTTACGATTAACTGTGGAAGCGTCTCAAGCATAAGGCTAACTTATAACATTATTTTGCCTGTCACACAAGGGCAGGCTGCCTGAAAAGATACCCCGGGGATTATCCCCAACATCCTTACAGACAGCCTGCCTTCTATTTCAGACTCCCTGCCTGTCTAGAGTCTTATTAGTCGTTCACGATCCAGTACCACTGGTCAGTCATGGAGTACGAGAAGTTTCCGGTGACGCAGTAGTTCGGGAGACCGGTAACAGCTTGTCCTTCGTCAACAGGCCCCACGATTTCCATTATTGAGGTGTTTAATGATGGGACCAATTGCCACTGGCCAATCTCTCCGGTGTGGCACAGGTAGTCTAGGACTCCGCCGCCATCCTTATTACCCGTATAGTTACCACCTACCCAATCTGGGAATACGGCGTACCAGGTATTTCCAAAGACTGTTGAAGCAGGAGTAACGGAGTTATATGCAATAAGGGCAGCTCTGACCATGGTTGAGTCAATCTGTCCAACATCCTCCAGAGCCATCTTCCACATTTCCAGTGATGCGATGTAGCAAGGATGGCCCCAGTAATCCAGTAGCAAAAAGCCAGGCAATGGAATGAGACAATCGCCGCTCAATACATCCGCATCTAGCTGAGCCGCCATAGCAGTATACAGATCAGCCATGCTCATAGTCGCATTGGTGGTCGTTGTCTCGGGGGTGGAAACCGCAAAGCAGAGTATTCCATCCGCTAGACGTCCGTCTCCGGGTGGCGTGGTGATAGCTTGTTCCGCATCTGAGAATACATATGGATAATACCCGAAGTTGGCGCCCGGTCCCATTACTATAGCTGGTGGGTTGAAGTTCAAGTCTATCGCTGCTTGAGTAATGGGCTCCACCAAGGCAGGATAGGCAAAGACGCAAAAGATGTCATAATTCGGGGAATGCTCGTCACCTAGCGCGGTCGCAGCATTGTTGATTACAGTCTGTGCTTCGGTTGTGCCGAAGCCAACAGGATCAAGCTGAACCGAGGCATATATATTTGATGCACCAAATGCGTCCTCGGCTGCCGCGAGATATTCCTCGCCGTGCTCAGATCCATATCCTCCAATGTAGCATACATATGCCTTCGCATCTGGACCTGCCTCAGCGTTGACCATATCAGCCAGAAGGTCCAGCTGGTACCAATTGGCAAAGCTCAGGCTGACCCACACGTACGGCCAGATATCTAGATGGGTTTCGTGCTCCCAGACCATCTTGCTAGCACCACCCTCGAGAGTGAACAGAAGCTTGCCGCCCGCATTGCACTTTGGGGCCTGAGTGTAAATACAATCGGTACCCGGGCCGCCCCAGACAAAGTCAACCTTATCGTTATATATCAATGCATCCGTCTGTTGCCCTAGCTGTGCCCAGGCAAACATGTCAAAAGTGCGTATCTTCAGTTGGACTGGCACCCAACACTCCTCGGTGGCCGTGTCGTAATAGTCTAGATGGATCTCCCCAGCGTGTCCCACATCTTCATTGACGTGAGCCGAGTACCACCGATAAGCCGGTCCGCCCGCTATCCAGTCAAAAACAGCTAGGTCGGGATTGGTCACCTCTCTTACCAGACCAACGTAGACTCTTGTGGGCGCCGTTGGCCCGGAAGGGCCGCAGCCAATAAGACCCACACTAAGAGCCAGGACCACTGCTAACGAGATAAAAATTACTTTTTTCAATCTTTCTCCTCCTTTCTTAACATTTTAAAACTGTGTCACTTTCTTCCGTCCTATAATCGCTAGCTATCACCTCCTTTCATAAGTAATTTGGTTTTGCTATCCCAAACGAGCTTTCCTACCTAGTATTGCGCTTCGTCACCCCCTTTCATCACACTCTCATGTGCTTATGATATAATATACTAATAATGTTAAAATCCTATTAATTTTCGGTAGATGTCACAATAATCTGATTTTCCGTTCAATTCTAGGCATTTCTGGTTGTTTTGTAAGAGCTCAGTATTATGCTCTCATAATCTAAGTGTATTCCCTCCCCCACGGATGAAAGGACCCTAGTGAATTTATTATTTTCTTTACCTTTATGCCATCCTTCCGCTAATTTGGAGTTTGATAGTCTGCATGATATTGAAATTTTCGGCGTGTGCGTGTATTATACAGTTATATATATAAGTTGTCAATACCTAATACGAAATATCTAGCGGATTCTACTATCTATAATGTTTTATATGAGGCAAATGCACAAAGTAGATCATAATTCTTATGAACCAAGTTATGCTCAGCTAGTGCGAATTCTGCAAGAGCAGATTGCAGTGGGGAAACTACGACCTGGAGATCGACTGCCTTCTGAATCCCAGCTCTGTGAGCATCACGGTGTTAGCCGCATGACAATACGCCGAGCAATCAACATTCTCGTCGAACAGGGCGTAGTAATCACTAAACAGGGGCAGGGCACCTTCATTAAGC
>Ga0209427_10002532_pt1 | contig 21527 bp, 16 predicted proteins | sample DeeMarSWOR136_30_FD_187465 | JGI IMG/M metagenome (GOLD analysis project Ga0209427, IMG submission 187465) | Marine sediment microbial communities from White Oak River estuary, North Carolina - WOR-1-36_30 (SPAdes) (version 2) | ecosystem: Environmental > Aquatic > Marine > Intertidal zone >...
CGCTATAGTGCAGGAGGGAGCGGGCGAGAGTCTCAAAAAGGTGAAGCATGGTTATCATTGCGTGCCGACAAAGAACGGTCTGAATTGGCTTTCATCCAGGGCCAGGGCATGGTCAACTTCGCTCAGCAACCTTTCCTTATCTTCCGGAAGCCGGCCGGCCAGGTTGATGTAGTTGGTGTAGTGATCACTGGTGAGCGTGGTGCCGCATTGAAGGTTCTCAAGGAGTTGTTTCGTTTCCAACAAAACCTCATGGGGAGAAAGAACTTGAAATCGCCCTTTCTTCATTTGATGTAGGAGAAGGGTGTTGATCTTCGGCACAAAGGTCCTGAGCCTCACGAAGTCGGGCTCAATGGCGTTCAACACTTTGGCTGTTGCCAGGGCATGTTCCTTTGTCCGCTCCCGCCCGCCAAGGCCGAGGACCACGTATTCGCTCAGTTCTATGCCCGCCTCTTTCAGAGCGCGCCCCGCCGCGATCTGCTCAACCGCGGTTGTCCCTTTTTTGACCCTGTTGAGGACTTCGTCATCCCCGCTTTCAAGACCCACATGGATTCTGGTGAGACCCGCTTCTCGGAGTGTCTTGAGTTCTTCAAGGCTCTTCCCGGCAATGTACTGAGAAGACCCATACACAGTGATTCTTTCAAGATAGGGAAATTGTTCTTTGGCAAAGCGGCAGATGGCCGCCAGTTCTTCTGTAGGCATGGCAATGGTGTTGCCTGCGGGGAAAAAGAGGGTTCGGACTCGGTCCCCATATATCCTTCGCGCTGCCTCCATATCCTCACAGATTTCCTCGACCGGTCTCACTCTAAAGGGCGGGCCTTTTTTGTACACCATACAGAAAGTGCACTTGTTGTGAGGGCACCCGATGGTTGCCTGGATCAGTAGGCTGTCGGCCTCGCTGGGCGGTCGGTATATGGGACCTTCGTAGCGCATAGAAGCAAGGTCTCCATGTTTTCAGCTATTTTCACGGTTCATAGCAATCTTGCTCTCCCATGCTTCTGCGAATCTCTTCCGGAGTAGTGGAGTATTGGAGTGATGGAAGACTGGAGTGCTGGAGTAATGGAGTGTTGGAAGATTGGGGAGCATAACATGGCATGTGAAGATTTCAGGACCCATCATTCCATCATTCCTGTATTCCCTTATTCCGCCTGCTTCTCTTCCTTCGGTTGCCACGTGCGGTCCTGCTCGATGATGTGGATCACCTCCCAACCTTTGTCCTTGAGGCTGCGGGCAATGTGCATGCGGTGGCATTTCCAGGGCAATCGTTCAGCACAGATAAAAACCGTCAAAGACTTTTTGGCCAAGTCTTCGAGCGTTTTCAAACCATCCTTAAAAGCGGCCTCCTGTTTGTAGCTTTCATAACCCCCTTTTCGATAACCCCCGAGCGTTTCCCCCAGCCAGTGGTAGGCGATGCCCTGCTCTTTCGCTGAATTCTCCAGGTTTTCGCGATTGAAATGGGGGAACATCTTGCTTTTGGGGAATCGCCTTACATCAGCGATCGCTTGGATGGCATAGGAGTCAATGATAGAGAAGAATTCGTCCAGGCTGCGGGTACTGGTTCCCAAAGTGTAGATCACGGTATCGGCTTCCATCTGAACCACGGACTTCAAAAGGCAATCACCACGAGAAAAAGCAAGCTTTGTTATTCAATGGTTTGCATCGCACCTACCAAAGCGAGAGAGAGACACCCCCAGCTCCCAAGACACTGTGTCGCAACAGCTTATTTTATCCCACTCAAGCATCTAGGATGAAATCGGTGATATAGACGTTCTCCTCCATCTCTCTTCCAATGGTTGATGTGGGGGTATCCCCATAGTCATGGCCCGGCCACACCACCGTCTCTTTAGGAAGATTCAAGAGTTTCACTTCAATGGATTCCAGAAGGATATCCAAAGACCCGCCTGTGAGATCCGTTCTTCCCGCTGCACCGACAAACAGGGTATCCCCGGTAAAAAGGTTGCCCTCCACAAGAAAACAGACGGACCCCGGTGTGTGGCCCGGTGTGTGAAGAACCTCGATTTTGAGACTTCCTATATCGAGCACATCACCGTCTTTGAGATGAATGTCTGTGGGAGCATAGGATGACAGGCCCAACTCCTTTGAAAGCTTCTCCTGAACCTCATCCTGAGAGAAGAAGTCCACGTCCGCTTCATGCATGCAGATAGGGACACCGTAAAGATCCCCCAGCCGTTCGCTCGCCAGAACATGGTCGGCATGGCCGTGGGTGTTTAAGATATATTTGATTTTGTAACCTTCCTTTTGAATCAGATCTGCAAGCCTGTCCTCTTCTCCGGCAGGATCGATCACCACAGCTTCCATCGTCTTGGGGCAAGCAACGACGTAGGTAAACACCTCGTACGAGCCGACCGGTATCTGTTTGATAAGGACCGAGTCCAACATGGAAATCTCCCACCTTCGGATTCAAGCATCAGAATGAATAAAATCGTTACACGATTTTATCAGGCTCACATCTTCTTCAACAGCTGGTTGGCCGCAGTGAGGACGGGATCCCACGTGGGGCCGAAGGGTGGCGCATAGGCCAGATCCGACTGGCTGAACTCCTCCACGGTCATCTTTGCATGTAAAGCCACGGCCGGTGCATTCACCCGATGAGCCGCTCCCTCTTTGCCCACCAATTGAGCCCCGAGCAGCCGGCCTGACTTTGCATCCCCCACCAGCTGGACCCCTATGGTGCACGACCCGGGGTGGGCATGGGCCCGTGTGCGGCTCTTGATCATCACTTCCGCAGGTTCAAACCCGTATTTCTCAGCCTCAGCCACATTCAGTCCGGTTCGGGCAACTTCCATATCAAAAGTTTTGAACACCGCCGTGCCTGCCACGCCCTGAAGCTCCGTTCTTCTGCCGATCACGTTGTCCGCTGCAGCCCACCCGGCCCGGTTGGCTCTCAAGGCGAGCGGTATCCACGTTCTCTGGCCGGTGACCACATGATAGGCGTCGGCGCAGTCGCCTGCGGCATAGATGTGCTCATCCGATGTCAGAAGGAACCTGTCAACCTCGATCTCTTTATCAGGCCCCAGTTTCAAACCTGCATCCTCAGCCACTTCGCTGCAAGGGATGACGCCGATGGCTACGAGCACCATCTGGCAATCCAGGTCGAGGTCGGAACAGAGCACCTTTAAGCCAACTTCCGATTTCTCTATGCGTTGAACATCGTGACCCAAATGGATCTTGACCTGGTTGGCCTCGATTTCCTCCCTCACCATGGCGGCCAAGTTCTCATTCATCCAGGGCAGGAATATCGGTCTGGGTTTGATCATGGCCACTTCGATGGCTCTTTCTCGAAGGGCTTCGCACATCTCCAGAGCAATGTACCCCATGCCGATGATGACCACCTTTTTCACATCGTGGTCTTTGATGAACGCTTTGATTCTTCTGCCGTCTTCCAGGGTCTTGACGGCCATAACGCCCGGCAGATCAAAACCCGGCAATTCAGGAACAATGGGCCGGGCCCCTGTGGCTATGAGAAGCTTGTCGTAGGGAACCTCGAAGGATTGCCCGTCCAGTTTCTTGCCCTTGACCTTCTTCGCAGACCGATCCACCTCTTCCACATGATGTTCCACTCTCAGATCAATCCCCTGCTTTTCCCTGAAAACCTTCGCCTGCCTGACAACAAGATCATTTGGATCCCGACCGGGATCGGCAATATTATACGGGATCCCTCAGGCGCTGTAGGAAACGTCCCCTGTACTCTCCAAGACGACAACGTCCAGATCAGGCTGGTTTCTCTTCGCGCGACTGGCCGCACTCATGCCCGCCGCATCTCCCCCGATGATCACGAATCTCATTTTTTACCTCCAACCTCACGACAAAGTTTATCCACATCAAAAGACCTGGCTATTCTGGTTTATTTCGACCACAAAAGGCAACACTTTTGCTTGCGAGAGTTGGTCTTTTTTGATTATGGTGACTCCCAATCGGCTTTAATCACAAAAATCTTGGTAACGTTCAAAAGTGTATGCATGGACCCTTTCTTGTTTACGATGCCGCTGTTTGCGGCCATGGCCATTTTTCTCAAGGGTATATCTATAGCGCTCGGAGCCGGTGGCTAAGAATTCGAGGTCTAACAAATTCACGGGAGATTCCTAGAAGTTGAGGGGCGCAGACCCCGAATTCTTAGCCACAGCAAAACTTAGTGGGATTTTTTTGTGAGATATCCCCTTTCGAAAAAGGTCATGGCCTGCACCGCCGATCCAGCGTTAATTCGCTGTGCATACACTCTTGAACGTTACCAAGATTTTTGGCAGAGCCCCTCAGAATGCCATAACGCTGTTTCAGAAAGGAGGTCTTCATGGTTGCTTTGGATATCGATCTGACGGACAAAGTCGCTTTGGTGACAGGCGGAAGCCGTGGCCTTGGAAAGGCCCTCGCCCAAGCCATGGCCAAAAAAGGCGCCAGGGTCGCCATCTGCGGAAGAAAGCAAGAGAACGTGGATCAAGCGACAAAGGAGTTTAAGGCATCGGGCCTCAAAGTCATGGCCCGAGCAGCGCACGTCGGAAAAGCCGATCACGTAAAGGCTCTCATCACAGACCTAGAAAAAGAGTTTGGGACCTTGGACATTCTCGTCAACAACGTGGGCACGAATATCTTGACCCCCTCGGTTGCGGAGGCGGACGAAGGCCTTTGGGATAAACTGATTGAAACAAATCTCAAAACTGCTTTTCTCGTGACCTCTCACGCGTATCCCCTTATGAAAAAATCCGGCAAGGGGAAGATCATCAATATCTCTTCCATCGCGGCCAGAAAAGCGGCCAGGGGCATGGGCATTTACTGCGTGGCCAAAGCCGCCCTTGAAATGCTCACAAAGGTTCTGGCCGTGGAGCTCGCTTCTGAGCATATCAATGTGAATGCTGTGGCCCCCGCCGTGGTGAGAACCCAATTCAGCCAGCCCTTTTGGAGCGATGAAAACCTCCTTAAGGAAATAACAAGGACAGTCCCCATGGGCCGTATTGCAGAGACAGATGACGTGGTCGGCGCTGTTCTTTTCCTGGCATCCGATCTCTCCGACTTCATTACCGGGGAGATTATAAACGTGGACGGAGGCTCCCTAGCCTAGTTTCCGCCCAGAAATGGCTCTTTTTCCGCTGAGCGTCGTTCTCCGCGGGTTTCCGCCTGCGGCGTGCTTTTCTGTACGCCTCGGCGAAAACCCTTGTGCGGCCTAGCTCAACGAAAAAATCCCTCATTTCTGAATTGGAAACTTGAGCTAATGCCCATCGTTCCAGATTTCCACTTCTGGATTGGCCCTAGCTGTCTTCACACCTCAAAATTTTAGCATTTACCCGCCTATAAGCGGGTAAAGATCAAGTTTTTGGCGGAGCCGGGAGGGCTGTTCCCCGAAAGGAGATATCTCAAAAGAATTCCACAGGACATTCCAGCGGGCTGATCTTTGAGGGTTGCACCACAAAAGCCCTGGCAGAATTTCCCGTTCCGACGAAGTCAGAACTCTCTCAAACCCTCAAAGATCAGTCCGCCTCCCGAGAACGCAATAGATATCGCATTGAGGGGAATGGCCCTCCCTGGCGAAAGCCTCGTCCATCCTCCGCAGTACTTGTTACGGAGGATGGATCGGTTTGAGGTGAAGCTTCCCTAGCCTGGTTCCCATTCAGAAATGGCTCTTTTTTCCGAAAACGTTTGACTTGGTTCATAAAGTATAGTAGCTTTTGGGAAAAATGAATGAGAGTTCATTCATTCAAAAGGGTATTCATCAGAAATATCAATTTGTTATAAACCGCCATTCTTAAAAAACTCAAACGTCTGCTTCAAGGAGGTCCCTCATGGACAGGAAAATCAAGAAAGCCGGAGTGCTTGGTGCAGGGGTCATGGGAGCCACCATAGCCGCTCAGCTTGCGAATGTAGGGATTGAGACCGTTCTTCTGGATATCGTTCCCCCGAAATTCACAGAAGAAGACGAGAAAAAGGGACTCACCCCGGACAACAAGGCCTTCAGGAACAAACTCTCCCAAAACGGCGTCGAGACCGCCTTGAAAGCACGGCCCGCGTCTTTCTACGTGCCTGAAAATGCCAAGCTCATCAGCACAGGCAACATGGAAGATGACCTTGAACGGCTGAAAGATGTGGACTGGATCATTGAAGTCGTCGTGGAAAGGCTGGATATCAAGAAAATCGTCTTCGAGAAGCTCGAGCCCCTGATGACCCCAGGAACAATCATTTCTTCCAATACCTCCGGCATCTCGGCAGAAGCGATGTGCGAAGGCCGGTCGGCCGATTTTCGAAAGCACTTCGCCATCACCCATTTTTTCAACCCACCCAGATACATGAAACTCCTTGAGATCGTTCCTGGTCCCGATACGCTCCCCGAAGTGATCGAAATCCTGGCTGAAGCCTGCGAGAAAGTAGTGGGCAAAGGGATCGTGTATGCCAAGGATACGCCGAATTTTGTGGCCAACCGCATCGGCGTCTACAGCATGCTCACGGTTATCCGCACTATGATGGACCTTGGCTTGACCCTTGAAGCTGTGGACCAACTGACGGGGCCCGTGGTGGGCCATCCCAAGAGCGCCTCCTTTCGAACAGCCGATCTGGTTGGTCTCGACACCCTGCTCCATGTGGCCGCCAACGTGTACGATGGCTGTCCTGATGATGAAAAACGGGAGATGTTCAAACCGCCCACCTTTATTCAGCAGATGACTGAAAAGGGGCTTCTCGGCGAAAAAACCAAGCAGGGCTTTTACAAAAAGACGAAAGACAGCGAAGGCAAGAAGGCCATCCTTTCTTTGGACTACAACACGCTGGAGTATAAGCCTCAGGAAAAAGTCAAGTTGGGGTCCCTGGATGCGGCGAAGACCGTTTCAGGAACCGCCGGGAAGGTCAAGTCCCTGTACTATGCGGACGACCTTGCCGGACAGTTTACTTTTCGGACCACTTCCGAGATGCTCATTTATGCGGCCAATCGCATCCCTGAAATTGCCGACGACATCGTCAACGTGGACAACGCCATGAAATGGGGCTTTGCCTGGAGAATGGGACCCTTTGAGGGATGGGATGCCCTTGGCGTGCGTCAGTCCGTTGAAAAGATGGCAGAAGCGGGCTACGAGATTCCCGGCTGGGTGCAGGAGATGCTTAATAGCGGCAAGGAGTCTTTTTACAAAAGGGAGAAGGGCAACCTCTATTTCTACGACATCCTTCCCAAGGATTACAAGGAAGTCCCGGTCAAACCAGGGATTATTCTTCTTCCCGCCCTGAAGGAACGGGAAAAGAAAATCGCGGGCAACAAAGGGGCAACCCTCATAGACCTGGGTGACGGGGTGGCCTGTCTGGAGTTCCACACCAAGATGAACGCCATCGGTGATGACATTGTCAACATGATCTTCAAATCAGCTGACATCGTGAGCAAAGACTTTGACGGCCTGGTGATCGCAAACCACGCGGATAACTTCTCCGCAGGCGCCAACTTGCCCCTTGTTCTCTTCTCGGCGCAAGAAGAGGAATGGGATGAACTGGAGTGGATGATCAAGATGTTCCAGGACAGTCTTATGAGACTGAAGTACCTGGACAAACCTGTGGTCGCAGCCCCTGCCGGCATGGCTCTAGGAGGCGGTTGTGAGATCTGCCTGGCTGCGGATCGCGTACGCTATGCCGCAGAAACGTACATGGGTCTCGTGGAAGTGGGCGTCGGACTGATCCCGGCAGGTGGCGGGACAAAGGAGCTCATCATCCGAAACACGGAGCACCTCTTTGAAGTGCAGCGAGGTGGTGTCTACCCGAAACAGATCGAGTTGATGCCTTATATCGCCAGAGTCTTTGAGACCATCGCCCTGGCCAAAGTCGCCACTTCCGGACCCGAGGCCGTCAAGCTCGGATATTTGAGACCCAGCGACAAGATGACCGTCAACCGGGACTACCTGATCGAGGACGCCAAAAAGACGGTTCTGGCCATAAACATGGAGGGATACACACCGCGGAGACCTCTGGAGGAAATCCGCGTGGCCGGAGAGAACAGCTTTGCCATGATGAAAATGGCTGTTTGGACACTTCACGAGCAGGGCTATGCCACCGACCATGATGTGACGGTCTCTGAGAAGGTCGCTTACGTGGTTTGCGGTGGCCGGGTTCAAGAGGACAGCAAGGTGAGCGAGCAATATCTGCTTGATCTTGAAAGAGAGGCTTTCCTGAGCCTATGCGGCGAGCCGAACACCCACGCCAGGATCCAGCATATGCTGACCACAGGAAAACCACTAAGAAACTAGACGATTGAAGATTGAGGAATTGGGGGATTGGGGGATTCAGGGGACGCTTATGAACGCAGATTGTCAGGAGAAGATAGAGACAGGATGCACGGGATAAACTGGATCAAAAGAAATGATCATGAAAAAAGGAAGTTTCGGAAAACACGAAATAACAGCAATTCTTCTTTCGTGCTTTCGTGATGATCTTTTTAGTGCTCCTGAGGAATTGACGATCGACGAGTCACGAATGTCGAATGACTAATGACAAATGACAACCGCTAGGGGAGGAGAATAAAATGAGAGAAGCCGTTATCGTTGCTGCTTGCAGAACAGCTGTGGGAAGGGCTCCGCGCGGCATGCTCAGACATACCCGTCCGGAAGAGATGGGCTGTGCCGTGTTGGGCGAATTGCTAAAACGGGCGGGAGACCTTGATCCCAATCTTATAGATGACGTCATCATCGGCTGCACCTTTCCCGAGGCGACTCAAGGTCTCAACTTAGGCCGGGTTCTGGTCATGTCCATGCACTGGCCGGACCGCATTCCCGGTATGACGGTCAACCGGTTCTGCTCGTCAGGGCTTCAGTCCATTGCCATCGGTGCGGAAAAAATTATGTGCGGCTTCTCCGATGTGATTGTGGCCGGTGGCGTGGAAAGCATGAGCCAGATCCCCATGGGGGGCAGCATGCTGTACCCTAACCCGGCACTCGTGGACACCAGACCGGGTGCATTTACGGGCATGGGTCTGACCGCTGAGAACGTGGCTGAAAGATATAAGATCGGCAGAGACGAGCAGGATGAATTCGGTGCCAAGAGCCAGCAGAAGGCGGAGGCTGCTATTAAAGCGGGCCGGTTCAAGAGTCAGATCGTTCCATTAAAAGTCAAAGTGCAAAAGCCTGCGCCGAAGGGCCGCTTTGAGTTTGAAGAAGTCCTCTTTGATACCGACGAGGGTATGCGGCCCGGGACAACCAAAGAGATCATTTCCAAGCTTCGTCCTGCCTTTACAGTCAACGGCACCGTGACAGCGGGGAACTCCTCACAGACCAGCGACGGCGCGGCAGGGGTGGTTTTGATGTCCAAAGAAAAGTCCAAGGAACTGGGACTGAAGCCCATGGCAACCTTCCGATATCATACTGTGGAGGGCTGCCCTCCGGAGTATATGGGCGTCGGCCCTGCAGTGGCCATTCCCAAAGTGCTAAAGCTGGCCAATATGACCCTGGATAAGATGGAGTTGATTGAGCTGAACGAGGCCTTTGCGGCCCAGGCCATTTACTGTATAAGAGAACTCGGTATCAACCAAGACATAACCAATGTGAACGGCGGAGCCATTGCCCTCGGCCATCCTCTTGGATGCACAGGTTCCAAACTGACCACCCAGCTTCTCTATGAGATGCAGGAGAGAAAGGTCCGCTGGGGCTTGGTCTCCATGTGCATCGGCTTCGGCATGGGTGCAGCGGCGATCCTTGAAAGAGAGGACTACTAACGGAAAAAAGGAGACATAGCATGGCAAAGGAAAAACTTTTTAAGGGCGGAGAGTTCATCATAACCGATGCTTTACCTGAGGAAGTGTTTACCCCCGAGGATTTTACCAAGGATCAACGTCTGGTGGCCCAATCGGCTGAGGAGTTCGGCATAAAGGAGGTGGCTTCAAAAGCGGAAGAGCTTAAGGAGCTCAATCCGGAACTGCTCAAAAGCCTGATGAGAAAGGCAGGAGATCTTGGCTTTCTGGGGGCAGATACACCTGAGGTTTACGGAGGGTCGGAACTCGACAAGGTAAGCGCGGTTTTGGTATCCGAGAGGATCTGCGCAGGGGGAGTATCCGGGTTTATGGTCACGTATGGCTGCCATACAGGGATTGGAAGCCTGCCAATTGTCCTTTTCGGAACCCCGGAACAGAAGAAGAAGTACCTTCCAAAATTGGCCAGTGCCGAGATGATTGGCGCTTACGCCCTCACAGAGCCTGGACACGGCTCGGATGCGCTGGGAGCAGAGTCCAGAGCCGTTCTATCCGATGATGGAAAACATTACATCCTCAACGGCCAGAAGCAGTTCATCACCAACGCGGGATTCGCCGATCTTTTTCTCACTTATGCCCAGGTTGACGAGAAGCATTTTACCAGTTTCATTGTGGAAAGAAATTGGGACGGCGTGTCCGTGGATGAAGAGGAGAAAAAGATGGGGATGCACGGCACCTCCACCCGAGCTGTGATCTTTCAGGATGTCAAAGTGCCTGTAGAAAATGTGCTCCTCGAGGTGGGAAGGGGTCATGTGGTGGCCCTCAACACCCTGAATGTGGGCCGTTACAAGATCGCGCCCATGATCGTTGGATCAGCCAAATCGATCTTCGCAGAAGCTGTGAAGTATGCCAAGGGCAGGGTCCAATTTGGAAGGCCCATCTCCGAATTCGGTCTCATCAAACAGAAAATTGCTGAGATGGCCATCAGGATTTATATCACTGAGAGTATGGTGTACAGAACGGCGGCTCTTCTGGATATGGCTCTGGAGGGCATCGACCCAACCACAGAAGAGGCCGGAAAACTCACCGGTGAGGCGATTCGAAAATATGCCCTCGAGTGCTCGGTCATGAAGGTGTACGGCTCCGAGATGTTTGATTATGTGGTGGATGAATGTGTTCAGATTCTTGGGGGCTATGGCTACATTGAAGATTACCCGGCCGAGGGGGCCTACCGGGATTCCAGGATCAACCGGATCTGGGAGGGAACCAATGAAATCAATCGCCTTTTGATTGTGGATATGCTCATGCGAGCCGCCTTGAAGGGGGAACTGCCTCTTCTGGATGTGATCAAAAAGACCACGGAAGAGCTCCTGACCTTCAGGCCGAGCTTCGAGGAAGAAGAAGGCATCCTGGAAAAAGAGAAGAAGATGATCTCCAATGCCAAGAAAATGGGGCTCTTGGCCGCGGGCGCGGCAACCCAAAAATACATGCAAAAGCTGGCCAGCGAGCAGGAGATCGTGGGTCTCATCGCTGAAATGATCATCGAGATCTTTGCCATGGAGTCTGCGCTTCTGAGAACGCTCAAAAAAGTTGAAAAGGATGGTGAGGAAAATTCCAAGATACAGCTTGCAGCCACTGAGGTTTACATCAACGACACCTTCCCTCAGATCGAAAGCAGGGCCAAACAGATCTTTGCCGCCATTGCTGAAGGGGAGGAACTCAGAACCCAGCTCATGGCGGTCAAACGGCTGGCCAAGTATACGCCGATCAACACTATAGCCCGGCGAAGGGCCATTGCCGACAGTGTGATACCGGTGGCCCGATATCACCTCACCAAGATCTAGCGAGGCCGCGCCTCCCCGGCCCGTAACGGTCCGGGACGGGCAAAGCAACGAGGCTTTCGCCAGGGATGTCCATTCCCCTAAATGTTCAGATCTGCGCTATGTAGACAGCTAGTTTCAGGACTGGCGATACGCGGCTTTGACTTTTCAAAAAAACGGCTTATTTTCAAGAGGGTTCTGAATGGGAACCCTCTTTTTCATTCATAGAACCACCAGCTAGGTCCCAGAAATTCCTATAATCATTCCCAAAGAGGGAATGGTCATAATTGCACTTTCATGGGGCCGTGGGTGGTTGGTCTCCAAAACACCATCATGGAACCCTGAATCTCACGTAGGGGAGGGGTTTATCCGCCTCAGGCGGATTAATCCCCTCCCGCGGGCGGGCGTAAAGCCCGCCCCTACACAGGGGCTGCCCCCTGTAACAGATATTCAGAATATGGGGTCCTTCGACGTTCCTCAGGACCGTGAGCCTGTCGAACGGCCGTTCCAAAGGCAGGGGAGATATGGTTGCGGGCTGGACGACCACCCCCCGACAGCCCCGAGTAAGCGAGAGCTTTTTCAAGTTATTTCTGGGACGTGATACGAGTTTCAGTACCCCTCAAATCTTCCGTGTCAAGAGGCGGGATGTGGGGGCGGAGCGATAGATGCTTGATAGAATTCAGCAACTCAGAAATATTGGGATAAGCGCCCATATTGATTCGGGCAAGACCACCCTGACGGAGAGAATCCTTTATTACACAAAACGGATCTTTGCGGTCCATGAAGTCAAAGGTAAAGACGGGGTGGGGGCCAAAATGGATTCCATGGAGCTCGAAAAGGAGCGGGGGATCACCATTTCTTCAGCCGCCACTTTCTGTCAATGGAACGGTCATACCATCAACATCATAGACACCCCCGGCCATGTGGACTTCACCATTGAAGTGGAGCGAGCCCTCAGGGTGCTCGATGGCTCTATACTGGTTCTTTGCGCAGTCGGCGGTGTGCAGTCCCAGTCAATCACCGTGGATCGCCAGATGAACCGGTACAAAGTCCCAAGAGTGGCGTTCATCAACAAGTGTGATCGGGCCGGAGCCAACCCCTATCGGGTGGTGGAGCAACTGCGTCACAGATTAAACCACAACGCCGTTCTCATGCAGATACCGATCGGATTGGAAGCCCATTTCTCAGGCGTCGTGGATCTCATCTCCATGAAAGCCGTCTATTTTGGGGGGCCTTATGGAGAAGAGGTCGTTGCTGAGGACATTCCGGCCCATCTTGTGGATGAAGCCAATGCGAGGCGGGAGGAATTGCTCGACGCGGCATCCATGTTCTCCGATGAGTTAATGGAGGCGATCTTCGAGGATACCGTTACGGAGGAATTGATTCATGAAGCCGTAAGACGGGGTTCTCTCAGAAGGGCTCTGACCCCTGTTTTTATGGGTTCGGCCTACAAAAATATCGGCGTTCAACCCCTCCTGGACGGGGTGACCCACTACCTGCCTTCACCGAAAGACGTCGAGAATACAGCCCTCGACTTGGACCACGACGGTAAGGGGGTGCTCCTTACTTCAGATTCGGATGCGCCTCTGGTTGCGCTTGCTTTTAAACTGGAGGTTACCCCCTATGGCCAGCTCACCTATCTCAGGATCTACCAAGGCTCCATGCACAAGGGCGGCGAACTGACCAACACCCGGACCAGAAAAAAATTGAAAGTGGGGCGGCTCGTCCGAATGCATGCCGATGAGATGGAGGAAATATCTGAGGCCGGGGCAGGAGATATTGTGGCGCTTTTCGGCGTTGACTGTTTTTCAGGAGATACCTTTACCGACAACCGCCTCAATGTGGCCATGACCTCCATTTTTGTTCCCGAGCCGGTGATCTCCCTTTCCGTAACACCAAAGGACAATCCGTCCACCACAAAGCTGTCCAAGGCGCTCAACCGATTTGTGCGCGAGGATCCCACCTTTCGCTCCCATGTGGATCAAGAATCGGGAGAAACCATCATTTCAGGCATGGGAGAGTTGCACCTGGAAATCTATGTGGAAAGAATGAAAAGAGAATTTGGTGCGGATGTGGAAACGGGTATGCCCCAGGTGGCCTATCGGGAGGCCATTTCGCAAAAGGTGGCCTTCGATTATACCCACAAGAAACAAACTGGTGGAGCGGGACAGTACGGCCGTGTCTCCGGATTTATGGAGCCCTCTGAAGAAGGCGTGTTCGAATTCCTGAATCAGGTAAAGGGGGGCGTCATCCCAACCGAGTTTATTCCCGCCGTGGAAAAAGGTTTTAAATCGTGCCTTGAAAAGGGTTTACTTCTCGGTTTTCCCGTTCTTGGGATGCGAGTTGTGGTCAACGACGGTCAGTTTCATGCTGTGGATTCCTCTGAACTGGCCTTCAGACAGGCCGCCGTCGGGGCTTTCAGACAGGCTTACCCCAGCGCCCGGCCTATAATCCTAGAACCCATTATGAAAGTTTCCGTCGAGTGCCCCTCAGAATTTCAAGGGAATGTGCTCACATCCATCAATCAACGTCGAGGACTCATTATGAGTGCCTCAGAGGATGGCGTCTTCACAACCATCGAAGCGGAGGTTCCTCTTGGGGAGATGTTCGGCTACGCCACCACGGTGCGGTCTCTGACGCAGGGCAAAGCGGAATTCACCATGGAGTTTAGCCGATATTCGAAGGTGCCGGATCACATAGCGGAAAAAGTGAAGGCCGAATTCGCAGCCCAGAAAAAAGGGGGAAAAAAATGATCCAAGATTTAGCAGAAGTTGGTCCCTTAGGCGTCCTTGAAAGATCCTCCCATCAAGGGTTGGGGAAAGGGCATCTGGGGGTGCTCATCGCCCGAGCCGGTGTTGGAAAAACGGCCTGCTTGATTCACATTGCACTCAGCAAACTCTTTCGCAACGAGAAACTGGTCCATATCTCCCTTGAGAACGCGCCGGAAAAAGTAAATTTCTATTACAATGTGATCTCCTCTGATCTAACAAAATACCTGGACATGGCGCAGGTCGCCAACATCAAAGCGCTCATCCCGCGAAACAGGATGATCCTTTCCTTTCTAAACCAGAGCTTTCAAATCCGGCGCCTTCGAGAAAACCTGGCAAATCTGGCGGAAAGAATCGAATTTGTTCCTGACACGCTCATCGTGGACGGCCTCGATTTCTCAAACGTCTCAGAGGACATACTTAAAGAATTCCAAGAGATTGCCCGAACATCCCAGGTGGAGATATGGTTCTCCGCCCTCTCCCACAAGCATATTGCCGACATGAATGAGAGGGGCATCCCCTATCCCTGCAACCATGTGGACCACCTTTTCAGCATCATCCTCCAGCTAGAACCGTCTCAATCGGGTATTTTTCTGAAACTCCTGAAGGACCACGGAAACCTCATTCCTCCAGAAGCCCATGTCCAGCTTGACCCAAAGACCTTCATTGTGACCGCTTAAGCTGAGGCTTTTGATTCAAGGAACGGTATAAAAACGGGGGTTCGTATCTCCGAGATCCCGGCCAAAAGCTGATACCAAAAAGGGACTTCTCTTTATCCCCGGAGGAAAGCAAGCATGCAAAGCCAAAACCGAAAACCCTTAATCAAAGCCATTTGCAGCGGTCGTATGCTTGTGGCCCTTTTGATGGGTTTTTCGTGTGGCGTGCCACTTCTCCTGACCATCAGCGTATTGCAAGCATGGATGAAAGAAGAAGGGGTGGATCTGACCGTCATCGGCATGATGGCCTTGGTCGGACTTCCCTACACCTTGAAGTTTCTCTGGGCCCCTTTTATGGATCGTTTTACACTGCCGTTTCTAGGCAGAAGAAGAGGATGGCTTCTGGTAGCCCAAGTGGCCTTGATCTTTTCAATTGCAGGCCTGGGGTTAACAGACCCGGGGAATAATCCATGGCTGGTCGCTTTCGCAGCATTTTTCGTGACCTTCTTCAGCGCCTCCCAGGATATTGTCGTGGATGCTTACCGGAGGGAAGATTTCCCGGATGAGGAACTTGGGCTTGCCTCTTCCCTGTACATCAACGGATACCGTGTAGGCATGTTGCTGGCTTCCGGCGGCGGGCTCATCATGGCGGATCATATGTCATTTTCTTCAGTCTACCTGATCATGGCCGCCTGCATACTGCCCGGCCTCGTTACCACACTCCTTGCACATGAGCCTGAGGTTAACGTAAGAACGCCTGACAATATAAGGGAAGCTGTCGTGGACCCCCTTGTGGAGTACTTTTCCCGCCAAGGTGCTCTGTGGATTTTGGCATTCATACTCTTCTACAAGATTGGAGATACCATGGCCAGCGCCATGACCATGCCGTTTTACCTTGATATAGGTTTTACGAAAACAGAAATTGGTGCAGTGGTGAAACTTTTCGGGTTCTGGGCTACCGTCGCCGGCACTTTGGTGGGCGGGGTTTTCATGCTTCGGATGGGAATTAACCGATCCCTTTGGGCTTTTGGTTTTCTCCAGGCTATCTCTACAGCATGCTTTGCGATTCTGACCCGGACCGGCCCCAATGTTTCTATTCTGTCCGGTGTGATTGCCTTTGAGAACCTAAGCAGCGGCATGGGAACAGCCGCTTACGCGGCATTTATGGCCAGTATTACAAACAAGAAATTTACCGCCACGCAATATGCGCTTCTCACCAGCCTTATGGGCGTTCCCAGAGTGATAGCATCGGCTCCGACAGGATTTCTTGCCAAGAATATGGGCTGGGGAAGTTTCTTCATTGCCTGCGCCTTGATTGCAATCCCGGGAATGCTGCTTCTATTGAAATTCGCGCCTTGGAACCCTAGGAAAAGAACAGAGGATGCTTTGCCATCATCCATGCCTTTATGAAGGCTGGACCGATGCATCGGTGCGCTTCAAAATATTCGTCGGTGAGAAAGTTTGTTTCTTCCCCTCTGCGGCTTTGCTCCAACCCAGGCGGACTAGGGCAATCAGGCTGGAAAGATCATGGAGATTTTATGATGGTGAACGTGTGTAATGGTTAAGAGTTGAGAGGGGTTCATGAATCAATTTAAGCCCCTATTCGAGTCCACTGCACCCCTGCTGTTTTGGGAGGATTCACGGATTGAATTGTTGGCTTCATTCTGATATTGTTGAAAGTCTTACAGTTCGCCTGCGAGGCTTCGCGACCAAGGCCCGAAGACTTTATTAAGCCTTCTTCTAGAATATCCGCTACAAGAGATGAAGTAGCTAAGTCCTACGATTCATAAATTCGCTAACGAATTCATTCCCTCAGGACTCAGTGCTGAGGGAGCGAATCGCTCCTATAGTCTTAGGAAAATACGTGACCCTATTTGCGAATCGAAGCACTGAGCAAGGATGGTATCATCGTGTTGTTATTAAAGAATAAGGGGATGAAAATCGGTCGGAACGACCCTTGCCCTTGCGGCAGCGGTCTCAAATACAAAAAATGTTGCCTCGGCAAGAACTTTTCAGGATCCGAGGAAACCAAGAAGCGGTACCTGCGACTCTACAACATCCGGCTCAAAAGCAAAGAAGACGTTGAGCGCATCCGGGAAGCGGGCCGGCTGGCCCTTGACACGCTTCAGCTCGTTGAAGAAAAGCTCGTGGTCGGGATGACCACAGACGAGGTGAACACCCTGGTCCATGAATTCACGGTCCGTCATGGCGCCACACCTGCCCCCCTCAATTACCGTGGTTTCCCCAAAAGTGTCTGCGTATCCGTGAACGAGGAAATATGCCACGGCATACCCGGCCCCAGGGTCATACAGGACGGCGACATCGTCAATGTGGATGTGACCCCCATATTGAATGGATATTACGCCGATGCCAGCAAGACCTTTTTTGCAGGCACTCCGGGACCTGACGCGCGAAAGATCGTAGAAGTTGCCAGAAAAAGCCTGAAGGTGGGCATGGAAATGGTGAAGCCCGGGAACAGGATTGGGGATATCGGATGGGTGATTCAAAGCTATGCTAAGAGCAATGGATGTTCTGTAGTGAGAGAATTCGTGGGACACGGCGTCGGGTTCGATTTTCATGAGAGTCCTCAGATCCCTCACTTCGGCCAGCGGGGTCGAGGAATTGTCCTTGTGCCCGGCATGGTCTTCACCATTGAACCTATGATCAACCTGGGAGGGAAAGAACTCCACGTTCTGGACGACCACTGGACGGCAGTCACCAATGACGGTTCTCTTTCCGCACAGTTCGAGCAGACTATTCTGGTGACGGCAGATGGCTTTGAGAGCCTGACTCCTTACGACCTTGATGCACCCCTCTCGGGGAATGGAATAATGGAGTAATGGACGACACAAGAGAACGATGGAATAGTGGAAGAATGGAATAATGGGAATTTAAGGCGTGCTATCCCTTTTGACCCAATATTCCAACATTCCAATATTCCTTTGATCCATTACTCCAGTACTCCATTAGTTAAGTATGGGAACCTATGCTGTCCCGTATCGTAGATCAAGCTAAGGATTTGGGCTTTATCGCTGTGGGCTTTTCCCGCCCTCAGCGCCCTCTCTTTTTTGACAGTTTCACAGCATGGCTGGCCCAAAAAGGGCACGCCGGTATGTCGTGGCTCGAGAGACATGTCGAACTGCGCGAGAACCCCTCAAGGTTGCTGAAGAACTGCCAAAGCATCGTCTCTCTGGCGTTTCCCTATCCTTCCGAAAGATCTGGAACTCCTGACGGATTTTACGTATCCAGGCATGCCGATCCCGCCAAGGAAGATTATCACCAGAGGCTAAAGAAGAGCTGTCTTGTTGTTGCAGATGTCATCAGGAAAGCGAGTCAGGACTGTCGAGTCAGAATCTGTGTGGATTCCGCCCCATTGCTTGAAAGAAGTGTTGCCCTTGCCGCAGGTCTTGGCTTCATCGGCAAAAACAACATGATGATCATACCAGGATATGGTTCGTATGTGTATCTTGCCGAGATCCTCACCACAGCCCGTCTCCCCTTTGAACCGGTTGAACCCATGGAGAATCAGTGCGGATCTTGCACGCAGTGCGTTGATGCCTGTCCTGCAGGCGCTCTTCAGAAGCCTTTCTACATCAATGCGAGCCGCTGTCTCTCTTATCTGACCATCGAATACAACGGGCATGTCGCTCAGGATTCTGCCGGAGCAATGGGGGATTGCTTTTTCGGTTGTGATCGCTGCCAGGAAGCATGTCCATTCAACAAGGAGGACTCCTCGACAAGGATTTCGCTGCCTTCCACCGAAGAATTTTTGGAGATGGACAACGCCACTTTTGGGCAACGCTTTGGAAGGACGACATTGGCGAGGGCGGGCCTTGAAAAAGTAAAGTCCAATATCCTGGCTATGAGAAACTACGCTAGCGTTTCACCGCCATAATCCCCAGGTTAAATGCTTCCTGAAGCGTTTCGGGGTTCTCCTTTACAGCGGACTTTTTCTCCAACCGCCTGAAAAATATTCCCCCCTCATAGCTCATATCCAGGGCATCGAAAAAATATCGGGCCGTCAATTGTGCCCCTTCGAACAGGCTCTTACCTCGCGTCGCACCTACAGTGATGAGATACCCCTTGCCGCTTTTGGGTATGTCTCTCTCTTCCGGACTTTTCTCCAGCATTTTTTTGGCCCACATCGCTTGAGCACGGTCGATGATGGCCTTGACCTGTGCTGTTACGCTGTAGAAGAAGATCGGGGAAGCCAGAAAAATGACTTCCGCTTCTTCTATGAGGGGGTAGACGGACTGCATGTCATCCTCGACCACGCACTTTCCAGTGTCGTCACAGCCGCCGCATTCGATGCATCCCTCCATCTTCAGCTTTCGTGCATAAACCCGCGTGATTTCAGCCCCGGCTGACTCAGCACCTTCCAGCGCTCTATCCAGAAGCTGATCCGTATTTCCTCCCTTCCGAGGACTTCCGTAGATGCCTAGCACTTTCATTCCATACCCCCTCTGGAACTCTCTCCTGGGATCAATGACGAAGTGGAGCACAAAGTATTCGTCACGATTTGAGCAACCGCTGTCTCGTTTCTTCTATAGGGTCCAAATGGGCCCTGTCAAGGATCAACTGATTGGGCGCTCCCAAAAAGAGCGGGCTTTCCCTTTTACAAGAGAAGGCCCGCTTCCTGCTCACGAGAAAGACTTACGGTTTATTTTGCCAGGTCAGGCTGGTACATCAGATTTTTGTCCATATGGTAGCTCCATGGGAGCCCTTCGTTTCGCCAACCGCCCCCCGTTCGCTGGCCATGAAAGGCGCTATGCTTGTATTTCATCTTGTCGCCTTCAAACCCACCCATGATATTGTGAACCTTACCCACATCGAATCCGGCCTTCGCGGCTTGCTCGCATGCATCGCAGCTTCGGCTGCCGCTCCGGCACATGAATATCAGGGTATCCGTTTTGGGATTAAACCTGGCCAGAAGATCTTGGCCGAAGTTTGGATTGGGGACCATTTCATACCCCTTCTCCCCGACTTTATTGGACCAGAACTTGATGGGAATGTTGTACGCCCCTTCAGGATGACCGATCAGCTCATATTCGGGTTGGCTTCGAACATCCACCAGGAAGGTATGCTCTTTGTCTTTCACGAGCATTTCGTGAGCTTGAACAGGCGCTAGATCTCCGCCACAGTGTGCTTTGTTGACCTTGTACTGATATTGGGCAAAAGATACAGCGGCCAGGGCAAATACAATTGCCAACGCTACAATACATGCTTTTCTGAAGTGCTTCATTGTTTTTTCCTCCTCGATTGTCATTCTGCGTCAAAGCGCGATAAACACAACTTTCTTTTTTGCTTTGCCGTGAAAGGCGCAAGCATAAATAACTGGGGTCTTTTCAAACGGCCCGATAGCTTAACACGCTGTTGGGTTCCATCTAATGGTTCAGCCTTATAGGCCGATCTGTGCTAGCTGGCTTAAGGCGTTTTTGCCACCTCCTTTCTTTAGACCACAAGGTCCCAATGAGACGATTTTGAGAAGTAATGCACCCGTTCAGTGCGACATGGATGAACGGGCTTGACTGACCGTCTGTGCCGTCAAAATGTCATGGACGCATCGGCGTCCCGGCCTGGAAATAATATGAAAGAAAGACGGGCTTGTCCATTGAAAATTGAGGCGTTCTTCTAATGATTTCAACCTATTATCCACACTAAATTAATATGAAACCAGAACATCCTCTGATGCTAGTCTCGTGTCCCAGAAATTCCTATCATCATTCCCGCAGAGGGAATGGCCAAAATTGGGCTCTAGGGGCCATCGGGAGGTGGTCTTACAGATCCGCAACCCAAATTCTCACGAAGCTTCTTGGACGCCCCCATCATGTCAATAGCGGCAACGTGCAGGCCCGCCCGCCTCGCCTGCCTGTCCTCCCGCGCCAGGATGGGGCGGGGAGCGGCTCGCGATGGCGGGCGGGGCTGCCCAGGGACAGATATTAGGGACAGGGGGTCCTTCGACGTTGCTCAGGACCGTGAGCCTGTCGAACGGACGTTCTAAAGGCATGGGAGGTATGGTTGCGGGCTGAAGGACCCCCTCCCGACGGCCCCTCAAGCAAGCAAGAACTTCTTCAAGTTATTTCTGGAACGTGATGCTAAATTGGGTCTTCCGGCAAATGGATACGCATCGCTTCAACGGCTTCTCATGAACGACGCATAGTGATGGCCATGAAGGCTTTTTTTCGATTCCAAGGCTCACGGGCTTGCCCGCCTCGGGCAGGCTGGTCATTACAAGGAGTTACGGAATGGGGGACCCCATCCGCTGGTGGAGAGGCAACCGAATGCGTGGGGTTTCTATGACATGCATTTTTTTCTTGTAATTTTCCAAATTATGGTTTAGTTTTGGTTACTTAGCTACAAAACTTGCATGGAGACCAGACTTTTTCGCAGGTAACCGCCGGAAGAAAGATCTCGGATCATGGAGCAGGTACTCCTTTTGAACATCACCTACGAGCCCCTCAAGATCATCAACTGGAAAAAAGCGATGACCATGCTTTTTCTGGGTAAGGTGGAGGTGATCGAGCAGTACGATCGCGAAATCCATTCCGTCAGTTTTACCATCAAATTGCCCTCTGTGGTTCGATTGCTCCGCCTGGTCAAGCGGCCCAAAAGCCCCGTGAAATTTTCC
>Ga0209427_10002533_pt1 | contig 21524 bp, 12 predicted proteins | sample DeeMarSWOR136_30_FD_187465 | JGI IMG/M metagenome (GOLD analysis project Ga0209427, IMG submission 187465) | Marine sediment microbial communities from White Oak River estuary, North Carolina - WOR-1-36_30 (SPAdes) (version 2) | ecosystem: Environmental > Aquatic > Marine > Intertidal zone >...
AGACCTTGGTTGGTTCGGTTTCCAGACGACAACCTCGTCAATATGTTTAGAGCAACTGAAGATAATTATGATTCCCGCTAACAAAAAACAAACCTTTTTTATCATTGAATTTTCCTCCCAAAACAAACTCTCAATAATATGACATTGATTTTCGCTTTCTACTGGAAAAAATACTTATCTCTTTAAATCCTAATTCCTTTAATATTTCAACAGCTTCTTGAAAATAGCTTCCAACAGCGTTAGGAGAATGTGAATCTGAGCCGAGTGTAATTGGAATTTCCATCGCTTTTACCAACCTTAATAATTCAATGCTGGGAAACGGTTCCGAAACGCTTTTCGTACGAAAACCCGAGGTATTTATTTCGAGACATACATCATAGTCTTTAATAGTTTCAAGTGTTCGTTCAGCGTAAGACATACTCTCAGCATCCATTTCCCCCCAAAATCTTCTTGGAAGATCGAAATGTGCAATAATATCGAACAGTCCTGTAAGAATCGCCTTTTCAACCGATTCAAAATATTTACAGAATAATTTTGTTTTATTATCACATTGCAAATCATTTAAATAAACAACTTGATTAGATGAGTCCACATTTAGGTAGTGAACACTACCAATGACATAATCGAACTTGTTGTTTGAAACCAATTTTTTCAGATAAGGAACAGCACTTTCTATGTAATCAAGTTCAATACCCGTCTTAATAATAATTTGTGGGAATTGGATTATTAAATCATCAATAATAGTTAAATACAATGGTAAATCTTCTGGAAGCATTCGATAATGATTATTATATTCAGCGGGTAAGGGATTGTGATCAGAAAAACCAATCTCATTTAAGCCTGCTGAGATAGCAAACTTAACATATTCTTTCATCGTTCCATTGGCGTGATTGCAGAACGAGGTGTGTATATGATAATCCGCCAACTTTTCCATCATGATTGTGTCCTTCTTTCGTTCACAAGTTGCATTATCGCTTCATATTTTTCACTAGAAAGTTTTTCCCGAACTGATTTCAATTCAAGCACGATTTGTGCAAGCTGTTGGTAAATTGATTTATAAAATGGAAATTCAGTCGATAATATTTCAAGATGTTTTTCGATTGTACCAATATCACCTCGTAAAATAGGACCAGATAACGATTTTTCTATACCGTGATTTCGTAAATTCGTCAAAGTTGTTGATAATATTGGAAAAAGCATTTTCAATGCTTCTTGCTCAGAATATTTCATTTTTTTAAATATCTCGATTACTGGTACCATTAAGGAAACCATATAATTCGAAGCCATTATGCATGCGAGGTGATAAACTGGTTTAAGTTCTTTGGGGACAATAATTTGATGTCCCTTTAAATCATTTATTATTTGGGAGGCTTTTTCAATGGCTACTGAATCACCCTCAGTACCAAAATAGCAGTTCTGAAATTTTTTCCAATCATCATCATTTCCAGAAAAAGTCTGTATCGGATGAAAACTGGCACAGGCGATATGAAACTCTTTTAAAGGATTAAGAACATCACTTGTTAAAACGCCAGATGTATGATAAATAAACTTTGAAAAATTTCTTTGCTCAAGATGGATTTTTAGATCGGAAACAACAGTAACAACTTCATCATCGGGCACAGAAATGAAAATTATGTCAACTTTATCCAATTCAAAAATATTATTTGAAGAAATTTCAGCATTTACAATTGCTCCAATTTTTCTTGTCAAGGATAAATTTTGATCAATCAATGCATGGATAAGATAATGATTTTTGTACAATGCTTTTAATAAAGCAGAGCCAAGTCGTCCGAGCCCAATAACAGCAATTTTTTCTTCTGCTCGAAACATGATTTCCGACCTTAAATTTTTAAAGATGATGAATGTAACAGAATACTTTAACAATTCAAAGTAAAATATGGTTCAAAATTTTTTTATTTCATAGAAAAGAAATAGATTTGGGTGGAAGAAGTTGGTTATATAGGCGGTTATTCGTATTAATTTGCTAAACTTTGTTCCGATTGGGAATATTTATTTATATACTCTTTCTTTTAATTATTAAAAGAATGACTATCAATTTTCTCAATCCCCAATTCCATGATACTGAAAATCTCATCGGAATTTTTTCCATCCTGTGGGAAACTTGCGAGTTTAATTTCAAGTGGTAATGCTAATTGAAACCGATCCAGTCTGGACTGAATCCTTCCAGCAATGATTTTAGCAATTTTTAAATGAGTCTTAGGTAGCATGATTAATATTTTTTGATAATCACCATTGTAACTTAATATATCATTGGGTCTTAGGTGTTTTAGGATAACATAAATTATTCCTTTGAAGAGACGTATTATTAGTTCTGAATTCAACTTTGAAGTTATCCGTTTTAAGTTTTCGATAGCAACTGACATTACCGTAACATCAATTCGATCTAATTTAGATAATTTAATTTCCTTTGAAATTCGCTCTTTAAACTCTTCAGTAGAGACATAAGAGATATTACTTTCTTTGAATGCTGAGGATAAATAATCTGTAGTAAACTTATGATCATATTTCTGCAATTTATTAATCATTCCCTCTTTTAGATCTGGTTCATCTTTTACTTTCGTCACAACTTTTTGAATTTCTTTTTCATTTTCTTTTTCTCTGTTTGACAATTCGAGATCTTGAATTTTATATTTATATATTTTCTTTCGAACAATTTTTTCATGTTCAAATATTGCATCGCAATTTAAACAATGATACTGTATCTGAGGAAGCTTTGTCCACTGTCCACAATTATTACAGCTAAACGAGGCACTTGAGTTATTTGTAGATAAATCCTCGTCAATATTAATCGATTTACAAACCGGACAAATATAATTAATACTCAAATTATAGTGATAACAAATCGGGCAAACCTTAACTATATCTACAATAGACCTCTCCAACAATTTTTGCTCAGCCCATTTTTCTAACAGTTCTCGTTCTTTGCCATAAGCTGTTTGATTAGAAACGAGATGAACATCTCGATAGACATAGCCTAATATACTCTGTTTGTCCAATTGAGGTTCAAGCCACTGCTTATTTCGAGCCGATAAAATCTCTTTCAACTGATTAAATAATAAATCTTCGTTGAATGATCTCCCTTTACCATTTGCACAATAGTGGATATAATTTTTCACTCGGAGTAATAACTCTTCTTTACGAACTGGTTTGTAAATGTAATCTAAAACTCCCTCTCTTAAAAGTTGTATCTTGGTATTTATGTTATGGTGAGATGTTAAAATTATCACTGGCACTGAAGCACAAACATTATCTTGTTTCAACTGTTGGAAAGCCTGATAACCATTATAACGAGGCATTATTAGGTCCATTAGGATGATATTTGGTTTAACACTTTTAACTTTTTCACAAATATTAGAACTGTTTGGTTCTGTGACCACATTAAAATCTTCTCTTTCAAATAATTCCTTAAGTAATTTTAAGACAATTAGATCATTATCTAAAATAAATATTTTTTTCTTATCCATTTTCATTTACCATTGTCAAAATTAAGTAAACCACAAAATAAGTAAAAATTATTCCACTAATGAATCATATTTTCCATCCACATCTGTTAAACAGTATAAGCTGATTTTTAAATTTTTATTACGAATATAACAAATATTTTTCTACTTCATTATTGATATTAAAAATCTGCAACCATTATGCCATACAAAAATATAAATATTATTATTGAAATATCAATTATATAAACAATGCAATTTTTTTAATTTCAATTATTATATAAACTACCTGTTATAAAAATTCAAAACCAGCGTAACTTTTGTACGATTTTAGAACACCTGTTAAACAAATTGAGACTAATAGATTTATAACGTTAGATCACTTCAGATTTTAAGGAGTGAGATAAAAGAACATAGCTTCGCATATCGAAGATTCGCCATGTTTTTAGGAGCTTTGAATAATGAAAACGATAATTGATTTCTGATACTGGATGTTTCAAAATCAAGTATCGAGAATGCAGGATAATAATAAAAGGTTTAAAAATAAAAAAAGGAGAGAATTTTAACTTCTCTCCTTTTCTAAATTCATTACAAATTGTTAGTCCACCAAGCTTTTTCCCTCCAACAATAACAAGAGGACGGAACTATTGTGGTTCTTCCATCTCTGTTGTGTCTGGAACAGCTACAGTATCGGCGGGTTCTTCTTCAATTTGTTCAGTTTGCACTTCAGGTTCGGGTTCTTCTTTCTTTGCACAACCGTTCATAAACATAAGGGGAACTGTCAGACAAAGAATTAAGACTAACACCAGCAAGAATCGTTTCATTCTTATTCACCTCCTATTAATTTTTAGAGTAATACTTTGCTCTTTAGCTTATTAAAGGTTAAGCATAGCATAATTAATTATACAAAGATAGACTCTAATATAAAAAAATATTGGTATTTGTCAAGAAAAAAATTAAAATTAACACAAAATTATCTAAAATCACCTGTAACATTAAACGCCGCCCAATAAACAGGATGAACGTTAATTTGAGTTTTCACTAAATTGATTGCCTTTTGCAGCGCCCTGGCTCTTGAATCTCCTTCTTTAAGATATCGGAAAAACCTTTTTATCATCACTGCCGTCGCCAGGTCATCCACTTTCCAGAGACTGGAGAGCAGCGAGGAACTGCCCGCATAAATGAAACTACGAGAAAGTCCGACCACTTCGTCACCGACACTGATTTTTGCCAGACCTGTTTCGCAAGCACTCATTGCCACAAGATAGGTGTTCATATTGAGTCCAAATATTTCGTGTGCTGTCAAACGTCCATCATTTGCTTCGTCAGCAGTGAGTAATAACGATGAAAACAGTGGATTGGCTGCATCAAATTCTCCATGACACGACAGGAGAATCATATTGGCAGCGTCACAAGACTGTTTGAACGTTGTTTCTGTGGCATGATTATTTAAATATGAGGTCACATCTGGATAAAACAGTTGAACACTTTCGATTTCTTTTTCGGCAAAAGGGAGCTCAAATTGAGGCATATTCAGATCAGGATTTCCCATTGCCAGTATCTGGGGAGTCCATTCCTTAGCCGATAGAAAGTACTGCCCTTTATTCATACAGATGTTAAGCACTGCCGCGCTTGGTGCCAGCGAAATTGAATATTTTTCTATTAAATATTGCTGGCTATTGTCTAACAATGCTGCAAAAGGCAGATAATGAAGAATACCATGGGGTATGATAACGATATGATTTTGATGCTCAATTGCCGATTCAAACGGTTTGATGAGCAAATTATACAAATGCTGGGAAATATTAAAAATGGGTTTCTGCTCTTGAAGCGCTGTTCTGAAAAGTTCAACCTGCGATGTCAGATCGGTTGCCTCAAAATTGGTCTGTTTTGAATTAATCTGTTTATTTGTTAAAGTCCAGGTATAAAGTTTGTTTTCTGTATAAAAATACTCTAAAATAATAACACTATCTGGAATAATACTTTCTAATAAATCCACATTTGCATGTGTGACAGTTACCATTTCAGCTAATTCGGTATTCTGCTGCTTCAGTTCGATTAAAAATTTTTGGTACGTTTGCTTCAAATCCTGTAAATGGTCATTTAAACGATTTAATCTTTCCTGTTCAGAAACAGTGATATTGGCTCCTTTTACAATTAAATTAGAGACCTCATTTTGAATCCGCCGAATTTCATTTTGTATATTTTTACCCTGACTTAATGTTTCTTCACTCACTTTTCCGCTGAATTTTATGTCTCGGTTCGCCAGCAGATCGATGAAATTTCGCGATTTGGCACGCTCGACAATTTCCAGAGCTTTGCCTGGTAATTTTAGCTGAAGATATAAATCTACCAGGTCATAATAAACATCTAATTTATCATCGATAAATCCCGCTTTATATTCTTCGACTTTAATCTGTGAGCGCATATTCTCAATAACTTCCAGTGCCTCATAATAGGCATTTATGCTTTGTTCCAGATTGTTGCTCTCCCCATACAACTGTCCAATTAAGCGGCGGCTTCTCCATTCGACTTCAGGGATAAAAAGCTGTTGAGCCTTATCTGCTGCAAGGTTCAGTGTATCCAGAGCTGCTTTCATATTTTCAAGGAAAAGATAGGTCTTTCCGATTTCATATAGGCATTGCACTTCATTCCGACCATCATATATTGCTTTACTAATTTTTAATGCTTGATGAAAATAACCAAGTGCGTCAACGGTTCTCCCCTGCTGTAAATATATGCTGCCAATATCGCGGTAGCCATATCCCAAGCCACGTTTCGAATTGATTAATTCATCAATGTGAATCGCCTGCTGGAACTGTTCCAGTGCCTCATTCCACCTGTTCTGCGCTCGATAAATTAATCCTAAATTTTTATGAATAGTTGCCATATCAGGGCGATCATTTATTTCCTTTGCCAGCTCCAATGCCTGCTGTTCTTTAATAATTGCATCATCGAGATTTCCTAAGCTCATCAAAATTAATCCCTCCGTTGCCAGGCCAACTGACTGGAATTTTTTATTATTCAGTTCGGCAAAAATCTGCTGGGCTTGTTTTTCAGATCGAAGTGCTTGCTCATAATTCCCCATCTTCCAGAAAACATTGGCTAACAAATGTTTTGATAAAGCGATCCAGTAGGAATTCCCCAATTGTTCTGCTAATTTCAGCGCCTGGGATTGATATTCTAATGCCGCCTGATAATTTGCTAATCGCTCATGACTTAGTCCTAAATTCTGAAAGATTTCTAATGTACCATCCATATTTTGCTGGGCTTGATAGATTTTTAGTGCTTGCTCCTGGTTTTCAATGGCTTTTGAATAATTATCCAGCTTCATTAAATAAATTCTACCCCGATCCTTCAGACAATTAGCTACATTGGTACTATCGCCAATCTCATGATAAATTTCAATTGCTTTTAAAAAATTATTTAGCGCTTTCTCAAAATTCTCACCTCTTTCATAAACTAATCCCAGATTACGATAGGAATTTGCCATCTGGGGTTTAAGATCATATTCTTCAATCAGCTTGAGATATTCATTTTGATAAAATACGGCCTGGTCATAATTTTTATTCTCAGTATAAAAAAGGACTAAATAAGCATAACTATCAGCAATTTTTTGAATATCATTATTGGCTCTGGCTGACTCTAATGCCTCAAGTTGATAGACAATCGCCTTATCGTAAAATCCGCCACTTGTTGAGGTCTCAATGATGTATTGATATAAATTGTTGATCGCCAGAATATCTCCTCTTTTTTTTGCCATGATTAAAGCTTGTTCATATTCCGCAATAGCGTCGTTCCATTTTTTGTTTTCAACGTCTTTATTTCCCCGACGGACGGTGGACACAAACCGCTCTTCGGCAAATTGCAGTTCCTGCTCATCATTCATCCCCTCAAATCCAATAAATTGATAACCAGCGTAAAAATAGGGATCAAAACCAGCTTTCTGCATTTGTAATTGCACTCGCAGAAACGCATCACCAGCAGAATAGTCTAATAGCGCATCGAAAAAATATTCCCAAAAAGTGTTATCGTTGGTATCCCATAAAGAAATGATCAAACTTGGCGCTCCAGCATATAATAACGCCTTCTGCAACGCCAGGAGGGATAATATTCCGCCATCCTGGATTCCATTTAAAATAATTAGTGAGCATTGTAAATCTAAATCATAAATATCTCTTACTTGAAATGTTGGATTATTCTTTAGCGAATGCAACACCACAGCAGAAAGTAAGGGATCATTATCATAAGAGCTAAACTTTATATCTAAATAGATTAACTCCCCGCTTTGCAAATCATCTTTTAACTTAGTATTGATAGATGCACCAACATTATTCTCCAATATGATATTTTTAATGCTATATCCGAGACTTTCTAAATTTTTAACGAAATCACCACCAGCAAATAGAATTTTTGCACTCCTGATCTTTCGTTTTTGATAGCTGTAATAATAGTTTGATAAGTTAGGTACAATTATGACATTTTTGAATTGCTGGTATTCAGGAAAAGAGAAATTGATCAAATAAGAAAATGGAATACGGTTAATCGAACCATCGGGGATAATAATAACAGTTTTGAATGAATCAATTTGATTTGCAATTGGTTGAATTAGAATTTGCCAGATCGATTCAATAGCTTGATCAGAGTTCGAATAATTTGAAAGATTGGATGTGAAATCATTAATCTGTTTTTCAAATTCCTTTTCTTGAATGGGTACTTCAACAAAGTTCACTGAATCAGAGGTGATTGTCCAGAAATATAATTTTTCATCTGATAAAAAATAATTAACCGCTATTGAATTTTTATCAAGAATATTTTGGATTTGAACGAAAGTAACTGGCTCGACATAGATAAACGATTCTAATTCTGGATCCTCTTCTTTCAATTCTTCTAATAGTTGTGCATAGTCATTTTGTAGCTTTCTTTTTTCATGCATTAAATTTAAAATCTCTGGATCGGTTCCTTTTTTTTGTTCTTTTGCAAGCCGAATTTTGTTGTCTAAATTATTCATTTCTTGAGTTAAGAACCTGGCATTACCGAGAAATATTTTATGCCGCTCTTTCTTTAATTCAAGCTTGTAGCTGCCAATCATATCCAAATACTGTTTGCCACGATATTGCTCGGTTAATCTCAAGGCATGGATATATTTTCCCAGTGAAATATTGTAATCAATTGCTGTTCGATAAAGGATTCTAATTTGAAACCTGTAGAAAGGTGTAGTCCGAAAAGCTCCTAATTGCAGTACATTTTGTTCTACCACTGAAATCGCTTCATTTAGATAGAAATTAGCATCTCGTTTGGATGGGACTTGTCCCAGGGAATCATTGTATGCAACATAAACCTGCCCAATGGCGCAATCGATACGCCAGAGCCAGGACAACAAATTTTGCTTGATTGATAGTTCACGTGCTTTGTTAAATTGTTCCAGTGCATAACTGATATCACCTAAATCTAAAGCTAAAAAACCAAGATTTTGTAAAATAATTATTTCGCCGATTTGAAAATTATTCCCTCGTGCAATTGATAGGGCATTCTGAAAACAACTATCAGCAATAGCCAGATCTTCAAGTCGGTCAATTTGCTGCTGCATCACATAAACTTGATCATGCTGGAGCGAATCAGGTACATAAGCATTTTTCAAATAATGTAAGTTTCCTGATAAATTATAAAGCTGTACCTTTTCGTAGAGGAATCCGATCAGTTCATTCTCATACAGCGAGAGTCCAAATTGCAAGTGCTCCAGACTTGAAGTTAAATATTTAGTGGCTTGACTTTTAAGAACTTGGTGAGAAGTATCAGTCGATGAATTGATCGGTACGATCTCCGATTTATTCATAATTACGCCAAGACTGGCAAGATTCAAAATGTTGATCAACATGCCAGGAGTATTGTGCTCCCTTTTGCAGATTTTTAACGATCGTTCAAAATATTCCCAGGCTTTTATATAATTTAAATCCCAATAGTACAGATAGCCAATATTGTTTAAGAAGATAGCTTCGGCAATTCTATCTTTCCTGTTGCGGTAGATTGCTATCTTTTTGTTGAGATAATGAATCGCTGCTGGAATTGATCGCTGTCCCAGGGCAGCCTGTCCCATAATTGAATAAATAAAAGCCCTTTCTTCATCAGTAGTAAATCCTTCCGCAGCCGTGGAAGCACCTGCACCGATTTGCCCCAGATTCCACACTGGAAATTCTATACCCAGAATACCGATCTTGATCCAATTGGGTTTCGCTTTTACCTCTTTAACTTTACCGTTACGAATTAAATCCAGTGCTTGCTGCGCATATCGAATCGCTTCTTCGTCATCATTCAACATTTGATAATTATAAGCGATGCTTCGATAGGCTGCTGCCTGTTGATTAAATCTGTTTTTCTTACTATCTTCTTCAGCAGCGATCTTAAAATATTCTGCTGATTGATCATAATCACCTGCCAACTGATAGAGTAATGCCAATCGTTTAATATTGATTAGCCAATTTTCGGTGTCATTCAAATCTTTATATAAATTGATCGCACGTTCTAAGTAAGCAGGCCCCTGTTCGAAATCTTCAACAACTACCGCACAATGCCCCATTCGTTTATAGACATCTGCTTCCAATTTATTGCTTGTAAAGGTCGAATCGTATTTAATCTTTTCTTTATAATATTTGTATGCCTGCTCAAAACCAAATTCGCCAAGATTATAATAATTTCCTGCCAAATTCAGGGCTAATTCACTCTCCAGTGTTGGATTCTGTTGCTCATCGTTCAGGGCGATTGCAGTTGTCAGTGCATCGATTGCCTGCTCATACCATTGCTCTGGTGTTTTTTCTTTACGGAAGGTCAGCCAATTGACGAAAGACTTTATCGGCGCCACCGCAGTTTGAATTAAAGAGACAACAAAGCTTCGATCTTTGGCTCGAAGCGCGCTTTCATGCTTTTCGATAGACTCATAGTTATAGCTTAAAGTTAAATACGCTGGAATAAGACGATAATTTTTGGAGAGCGCCTGCTGAATCAATTCATTGGATTTTTTCATATAATTTATATCTAAAAGCTCGATGTTTTTGGTGCGATCGCTGATTTCTGTTGCCTTATAAGAATAACAAAGCCCCAAAACATACAGCACAATTTCATCATCCCGATTCGTTGAAAGCAAGTTTTGATATAACAGAATTGCATCATCGATTCGTTTAAGCGCATACATCGTTGCCACATACCCTCTATGGGCATCCAGGTGCCGAGGAAAAATCTTAATCGCATCTCGATAGCGTATATTTGCAGCCTTAATATCTCCTGTCACTCGATACTGCCTGCCAGTCTGTAAATAAATATCGAGCAGTTGTTCCTTTGCCTGAACGACAAAGAGTCCACCCTGTACATCTCCAAATTCTTGAATCACTTTTTTATATTGATTGATGGCTCTAAGGTCTTCACCTTTCTCATAATACACTGCGGCTAACATCAATTCAGCCTGCGCCAATTCTCCTCTCTGGTCAGGATAATTCTTGGTAACGAGTGAGAGTTCTTCAATGGCAGCATCATAGTCATCTCGATCAAAAAATTGTTGCCCAATTCTGAATTGAGTTCGTGCAGATAGACGTTGATATTGTCCATACTGTGCAATAATATTTCGATAGTTGGAAATAACTTCATAAAAATCATTATCACCTGGCAAAGATAAAATCCGATTCAATGCCGAATCAACCAGCGCATCCTGATCTGGATAGTTTTCAAAGACTCGAATAAAAGCATGAATCACTTCATCGGTTTGCCCAAATTTTTTATAAATATCTCCAATAAAAAGCTGTGCCAGAGCGCATTTCTGTTCTTCATCTGGAAAAATAGTGATTAGCTGCTCAAATTGTTCAATTGCCTGGGAATAATTTTTTGAAAGGAGATAAACTTCTCCCATAAAAAGCTGGGCTTCAGCTACGATTTCACTTCGATTCTGAAACTGATTAGCGATTTCTTGCAGATAGTTAATTTGGTCATCGAAGTTATTATTTCCGTCGAGATAATCGATCTCAAATAGGCGTAATTTTGCTTTTCCAACCAAGTCAGGGAAATCAATAAACTGATTCGTGATCTCGTGAAAATACGCTGTTGCCAAATCGAATTGATTCAGAGCAATATAAGTTCTTCCAATCTCATAAAGCGCCCATCCGATCCAGATATTTTCTTCGGGAAAGAAGTCAATCACCCGCTGAAAAGCTAATAAGCGATATAAATTCCTCTCTAAATCATTTGAACCTATAGCAGGCTTGAATACAAGATCATTAGCTGGTAAAGGGAAGTAATTTAGCGCAAATTGATACTGTAAAAATCCATCATCCTGACGGGGAATAACTCCTTCATTGTGTATCGACCAGATATCATCGTTCCCGCTGCGGTGAGATACAAAATACAATAAAGAATCGCTTCCACAAACAGGGAAAAAATCATGATAAAAAGTTGGAATAAGTTGAATCTCTTGAAAGTAGTAGGATTGATCTTGCTGACGATTTATGACTTCAAAAACTTGCTCATCATCTTTTTTCTTGTTAGATTGTTTGCTAATAATTTGGCTGTCGGTTTTATTTTCAACAATGACCTTCCATACTCCTGGTTTGTCATCAGGAGTAATCTGACCATCTCCGTTTGTATCAATTTCGTAGCGACTGAAATAAACTTCATCCCTGATTGAACTCCAGCAAGGAAAAGCATCGTTTGATTGTCCAGAGGTCACCTGCAATGTGGCAGTAACGACTGGTTCTGTTGATTTGAAAGAAAGCTCAACATAAAAAATTTGTCCTTTATTCAATGGATTATTATGAAAAGAGACAAAACCAATTCGTCTTCCATCTGGCGACCAGGTAGGATGAATCGCTCCAATTTCAGTTATTCTAAAAATCTTTTTATTTCTTAACTGGTAGACGTAAATATTCTGCTCACCATCTCGATCTGAGGTAAAAGCGATATATTTTCCATCTGGCGAAAAAGCAGGGGTTACGTCCATTCCCAGGTAGCGGGTTAACTTTTCTGGGTTACCAGCCAATGAAAATACCTCTCTTCTTTTTTTGATTGGGACAATCCAGATATCCCCTGCTGCATCTTCACGATAAGAGACAAATGCTATTTTTTTACTGTCAGGCGACCAGCAAGGCATGATGTCATCGGCACGGTGACTTGTGATTGGTATTGCAGAGCCGCCTTTCACAGGTTTAATCCAGATGTCCATATTTCCACTACGGCGGGATGAAAAAGCGACCCATTGTCCATCGGGTGAAATCGCTGGATAGGCATCAATTTCAGGATGGGTGGTGACTTGATGATAAATTCGAGTAAGATCGAAGGCCTGTTGACGAGTTGTCCTGGTTATTTCTTCTTCAGCGGTAAAATCTATCTTTAAAACTGGAATCTTCGAACAAGCAATAAAAAGTAACAAAATGATGAGTAGCCTTGCTTGCAGACGCATTGTAAATCCGTAAGATTGATGTTTGTAGTTTTTTGAATTAATAATCATGAAAGAAAAGAAGAGGTATTGATATTTGGATTATAAGCTGGGATAAGCGTATGTTAATAATTAATAGAACGCGGATTTAACTGATTTAACTGATATCAACAGATTTTTTTATAATTGTGAAACGTGAGATGTGAAACGTGAGACGATATGAGCTACACGTTTCACGTCTCACGTTTGCCATTTCACGATTGTCAAAAAAATCCGTGTAATTCCGCGTCATCCGCGTCATCCGCGTCATCCGCGTTCCATTAGAAACATCCAGCCTTGTAATTTATTCCACCTTCTTAATCCACTTCCCATCATCACTTTGAATCCAGGTACCTGGCTCAGAGTTATCTTTATTAATCTTGGCAAAAATTTTGGCAACATTATTGCTGCCAGCCTTAGCGGCTGATTCATTCAAAACGATAATGCGATCCATAATAATTTTACGATAGCCATTTTCGGTTTCAACAATTTTAGTGACCCTGGTTTTTAACTCAGGATCGGATTCTAATTTCTGATAATTTCTGATTTCAAGAAGCCCTTCGTTGTTTTCACCTACAATTTCTGCCTTCTTAAATTCATCAATATCATCTTTGTTAAATTTTCTTCCCTGGATAGCTTCAAATACTTTCTTCTTTTCCGCAGGCATTTTCGGAGCCTGCCCTGGCGTTGTAGAACGAACCGAAGCCAATGTCCAGGCATCCTGCTCAATCTCCTGGTAAGTCCCGATCACCTGATTTTCCAATGCGGTTTTTTCGCCTGTTATTTTTACTTCAGGTGCCTTGACACTACAACTTAAAACTGTAATGCTAACCAAACTAAGGATAAATCCTACTATCAAATATTTTCGATGACTATTCATAATTTATTTTCACCTCCTGAGTTAAATGACAGTTTTCTAATTTCTACTTCTTCCAAATTTCTATAAATGCTCGCAACGCACGAGAAATAGCGGCTACTAAAGTGGTAAATTCTAAAATCGGTTGCTCTAACTTGGTCTGCAACATCTTTTCAAATTCACTGATTCTAATGGCAGTTTCTTTAAGTTCATCGACTCCTTTTTCTACTTTGCCCATCTGCGACTGTACTGATTGAACAATTTTTTTAACTTCATTAAGAATGATTGTGAGATCATGCGCTAACGGTGTTATTTGCTGACGAGTTGTATCTAATAATTTCTCTGCTTCTTTTGCAGTTCTTCTGATTTGAACAAAAACGATGAGTATGCCTATTACAAAAACGATAACAAAAAAGGCGATAACTGCAACGCTGATTTCGAGTAACATTCTCATTTCCTCCCTGAAATTAAGCTTTCTTTGATTTGGCTTTCTTCATTTCTTCCTCAAATTTTTCTTTGCCAGCTTCCACTGCCTGTTTAATTTTACTCTTTTTATCCTTTACAACCTTCTTTCCTTCTTCCACCAAATCTTTAGTATCGACCAGGGTTGCTTCTGCTTTGTGTTTGAGTTCCTCTGCCAATTTCTTGCTTTCCTCAATAATCTCTGCAGCTTTAATTTTCGCCTCTTCAAGTTTCTTTTCTGCTTCTTTTTTCAATTCTTCTGCCTGTTTTAATCCTTTCTCAATCAACTCAGTCGTTCTAGTTTTAGCTTCTTCATAAAGGATGTCGGCATCCTTCTTCAGTTCAGCAGATTTTTTCTTGATGTCCTCTCTTAATTCCTTGCCACTCTTGGGCGCATATAATAGTGCCAGACCAGCACCAACTAATCCACCAAAAAAGAATCCTTTGAAGAAAGAACTCCCTGAACTTTTATTTTCTTCATTTTCCATATTTTTTCCCTCATTTAATTCAGTCTACTTTTTCTTAGTTAAAGTACAAAGTAATTTTTATAAAGTCAAGATTTTTTATGAAGTTTAAATAAAAATCACTTGCAAAAAGACTTTCGATTGATTACATTAATTTAATTTGTAATATATAACTTTTTGTTTTTTTGGCGGACAAGCTATTATAATTATTAGTACCTATATTGCTTAACGAGAATAATACTGACGACTAATAAATGGTTACTGTACACTAATAATGGATATTAGATACATCATACAATATCAAGAATCCTGCATCCAGAATTTATCTTCTATATTTCTGAAATTATATTTTGAAATCGCAACTTCGGAGTGTTAAAAATGGCGAGTTCAATAATGGGTTCAAAAGGCACATTGGGGATATTAGTTGGTGGGGGGCCTGCCCCTGGTATCAATGGAGTGATTGCCGCTGCAACAATTGAGGCAAAAAATGGCGGATTGAACGTCATCGGAATTATGGATGGATTTTATTGGCTGGAAAAAAGTAATATTGAACAGGTGAGAGAATTAGAGATTGTGGATGTTTCCAGAATTCACTTTACTGGCGGTTCTGTTCTGCGAACTTCCCGTGCCAATCCTACAAAAAGCGAGAAACTGCTCAAAAGTACATTAGAATCGATCCGACGATTGGGATTAAATTATTTAATCACCATCGGAGGCGATGATACGGTTTACGCTGCAAACCAGCTTGCTCAATTGGCAAGGCACGATTTGAGAATTGCCCATGTTCCAAAAACCATCGACAATGACCTTCCATTGCCAAAAAGCATACCAGCCTTTGGTTACGAGACTGCTCGTCATATAGGAGTTCAGTTGGTTCAAAATTTAATGGAAGATTCCAGAACAACGAATCGCTGGTATATTGTAGTGACAATGGGGCTGAAAGCAGGTCATTTAACATTGGGAGTCTGTAAGGCAGCAGGTGCCACACTCGCTGTCATTAGCGAAGAGTTTAAAGATCAAAAAATCTCATTAAGCGAAGTCTGCGATGTATTAGAAGGAGCTATGATTAAACGTCAGGCCATGGGCCGAAATGACGGTGTCGTACTAATTTCTGAGGGTATCGCTACGAAATTTGCAGCCGAAGAATTTCGAAATTTGCCCGACTTAGTTATTGAACATGATGACTATGGAAATATTCGAATGGCGGAAGTGGCGTTAGGAAAAATTATAAAATCAGAAATCGAACGTCGCTTTGCTCAACGGGGAGAAAAAATGCAGTTGGTCGAAGTCAATATTGGATATGAATTGCGCTGCGCCCCACCCATTCCGTTTGACTGTGAATATGTACGAGACCTGGGCTATTCAGCGGTTCAATTTTTATTAAATCAGCAATACGAGAATCAACAAAATGCACTAATTTGTGTCGATGCCGGAAAATTAGTTCCAATTCCGTTGGAGGATTTAATTGATCCTGAAACCGGGAGAACCAAAATCCGCTATGTAGATATTCACACTGATTCTTATGCCGTTGCACAGGAATATATGATAAAGCTTAAAAAAGAGGATTTTGAAGAACCGGATAATTTGCTCATGCTCGCAAAAGCTTCTAAGATGACGCCGGAGGCTTTTCGGGATAAGTTTGAATATCTGGTCGGTAGGTAATTGGGTAATTGGGTAAATGGGTAACTGGGTAATTAGGTGAGTTGGTGATTGGGCGATTAGGCAAATCGGTAAATAGATGAAGGGCAAATACCTAAGTGAATTCGGGACTTGGCAAAATTGATATTTCTGATCTATCCAAACCCTTTGCCGCCGTTACCGTGGATATGATAACAAGCAGATAAATTCCAATGATGAAGAATAAAATTCAAAACAGACGAAAATACTATCAGTTTAACTATGCATCAAAAGGAATGATTTGCAACTATGCAACACAATTAGGTAAAATATTGGAATTAAAAATTGGTATTTGAGATTTTTTAGTATTTGATTTTTGTTATTTGGAGTTTTATTCTTGATAGAAATTATCTTCTAAGTTTTACATAGTGAATTTAAAAATTCCCATTTGATTAACAAAAACAAAAACCAGGAGGGATATGTGTCAGCTTTAACCATCGACCATGTTTACAAATCTTTCAAAGATGTCCAGGCTGTGCAAGATTTGAGCATGGAACTTCCCGAAGGTGTGATCTTCGGACTGCTTGGTCCCAATGGCGCAGGTAAAACCACGACCATTCGGATGATCATGGACATCATTATTCCCGATAAGGGAAAAATCTTTCTTATGGGGAAACCCAATTCTCAACAAGTGAGAGATCAAGTCGGCTATTTGCCAGAGGAACGTGGCTTATATCGTAAAATGAAGGTGGGGGAATTGTTATCCTTCCTCGCCGAAATGAAAGGCTTAAAACCTTCTCAATCAAAAGTTCGAATTAAAATGTGGCTGGAACGATTTGAATTGAATGATTGGATCAATAAAAAGGTGGAAGAACTTTCCCGAGGTATGCAACAGAAAATACAGTTCATTGCAACTGTTATTCATGAACCCAGGTTGATAATCCTTGATGAGCCGTTCACTGGACTGGATCCAATCAATACTGATTTGGTCAAAAATATTATGCTGGAACAAAAGAACAAGGGGGCTGCCATTATCTTCTCTACTCATTTAATGGATCAGGTTGAAAAATTATGTGATTCAATATGTCTAATCAACGATGGCAAGGATGTACTAAGCGGAGAACTCAGGCAGGTGAAAAAGAATTTCGGCAAAAATGCGATTCGAATGGAATATGAAGGAGCAGCAAAATTTTTGAACAATCAAAAGCTTGTAAGGAATTATAAAGACCATGGAAATTTTGTTGAGATATATGCAGCCGAAAAAATAACAATTAAACAGCTATTACAGGAGGCAATTACGGAAGTGGACGTCTCAAAATTTGAAATTATGGAACCATCGCTTCACGAAATTTTCGTTGAGACTGTAAAGAAGAAAAAAAACGGAGGAAAGAAATGAATAGACTATGGACAATTTTTAAACGTGAATATCTAACCCGAGTGAAAACAAAAGGTTTTATTATTGGAACCGCCCTGACACCCTTATTTATCATCCTTCTCTCGATTGGACCCAGCTTGTTGATTAGCTTAAAAACCGAGAAATCTAAACAAATTTCGGTCGTCGATTTAAGTGGAATAGTTTATGATGAGCTATTAAATGCTTTGAACGATACAACCAGTTCAGGAGAGCGATTATATGAATTAACAAGGGTGAAAGCTACTTTAGAAAACATGGATAATGTAAAAAGTGATCTCAGTCAGGCTGTTGACAAGAATGAAATCGATGGTTATATCGTTATTCCACCAGATATTATTGAAGAGAATGAGACACATTATTATGCAAAAAGTGTTAGTAATTTTGATGAGAACCGTATTTTTCGAAATGCAATTTCTCAAATCATCACCAATTATCGTTTAGAACAAAGTAATCTGAATCCTGAACTTATAAATAAATTGACCAGAAGGATCAATCTTAGAACCTTCAAAGTCGCCAAAGGAGGTAAGGAAGAAGAGGATCGAGGACTCTCATTTATCGTGACATTTATTATGGTCATGTTTTTGTACATGGCACTGATAATGTATGGTGCTTTTGTGATGAGAAGTGTTTATGAGGAAAAATTATCGCGAGTTGTTGAGGTTCTCATCTCTTCTTGTAAACCTTTCCAGTTGATGGCAGGGAAAGTTCTTGGTATCGGAGCAGTTGGACTTACACAATACTTTATCTGGGCTGCTGTAGCAGCTTTGTTGACAATTTATAGCGGATCCATCATTCAAATATTTGCTGCTAGTGATAGCGGTTTCTCAATCCCCACAATTCCCATTTCAGTGTTAGTATATTTTGTAATTTTCTTTATCCTGGGCTATCTTCTTTTTGCAACATTATATGCAGCCCTCGGTGCGATAGTCAATTCAGACCAGGATGCACAGCAGCTTCAATTTCCAGTCATTATGCTGATCATTTTAGCTTTTATTTTAGCCTTTCACATCATTAGAAATCCAACCAGCAACCTGAGTCAAATTATTTCCATGATTCCATTCTTTTCACCGATCACAATGTTTACACGAATCGCAGTTCAAATGCCACCATTTGGCGAGATTCTGCTGTCAATCATTATTTTGGTACTGACAATCATTTTCATGATCTGGTTGGCTGGGAAAATTTTTAGAGTGGGAATTTTAATGTACGGCAAACGACCGACTTTGCCTGAGTTGTTGAATTGGATTAGGTATTAAGGTAGTGAGATTAAGGAGTTGGGATAAGATAAATTACCCATTTAAGCCTTAATAACTTATCGTTTTTACAAGACATTTAGGACTAAATGGCTATGCTCTTTAATCCCACCTCCTGAATAACTTTTTCATTTGTAATTTATTAACTATAAAAGAATAGTAACTTATAAAACCGTAAGGCGTAACTTATTTTATCTATCTCCTTCCCTAAATAGAATTACAGCCTGTTAACAAAATACTTGCTTTTTAAATTTAATATTATTATTTTTAGGGAGTGAGATTAAATAGTTTTTCCATTGTTTTTGTCGATCTTGAAAAAATAAAGAATTATAAAACCATACTGCTTAGCCTATTTTATCTCACTCCCTTAAATAAAAAAATATATGGCTACTGCCTATTTCTGCCATGATTCCCTATGACTGGTTCCACTCTAATCTTGTATTCTGCTTATGATGAGGCATGGTAAATGATTAGTGTAAATAATCTCCAAAAGATACCACCAATAGCCTACGGATTTGTCCAATGATTTTTTTGAGAATCTTTACTTTAATTTGCTTTTTGTTCATTTTATGAGATAGCGTGTTTTAAATATTGTAGAGATAATTTTATAATTTGAGGAGGGAAATAAAATGAGAACTGTTAGTCCTATTACTGGACGTAATATGTTTATTTGGAGACTGAGCACCATTCTTAAGGTAGAGATGGGCATATATAATTTTGTTAGAAAAGCGAAAAGAGCCAAATTGAGTTCTGTATGGATAAAAATTGCTTTTGGATCATCTCCGTACAGTAGAAATATAAATGATGATCTAGTTAGAGTGCGGGATAAACTTAAAAATGAAGGAATTTCAGTCTGGGGTTATCATGAACCACGATGCAAAACGGAAGAGATAGCTAAAAATGAAGCTGAATTAGTTGCAAAATTAGCAGAAGATTTACAGTTACATGGCATTTTAATGGATGCTGAGAAGCCAGAAGGTAATGTTTTTTTTCAAGGAGGGGAGCAAGAGGCTGATGTATACGCGAGACGGCTCAGGCAATTGTGTGATGAATCAGGCTTGGGTTTGGCTATCTGTAGTCATGACATTCCACAAAACTTCCCTGACTTTCCATTTGAATCATTTGCTGAACATGCACATGTTAATGCATCCCAGGTTTATTATGGAAGCAGTCCAAGTGTACAAAATCGCTTGGAACGCGCTATTACCTCAAATACCATGCTCACCATCCCTTTTATTCCAGTGGGATCGGGCTGGGTTGGTGATGGAGGAGGTTGTGCCAGTGCTTCGGCGTGTGCTGAAAGAGCTGTTATATTCATGCAGCTTGTTCGTGAAAATCAATTCCCTGGATATAGTTTCTGGCACTGGGCAGGAGCTCCAATGGCATTGTGGGAAGTATTATTCGATCATCCGGTATAGTCGAGCAAAGCCGATCAGAAGTTTGTTCGTAATGAGTTAAATTCTGATCGTTGGTATTGATTGACAACTCGTGTAATAGGAAGAATTAATATTTATTTCCATTCTTCCGGGAGAGGTAAAAAAATGGATGCAAATTTTAAAATTAGAAAATTCCTGCGTCTTCAAAATCCAAGAAGTCTATGGAATAAAACCCTCTGCTTAACATTCCTTCTCTACTCAAATTTATTCTTAAACCTTTATGCCCAAATAAATGATATTAGGTTCGAACGTATCTCACTTGAACAGGGATTATCTCAAGGAACAATCTGGGCAATTATTCAAGATAGCAAAGGATTTATGTGGTTCGGAACAGCCGATGGCCTGAACAAATATGATGGATACAGCTTTACTATATATAATCATGATCCGCGTGATTCAACCTCAATATCGAATAATACGATTATCGCAATCTGTGAAGACAAATCAGGTACATTATGGATTGGAACCGCTGGTGGAGGACTCAACAGATTTGATAGAGAAACTGAGAAATTTACTCATTACAGAAATGATCCTTCTAATCCGAATAGCTTGAGCGATGACCAAGTGATTTCAATTCATGAAGATAAAAATGGTACACTTTGGATAGGAACCGAAAATAGAGGACTTAATAGATTTGATAGGGAAACTGAAAAATTTACCCATTATCAACACGATCCTTCTAATCCGAAAAGTTTGAGCAGTGATCATATTTTCCGCATTTTTGAAGACAAATCCAGTGTACTCTGGATTGGAACCAATGAGGGACTTAACAAATTTGATAAAGAGTGCAATATTTTCATACCTTTCAAACATGACCCAAATATTCAGAACAGTTTAACTAACAACTGGATCAATGCAATTTATGAAGACAAGTCTGGGGCACTTTGGATTGGAACAAGTGATGGATTAAATAAGCTTATCCTGAGCGAGATCAAAGAATATGACATGGCAAGACTGAAATTTGTGCATTACAAACACGATCCGATGAATCCGAATAGTTTGAGTGATAGTAGGATAAGATCGATTTACGAAGATAAGTCTGGAAACCTTTGGATTGGAACGGCTGGAGGGGGGCTTAATAGACTTGTTCCTTCGTCTACTTCAAGA
>Ga0209427_10002535_pt1 | contig 21517 bp, 24 predicted proteins | sample DeeMarSWOR136_30_FD_187465 | JGI IMG/M metagenome (GOLD analysis project Ga0209427, IMG submission 187465) | Marine sediment microbial communities from White Oak River estuary, North Carolina - WOR-1-36_30 (SPAdes) (version 2) | ecosystem: Environmental > Aquatic > Marine > Intertidal zone >...
GACACGGTCGCGAGCTTGATAAAGCGCTATCAAAAAGCTGCAAAGCAGATCAAACGAAAGGGTCCAACGATCCTAGTCTTCTGTTGTCAATGGTCTGAGTTTTCAGCTCTGGACGACCCTGAAAGCTTACTGTTCAAGAAAAGGGCGGTGGCCGTTGAGATTCCATGTTCCAAGTCCCTTGACCCCGTACATGTGGTCCAAGCTTTGCAGGGCGGTTTTGACGGTGTTATGGCTGTTGTCTGCGGTGAAGCTGACTGCAAGCTTGAGGAAGGCAAGGACACAGCCGCAAGAAACCTTGCAGTTCTGGAGGATGTCTTGAAAAAGAGGAATCTGCTGAACCGATTTGAATTTTTCACAACCTCGCCGCGATGCGTTGGCGAATTCAACCAGCGACTGGACGATTTCATAAAAAGAGTCGCAACAATGAAACCATTGCCGACAGTCAAGTCAGGCGGCAAATCCCATGCATAAGGTCGTCGCGATAGAGGAGTTGGCTCCTAAGATCAAATGGATGGAGCTTCAAGCTTCTGAGATCGCGGCGAAGTGTCGTCCAGGACAATTCGTAATGCTGGTTTTAGGGGCTAAGGGTGAAAGAGTTCCTTTAACAATTGCAGGTTTCGATCGGAAGAAAGGAACTATAAGCTTTGCTTTCAACGAAGTTGGAAAGACCACCAAGCAATTAGGACTTCTCAAGCAAGGCGATAACATAGAGAATGTTTTGGGTCCACTGGGCAACCCGTCAGAAATCGGAAAATTCGGCAACGTTCTGTGCGTCGGCGGCGGAGTTATGATTGCTCCCATGCATCTTCAGGTTCAAGCACTCCGTGAAGCTGGAAACAAGGTCACAACCGCAATTGGAGCACGGATAAAAGACTTGCTATTCTTTGAGGACAAAATGAAGCAGCTGAGCAACAAGCTGTACGTGGCTACTGATGATGGTTCTCAGGGTTATCAAGGCTTGGGATTCCTGAAGGAGATTCTTGAGACAGAGAAATTTGACCGTTGTGTGGCTATGGGTCCAGTTGTCATGATGAAACAGGTTTCTGAGATGACTAAGCCTTTTGGAATTCCAACAATCGTTACGTTGACGCCTATAATGGTTGACGGCATGGGCATGTGCGGTGTCTGCCGCATCACGGTTGCCGGAAAAATGAAGTTCGGCTGCATTGACGGCCCAGAGTTCGATGGGCACCAGGTTGATTTTGACGAGTTAGTTCAGCGTCAACGTTTGATGCTTCCAGAAGAAAGGTTAAGTTCAATGTTATGGGAAATGCATGGAGGTTGCAAGTGTGGCAGAAACAAAGCCTAAACCTAAGCCGAAGATAAAGAAAGAAGCCGTTGAGATGCCTAAGCAGGCGCCTAAGGTACGTGTTAAAAACTTTAACGAAGTTGCCTTGGGCTACAGTGAAGAGCAGGCTCTTGAAGAGGCTAGCCGTTGTCTACAATGCGTTAAGCCTCAATGCGTGACTGGTTGTCCTGTTGAAGTGCCTATCTCAGAATTCATTAAATGTCTCCGAGAGAAAAAGTATGCTGAAGGCATAGTCACTATAAAGACGAAAAACGCTTTACCCGCCGTGTGCGGTCGTGTTTGCCCGCAAGAGGAACAGTGTCAAGTAACTTGTGTCGTCGGGAGAATCGGTGAACCCGTTAGTATCGGTCGATTAGAGCGTTATTTAGCTGATTGGGAGCGTGAACACGGTTTTCAGAAACCTGAGAAAGCTAAGCCTACGGGCAAAAAAATAGCTATTGTCGGTGCTGGTCCGGCAGGGCTTACGGCTGCAGCTGATTTGGTGAAGCTTGGGCATGAAGTTACACTTTTTGAAGCGCTTCACTTGCCCGGCGGCGTTTTGATTTATGGTATTCCCGAGTTCCGTTTACCCAAAGCTATAGTCAGAAACGAAGTGAACTACATCGTGAACCTAGGCGTTGATTTACGCTTAGGCAACCAGGTTGGCAGGATACACACTATTCCTGAACTTATGAAAAGCGGATATGAAGCAGTGTTCATCGGTTCAGGCGCTGGTTTGCCAATGTTTCTGGGGGTTCCAGGCGAGAACTTGGGAGGCATCTACTCAGCCAATGAGTTTTTAATACGCGTTAACCTCATGAAAGCGTACAACTTCCCCGACTACGATACGCCGCTGAGACTTGGAAAGCACGTGGTTGTCATTGGCGGCGGTAACGTTGCCATGGATTGCGCCAGAAGCTCGATGCGTCTTGGAGCTGAGGTGTGCCTACTTTATAGGCGTTCACGCGAGGAATTGCCTGCTAGACACGAGGAGATTGAGAACGCCGAGGAAGAAGGTTTGGTTTGCAAGTTCTTGGCTGCACCATTGAGGTTCAACGGTGATGAGAAGGGCTGGGTTAAATCCATGGAGTGTCGAGCCATGGAGCTCGGTCCACCAGACGCTTCAGGAAGGCGCAGACCAATTCCGATTAAAGGATCTGAATTTACTATGGAAACTGACACGGTCATTATCGCTATCGGACAAACTCCCAACCCTATTATCCAGCGTACCACGGAAGGCTTGGAGGCTAATCCGAAGCGCGGCACCATAATTGTTGATGAAAACGGCAAAACAAGCTTGGATGGTGTTTACGCCGGCGGCGATGTGGCCACGGGCGCGGCCACAGTTATCAGCGCGATGGGCATGGGCAAGAAGGCAGCTAAAGCCATACATGAGTACTTAATGAACAAGAAATAGGCGTAGCACGTGCTATTCGATCCCATATTTTGGTGAGTATCATAGAGTTGATGAGGTGTCCTTCAACTGTGATTTCTTTCTCGGGTGGTCGGTGTTTGACTGTTTTCGTCATTTTTGGTTTTCTCCTGACCGTTTTTATTTTTAGCTGTATCGTGTTTAAAAACGCTCTGCAGAAAGTCGATTTATTTTGAGCCAATATTAATTTATTGCAGAAAAATAGTCAGCTGCACTAAAGTTGGGTGGTTTAGAAAGTTAAAAAGAAGGGGGTTTGTTGGAGACTGCTTATGCTGCTTCTTTAGAAAGTTTCTTCGCCATTGAATAGACGATTGGAATTAGTATTATAGCGAGTGCGATTGCGAATGCATATGATATATTTGCTATGATGTTTGTTACGCCTGGATAAGTTGCGAATATTGCTCCCGCTCCGATAATTAGGAATATGCTGTAAAGCACGAATTTTGCGTATCCTGCGACGCCTTTAAATTCTGCGTGGTCATCGGTTATTGATTTTATTAGTCCATCTGTTAATGATATGCCTGCGCCTATTATCACAAATCCTATTATTAGCGGATATATTAGATCGCCAGAGAGCAACATTAGGTCAAGTGCTAGCGCCAATACGAAGGCTATTAAGCCTATCATTAGCAAGTTCTTGAGCATGTCTGCGATTTCGACCTTGGCTTCGGGGAACATTGGTCTTATCATTCTGCCAATGAATGAAGCTAAGAAATCAACAAGTACTGTGCCAAAGACTATGATTAGGATTCCGCCGAGTAGTCTAGGTAGATAGTCTGCAATTGTGGTTAGGTAAGTGCCGATTGTGCCGCCGACGTTTAGGATTTGTATGGCAAGGATTATTGCCAGTATTGTTATGAAGGCTTTGGTTATTGCTCCGATGAAGTTGGATAGGTCTAAACCGGCGTTTCTGAAGGCTTGTCCTGATACCGTTTTATCGAAGGTTTTTTCTATGCCGAGTTTTTCCACCATTTTGTTAACTGCTGCGCCAACGATTATTCCAATGGCATATCCTATTAGGATTACTATGATCGCGGCGATAACGGAGGGTATTGCGGCTATCATGTCTCCAACCATGTTGGAAAACATCTCTGAGAGACTGAGTATCATTATTCTCCTCTTGTTTCTATTATTCTTGGGTTAATTTATAAGCCTTATCTGCGAGTTTAGGAGTTTCAGGAAGTTTTGCATTTTGGTTTTGAGTTTGTCCACGAGCATCAGGGAGTAATGATATACAAAAAACGGAAATAATCTGACATATTAACTTATAATTCATCAGAAATGTTTCATAAATCGTAATATAGGTTAAATCTTTTAAGGGTATTCTGCTATATTCAGAACATACAAACAGGTGTGATAGTGTAATGAAGAAAAATGGAGAAGAGGAGAAGATAAAGCGGATTCTTACAGAACCGAAGCTGTCTGCAATTAAGGCTATGCTAGAGAAGGATCATGCGATTGACTGCATCTTTCTACTGCATCTTAATAAAGGGAAGTGGAAGGCTGCGAAGGATTTCATGAGGGAAAACAAGCTGACGTTGAGTGACGGAACCTTCCGGTCGAGGATGATTGAGATCGAGTTGTTGGGGTTAGCTAAAAGCGAGCGAATTGACCCGCTCAAGAAGTACTATGTGATTACCGAACTGGGCGAGAAAGTCGCGGAGCTTCTTCTCGGTTTCTTTGATGAAGTTGGCGTTTGAGCACAATGAGCCCTTTCTTGCTCAACTTTTTCATTCTATTTTTAGATGTTTTTCCGCATCCAGTTTTGAAAGAATTTTAGGCGCTGAGCCTCGTTTCAAATGTAAAACCGTTTTCTATAGCGTTTGATCCCGCATTTTTGTTTCAGAGCATTTTGTGTTGTGCTCTTCGTTCTGGTATTGTTGTATAATTTTTGAGCTGCATATTTTCGCTCAACTGTTGTACAGTGTGTTTTTCCGACGTTTGGTTTTCAATGGTTCTGTTCATGGTTTTGTTTTTTGTGTAGTTTTGTTTTACACATGGATAATATTGTGTATTAAGTCGTAAGATTTAAATCCTAACGCTCATCTATCATACACATCAATCCCAAAGGAGGGAAAAAAGCATAATGAGAAAATTGAGAAAAAACGCGAAAGCCCTAAGCCCCGTAGTCGCATCAATCATACTCATCGCAGTCACAGTCGCAGTCAGCATCGCAGTAGCCGCATGGATGGGAGCCCTAAGCATCGGATTCATGGACACTGAACAAATAACTATAACTAACGCCCAATTTGATGATACTAATGACCAGATTACTCTATGGCTTAGCAATACTGGTACAACTGATGTTATGATTACCTCTGCAGTTGTCAATGGCGATAATGCCCAAATGACTGGAACATCCGTAGCTGCCAATTCGGAAGGGACTCAAGTTGTTGTAGGCGCTCCAGTGGAATCAGGAGATACCTATCAGATAAGATTACTGTCAGCCAAAGGGAACTACTTCCCATACAACGCAGTCGCTCCCTAAGCATTAATTTCCCCATTGTTAGCCAAAAGTAAAAGGGTAGGGTGAAATAGAAAACTCCAATCTCCCCTCTCTTCTTTCCTCTCTGGAGGTGCAAAAAAACCAAATGGTAGTAGAAATAAAAGAATACGATTCAGCCGAAAAAATAGCTGAAACACTGGATAAAGACATATCCAAAACAAAAAGCACGCTAGGCGAATACCTGCGCCGACTCGACGAAATCAGAAACTTGGCGGAAAAATCAAAGAAAATCCGCGAAGTCGTCATGAAGCTCGCAGGCAAATCCAAAGCATCCAGCGAAAGCTTAGGCGAAATAGCTGTAGGCAGCCTCAACATTGTCCTAGACGCCAATCCCTTCCACGAGCTTACTGCCATAGAATCCGTCGTACGCAGCCACCAAGAGCGTCTATTGGTTCTGCAAAAAGCCCGTGAGGCCCTGAAGTGGCTAGATCAACTCGGTGACACTGAAGGCCTGAAATATCTAGTAGTTGAAAGTGAAGGAGTCCCGGAACGCATACTCTTCAAAATCAGCTGAGTTCGCAGTGCCGTGACCATACCAATCGATGGAGCCAAGTAACATGAGTAACGAAGTATACGCTTTCACCCTAGAAAGTACACTGGATGAAATTCAGAACGCTTGCCCAGACGTAACCAGCAACTTCGTTTTCAAAGACGGAAAAATTATAGCCAAGAACAAAAAAACAACGGAAGAAAACGCAACTCAAACCATAAACGCTTTCGACGCCATAACCGAAAGGGCAAACGCCCTAGGCGATGTGGATAACATAACAATCCAAAGCACCAAAGGAAAAGTAAACATTGCAGCAATGAACGACTTCTACGTAACAACAGTCTCGTCAAAAGAGGCTGATGAAAAATACGTTAACACCCTAACCCGAATTTTAATACCAATAGTTATAAAACTATCCAAAAAAATTCAGCTAGCCTCCTTAGAAAACGAGACAATTAGAATCGACCAGCCCAAATCAGAAGATAACAAGGACGAAGCTGCCGAAGGAGCAGTTGAAGAAATGGGCGAAAGCGATGAAGCTAAAGACCAAAGCGATCAGACCTATTACGAGGAGGAGAAAGAAGAAACCGCGCCAGTCGAATCCGAAACTTACGAAGAACCAGAACAAGCCGAGCCGGAGGCTAAATATGACAACGACCCGCTGCTTCCGGAACCCCCGGTGACGCAGTTAATAGTTGAAAACCTAAGCGGATTACTTGTTCCCTCAGACACCGTACGCATTGACAAAGAAGTAATAACACAATGGGCCGAACTCTACGGCGACAGAAAAATCAAAGAAGTCGAAGTTGAAGCCCTAAACGGAAAAATAACCCGTTGCAAATTCAAACAAATTAAAAAATCAAAAGACGCAGGAAAAGGCATAGTTAAAATGCCAGAAAAAATTCAGCTCACCTTAGAAACACAACAAGGCGAGCTCGTCACCGTCAAACCGGTAATCGAATAATCAAGGTGAACAGCAAATGGTTAAGAAAAAACAGAGTCAAGAAAACCTAACAGCCATAACGGTTGACGCGGACGAACTCTCAGCCAACTTGAAGGAAAACAAGACCTACAAAGACCTAACCGACAAGCTCGCAAAAATCCGCAAAAAATCAGGTGTGGTAGGCTACATAATACGGAACGCAACCTCCGCAGCAATCGACCTCAAGGAACCAGAAAAACTCGTCGAATACGCCATCTTCTCATCCAAACTGCAGGATTCAAGCCAAGAAATCTCAGACCAATTCAAACTAGGCGATATCACAAATGTCCTCATCGAAGGCAAACAAAACAAAGCACTCTGCATGAACATCGAAGGTAACAAAATCAGCATATTCATGGAAAGAGACGCTGACGACGCCGACATACTAAAACAAATTTCACCCTAACCACCCCACAACCTTTTTTAAAAAGACTAAAACGTCAACAGCAATTATCCAGCCCAAGAATCACTCAGCAGGCTGAACCAACAACTTTCTGAAATCCCTATTAATCTTAACTCTTTTGTTCGTATTATCAATCTTCACAAAGTTGTACTTACTCAGAAAACCGATGACCTTCTCAAACTTTAGCTCATCCAACCCCGTCTTCAACAGCAACTCCTCTACCTTATGCCACTGCCCATCACTCAGCAACTCCAGAATCACCATAAGCGTCGAAACCAATCGTTTCCTTCCCACAAAATCTGATAGCTAATTACTCACTTAAATGCCTTATGAGACTATCCTTTAGAACAAACCTATAGAAAACATTACGCGATTATTAATAGCCAACAGCTAACTGGAACAAAAACCAGTAGAAAAAAGCTGCCAACAGCATTTTCCACAACAACTATTCCATGTACAAATAAAGAGGCTATAGTCATTTCCCTAAAGCTATCCAGCAAACACTTAACCGCCAATCGCTGGTTCCACTCTATACTTCTGCTTCAAATGGAAGGGTACACCATTCTTCAAGCCCTATAATCTCAGGTTATTCGCCCAAGATTCTTCTGAAAGCTGGGAACATCTCCGCTGCGCGTTCTCGCATCAATAGTTCGTAGTACTGGTAGATGATGCCTACTGACAACAGGATGCCTGTACCTGTGCCAAAAACACCCAGGAAATCCGCTATGCCAGCGATAAGACCAACGATTATCCCGCCGAGAACCGTGACCACAGGAATATATCTCTTAAGAATCGCCTGAATAGGTCTACCTGAACGCCGATAACCTGGAATCTGCATGCCCGAATCCATAAGCTGCTTAGCCACCTTATCTGGCCCCAGACCACCAACCTCAAGCCAAATAAGCGAAAACACTGCGCAGAAAACCACCAGAATCGCCAAGTAAACCGAAGCCCTCAAGGGTTCAGCCGCTACGCTAAGAATGTTGTTAGGTGGAGTTACATAATACGCCAAGCCACCAACAGGCTGAACGGAACCGGAGGAAGTTCTATTGTAGTCACCTATGACTTGGAAGAGAATATTCGTTCCAGGAGCAGGCGTTCCCATCTGAGTCCATAGAAGCTGGGAAAAGAAGTAAACGTTAGCGAAAAGCGCAGACGCAAAGATAACCGGCAAATTGGACACGTATAAAAGCTTAATCGGATAACGGCTACGGAAACCCTTGTAACCCGCATAAGTCATGGGAAGCTCAACCCGGACCCCCTCCAAGTAAATAATCACCAAAAATGTGGCAATCGTAGCAATAAACCCAAGTAAAGACGGATAAGAACCAGCACCAAGAATCCACTGCGTCAGCTGATATTCAGGCTGACCACTCATTAGCTGAGCAAGCCCACCCACAAACAACCCAGTCCCAGGATTAAACGTCTGCCACAGTATGTTCTGCGCAACCCCAGCCATGATGAAAAGGCTGATTCCGCTGCCTAACCCCCAACCCTTCTGTACCAACTCATCCAACAGAATCACGATTACTCCGGACGCAAGAAGCTGCATGAATATGACTATTGTTGTGGTTCCTGGTAGAGCTGTACCGTACATACCGCTTATTATGTAAGCTGAAGCTTGAATTCCCGTAAGGAGTATGGAGAAGAACTTGCTTGCCACCGTGAACAAGCCTCTGTCCTGCGGGTCAGACATGTCAGCTTGTATGATGGCTGAGCCAACCAGTAGTTGCAGGATTAGGCCTGCGGTGACTATGGGTCCTATGCCGAGTTCCATGAGGGTTCCTCGGTTCGAGGCGAAAATTACTCTCAGGGCACCAAACTGCTCTTGTATGTTAGAGGAGATTCCGTACAAGGGAATTTCCGTCATAATTAAGTAGACTATGAGGACGATTGCGGTCCAGAAGATTTTTTCGTTAAAGCCAACTTTGCGTTCAGGAACTTTTATTTCAGGCAAGACTCTCGCGAGAGGTTTGAAGAGGCTTAGGAATCTTCCGGCCATTGACTAGTGTTACTCTCCATGTTCCTGAGATGGAATTACGACTTTTCCGCCTGCTCGTTTAATTTTTTCTTCTGCAGTTTTGGAGCATGAAGCTACCGTTATGGTTAGAGGTTTTGCGATTTTGCCTGTGCCGAGAAGTTTGGTGTAGCCTAAGGTGGTAAGGTTTATGTGTGGTGTATCTTTTCCGGCATGTTTTTCAGGGGCTATCTCGTTGAGTTGTTTGATGTTAAGTGTGTTTTCTTTGCGTTTGGTGCTTTGGGGCGAGGTGAAGCCGTGTTTTCCGAAGTAGTCAGGTTCGTGTGCTGCAACGTAGCTCCACAGGTGTTTGTGGCGTCCGACTTTTCGATGTCCTCGTGAACCTGCATCTCTGTGCTGGCCTATTCTGCCGTAACCATGTGTTCTGCTGCCGCGCATTTTTCTGGTTTTTCTTAGTTTATGGGGCAATTCTTTTTCCATTTCCTTTTTATTTTAGTGCTTTTTTAAGTTTGATTTCGAGTACACCGTTTTTGTAGGTTGTGTGAACGGCGTTTGGAACCACTACTTTGGGAAGGTTTAAGCTTTTGAAATATCTGCGATTTTTTGCTTTGGCTGAAAGCGTTATTTTTTGGTCTTTCACATTAATTTTCAGGGTTTCCTTATTAAAGCCTGCGATTTCGGCGACTATAGTTATCCAGTTTTTTTCCTGAAAAATGTCAATTAGAGGCTTGGGTTCTTTCCACCTCCGCTTGGAAACGTTTTTTGAAGACCTATAGTAGGGAGGATGAACAATCCGTGCAGTTCCCAATTCTGTAGCGCGAAGCGTTCTAGCAGGATGCTTGCCGCTGGCTAAATCCAGCCATTTCAAGTATTTTCGGCTTCTCTTCCACTTGGTGCTCAAGTTTGCTTCTCCTGAATACAAAGGCATTTCCAACGTAACTATAAAATGTATCGCAAAGTCGAGAAGATTCTTCTCGGTTCCCGTGTTTTGAAATCTTCCTTTTGTTCTGCAATCTTGTCTATACCCTCCTATTCAAAGTAACTGCATACAATTCTGCGTGAGCGCTCGCGTCTGCTGTTCCTTCAGGGTATTGGTTTTGAAAACTGCCAATAGAAATCTACCTCCTATCCTTTTCTGCATAGTATTTCTATTAGGCTCCAAATATTGTGATGGTTGCCCAAGAAACTTTTACTAGCGCGTAGGCTTGTTTGGTGTACAACCTTTGTGTTAATACAGATGCCAGCTATAATTGTGTTTACGCTATGGGCGCACCGGGTTTTGCTATCCAAGTTTGAAGCCGAGGAAGAAACCTACTGCAAAGCTTCCGACGAATGGAATAATCGCAACCAACCCGACAAGCCACCCTGCTGCTTGTCCAGCCCCACCGAGCCAGCCTCCAACTGCCTCCCATAACGCGGCGAAGTTGATGTTTATGATGTCGCTTGCGCCGAGATAAAACAGCGCGGCGATGAAGATGCCTATCACGATAAGGAAGATTTTGGCGATTTTTTTAAGGGCGAAACCAACCACGAAGCCGCCGACTGCGCCTAGCCCAAGCTCATAAACAACAGGCGTTAATATTTCACTCAAGTTTCCACCGGGGCAATGCTATCGTAGGCACGGCTTAAATGCATTTCCCATAACCTGTTCAACGGAAATGCGGGGTCCAAAGCTCACTATAAAGAATGCCACTTCTTAATCATGCCTGCTGCTGCTCCACCCTGCTTCTCCAGTCCGTAACGCCTCAATGGCTTGGTCAAGTGTCTCTGCGACCTCGTCGAAGTCACATACAACCCCAACTTCAGTTCCCTTTCCACTGTAATCGGCACTCTTTCTGCATCATCAAATCTCCTGCGGCACTTCTTGCAGCGAAAACCTTGGTCTTTGCCCATGGACTCCAACCGCTTGCCACATTTTGGACACACAGGATTCTGAAACATAGTCTTCGGCGCAAGCGCCAGAACCTTGATTTTCTCAAGATTTATCGTTAAACGCTTGCTCAAAGACGGCTTACGCACAGCACCATAAACCTCCAAGTTGTCACCCACCACGAGTTTTCTTGCCATCTTACGAAGCGATCCAGTAGGCTCGTAAGCAGCACAGTCAACCTCGCCAGTCTTGTCCTTAATGGAAAAAATCACGTGCCGCACAGGAACCAGTCGCGGACTCCGAGAAACAACACCCTTCGCAACAATAGAGCTGTACGGTACTACCTGGTTCAACGATGCGACTCGTTTAAGGTGCGCGTCTGTTCCCTGATTCGTTCGGAAAACCAGCCACCTGTCCACGGGTTCCAGCGACTTGACCATTCCGAAGGCTTTCTTGACGACTTCAGGCGTTTCGCCTCTGATCCCGAAAAGAACGGGATCTAGACCTCGCGGTGTGATAACTACTCTGTTCTTTTCCGTATCCACATTGTTAAAGGTGTAAGGTCGGGTCAGTTTGTCCATTTCAAAAATAGATGCCTCATCTACTCTTCTCTTTGAGCCAAAGTTCTGCAGCGCGCGGTACGCTATTACTTCATAAGTATAATCTTCAAGGGTTTTGCCAATTGCTGCCAACGCGCCGATTATGCCTCTGCAAGCCTTAAAGCCTAGGGCTTCGCCCCCAAACTTCCTGATAAGCCTCATGGCTTCTTTCAAAGTTACGATGCCCGTCACGGTGTTTTCCGCGAAAGCTTTGATCTCCTCTGGAATTTTCTCGTTATGAAGAAAGACTATTCCCGGATCTGTGCCCTTAAACAATAGGTCGGAATGCTCTTCAACCAAGCGCATGGCTGTTTCTTTTATTTCATCTTCAAGTCCTGAGGTGTGCTTGATTCTGAGGCACAAAGCGCCGTTGCCTCGTGTCTTCCACGGTACGTTAGGGTTAAGCCTAATCAGGTTTGGGTAATCCAGAAACGTAACGTTCAGCCTTTCCAGTTTCTCCACAAGAAGGGCAGTGATGTAGGTCGTACACCCCTTTCTCGTGGAGTCGGTGTCATCTAGCCCTATGTGCATTACCTGTTGATCTATCAACCGTGCTTGTGCTCTCCGGTTGTTAGAGATGAGTTGCACAAAATAAAAAAATCTTATGTGTAAAACTAGCCGTTTTGAACAGTTGAGGGTTCGAGAAAAATAGCGGTTGAGTGCACACTTGTTACCTGCGTTTCTGTGGAAATCATAGTTAGTTTGGCGTTTACTTTTCCAATATCCTCAAGTTTCTTGGTTATGATGAATGTTAGTTTGTCGGTGGTGCCCGCTTTTATGCTTGCAATTATGTCGTATACGCCCCACAGATTATGTGCCTCTTCAACGCCTTCAACCTTCTTTAACTCCTCTAAAACACGGGATTCTGACCCTATCTCAGTGTTTATCAACACGTAAGCCTTGGGCATTCTTCATCATTCTCTGGTTATTTTGTGGTGGTTGGACTATGAGGTTCGGGTGCTCTCTCGCTCAAGGGGAACGTAAAAAAGATATGGTGGGGTTCCAAGCCTCTTCGTCCAACCTAGAAAAAACTGTGTGCATCCATTGACAGAGGGAGTAGCAAATCCAGCTAGCATTACTGTAGCCCTATCCACTTTGACTTTTACTTTAAAGCGGTATCCCATTCTCCCACTACTCCAAGACGCACAATCATAATAGCTCCCTATAAAATTTAAGAATATGTTGTTGTACTGTAACAGTCACATCCCATCACAGGGTTTATCAACGGCTACAAGGCGCTTTTAGAGGAAATCACCCTCGTGGAAAAGCCCTCAGGCTCTGGTTCTCAAGTAACTGATCGGTTCCAGAAAAACAACTTGTCGTAGCTGCTTTCCACAGCGTCCATGACTTCAGGGTCGCCGTAAACAATATCCAAACGTGCACCGTAACGGCTCACAAGCGTGTTTGCGTCACTGTAAACTTTTTGAGATATATCATCCGCGTCCCACAAGCCCCAAATGGTGTCGTCAGCGCGGCGAAAACCGAAGCCGTAATTCGCAGGGAGGACGTAAGCTACTTCAGCCCTATTAACTTCGCGATTATTGGGATTGCTATGGACATAGTTCCAGAACTTCTGTAACCCCTCAAAATGTCCTCCAAGCTCATCCGAAAGCGTTCCGTAGGGTCCAATCTTAGGATAGCTGAACACAATCGTGTATTTCGCCCCAGAATCATACGCTAATTTCAGGTCACTGTAAAGCTCAGTTCCATTTTCCAAGTAGGGATCCTTGTCATATCTCCATGTGACTATTGCGCCCCAACTTCGGTTTTGAGATGTCGCAGCGCCTCTGCAAAGCCCAATATGTAACGGCCTGCTGAGATTGAAGCCGAAGTCGGCGAAGACAGCGTCGTATCCAGATTTATAGTCAAACCAGTAAAGCCCGTAGTCTGCGGTGAACAGCTCATGGCTTATGTATTTGTAGTATTTTATGAGGTAGCTCAAATTATCAACGTATTCTGTCGATGCATTAGCATATGTACCGCAAGCTGCCGCTTTTGTTCTGTTGAGCAACGCAGATGGACCTTGGTCCAATTGTTGCCCGCCAGGTTCATCGTAGCGGTACACTCCCCAGAATTTATCGCCGTATTTTTGTCTCGCTTCATAAATCCAAATTATCGGCTGATAAATCCAAGCTGTTGGTTCAATGGCTGTGGAATTAGGTCCGCGCCTGTACGTGTCAGTATCTGTAAACAACACGATAAAATAGAGTCCCGCGTCGTAGATGTAGTCGCATGCCTCGTCCAGCACCGCTCTATTGAAAGTCATCTCAACCGCGCCTAAGACGAAAAGATTCGTGTAATCCTTGACCTTATCCACCAAATCCTTCAAGTCACGCACGTTATTACTGTATGCAAACTCCACACCGACAAAAAAATCCGGAGCTTGGTCCATATAACCCAGCCGCCAAGCAACAGCTGCAATAAACGATACAAAAAGAACAACAATGAGGATGATCACCAACACAACCGTTTTCAGATCCAACTTGCTTCAGCTGCCCACGCCTATCTTAATAGGAAATCTTCTAATAATTCTTAGCATCATGTGAGTAGCAACAATGTGTGTACCATCGGCTCAAAATCGCAAGCGCTGCCATGTTGCTTACGCCCAACTTGAAAAGTGCGATTACTCAGATTCTGCGATACAAACCGAGAAGCTCGCCTTCAGCAAGTATGTGACCTTGCATCGCTTTTTCTACGTCTTCTTTCCGCGAGTTTGGGTTTAAATTCAGTTTGATGTCTAAGGCGTAGACCTTAAAGAAATATCTATGAGTTCCTGAGGGGGGACAAGGTCCGCCGTAAGTACGCTCTCCTGCGGTGTTCAATCCTTGGGTTCCTCGAATCGAGTTCTCTCTAGTTTTATGGGTCGGCGGAATGTTCCATACAAGCCATGGTTCCACATGCCTATTGCCGCATCCGGATCGTCGATTATAAGCACTAGGCTTCTTGTTTCTTTGGAGGCGCCTTCAATTGTCAGAGGTGGGTTTACGTCGTCTCCGTCGCAGGTGTATTTTGTGGGGATGCGCTTTTTTGTTTTCAAACGCCGGGCTCTTCACAATGAGGGTTTTCACAAGTTAGGCTCTCCAAGAATGACTGAAAGAAATTTGGTGAGGGGCACATAAAAAGTTGCCGACCTCTCAAAACTCCTTTGAAGCACTGCGTGAAAGTAAAGGACTGCACCTGATGTAAAGGCTATTAATGAGAGCTTGCAGAATAATCTCAAGGAGAGACGCGAAAAACATGTGCGGCATATTTGGCTTTGTATTAAAAAAACCAGTTCAAACTCAGTTAATCTTCAAGGTTCTCGAAAAGCTTGAGGTCAGTCAGTATCCTGGCGAAACCAAGCCTGTGGGCGGTTACGGCGCAGGAGTCGCCGTTATGCTCCGTGACGGTGATGTTATTTCGGAAAAAGTTGGAAGAGTAGATGGTTCTCCAGCGGCTCAACTAGCAAAGATTGTAGAACCGCAGCTTTCCGAAATCTCATTTTTAATTGGTCATGTACGGTATCCAAGCCCGGAATTCATGGAAGCCGCTAAGTTCAAAGAGACGGCACAGCCTTACGTTGGGCAGTTCGAGCCTGAGTTAACTATTGTTTCAGCTCATAACGGGAAAGTCGAAAATTACAAGGCGCTCAAGGCACGAATGAAAGAGCACGTCTTTGAAAGCGAGAAAGCGGGATTTGTTGACTCGGAAATTATTCCCCACTACTTTTCAGAATTAATCAACGAGACTGAGAGTGTAGATGAAGCGCTTTACCAGCTTTTTTGCACTTTAAAGGGCTCAAACGCTGTTAGCCTATTTCACCTTGACGCGGAAAACGCGTTTTTACACTTGATTCACAAGGGAAAAACCAGAGGCTTAACCGTATGGACTAACGAGAAAAACGAAGTGATTTTTTGCTCCCGCCCCGAACCCGTGATGGAAGAGTTTGAAAGTTTGCTCAAGAAAGACAAGTTCAAGGAGAAAATTTCAATCAAGTGGCACGAAGACGCTGGGGTCAAACTCTCGTTCCCAATCACTTTCGAATGAAAAGGAAAATTAAGCTTTCGGAATTTTCAGTTTCTTTTCCACTTGGTACACTGTGTATTATCACGACGTTGGTTTGCAACCTCAAAAAGGGATTTGCCTTAAAGCATATTAGGCACATTTGTGAACACCATATGGGGAATTACGTGAAGGCCTCTCCACTTGCGTTAATCGCTATTTCACTTTGCGTCATTTTTGTTCTCAGCATTAATCTTGTGTCTGCCCTTGAACCAAATGAAGCTTCCGTGGAGCTGCTTTGGTCGAGTCAGGCAATTTACAGTGGCGATTTTGTTACGGTCAGAATTACTTTTACGAGCAGCTCAGCTGATCAACTTAAAATTTATCGGATAGGTTTACATTTTGGATGGATGGACGAGAATGAGTTTTACACTAGTGATTTAACTGGAAGTCCTGTGACCGTTTCAGGATTTGGCACTCACATGTTTGATCCAATTGCTATTCAAATTCCAATAAATGTAAGTGCGGGGACCTACGACTATTTTGTAGGCGTTGACGGAACACAGGGAGCGTCGCTCACCACCTTCTCCTGGGACTCCTCCACTTTCACGTTACAAATTCATCCGGCCACAGAAAAATTCTATAACCAGTTAAAGTCTCAGGTAGAGAGCAATCTAACCAAAGCTAAAAGCGCTAGCTATCAAGGCTCAGAAGCCCAATCACTTCTGGGGCAAGCACAAACCGCATACGACAGTGCGTTGTCTTTCGCTATAGAAGGGCAATGGGCAGCAGCAATTTCAAGTTTGGAGAATGCATCTACCTACTTGGATCAGGCAAGTGCGGCGGAGCAAGAAAGTGAAGAGCAGAGCGAGCATATGCAAAGTTTGTTGTTGTACTTGGTAATTGCAGTCGTCGTAGTTATCGTTATTGTGTCCGCAGTGGTTGTGGTGGTGCGGAGAAGACGAAGACGAACTGATTCCATGGCTGAACAACCAATGGAAACTTACAACGAAGAACAGAGTTGAAAACACTCACCTTAGCTATTTCCCTCTCGTGGTTTTCCTAGCAAGACTCTGCTGAAAAATGACTATATAGATTGAAAAGAATTTATGACAAGGCAGATTTTAGAAAATTAAACTATATCTGCTTGTTGACTCTGAAGCGCACGCAGTTAGACGTTTTCAAAACTGTTCTACTTTTTCTGCTGTCACAGCATCAAGCACTAATGTTTTTTCTTCTCCAGTTTTTTCCCACCTGAATAAAAGCTTGTATCTAGGAACGTAGATGACTGTGCGCTCGGTTACTTCAAAATTCTCTTCCAAAATTCTGGCTATATCTTTTGGGCGTTTAGCTATTCTTTCTTTAAGAAAGGTTACATCGGCATTTGCAGGCAGCTTTTCTATCCCAAATTCCTTAATTGCTTTCTTAGAATTTTTCTCTGGAGGCCCGAAGGGCAAATCTTCATCAGCCGAATCACGACCCTCCTTGTCCAGAAATAGAAACGCTTTTGCCTCGTCAATCAGACGCTCTTCGGCGTGTAACTTGACAATTCCATTTGACTTATGAGTTACAGGCACGTATTTATTGGGACTTAGAATAATTTCCCTAACTTCTTTGGGCACTTTAAGTATGTAAGTGCATTTACGGAGGTAGTCAATGAAGTATTTTCCACTTATCACTATGTATGGTTCATAATACTTTTCCAATGAAACAAACTGTATATCTTCTACTCTGGGCTGAAACCAGTAAAAGGCAAATTTGGCGAAAAGTTGTTTCTTGAGTTTCTCGCAAGCAACCCTTATCAGCTCTGGATCGACAACTGCTTTGTACACTATATCTTTTCTTTTAGCAATTTTTCCTTTGGTAGAAGGCGTTTCAGCGGAGATTACAATTGGTTTAGCGCTGATTGTTACCGTCAAGATTAACAGCCCTGATGTTTTTGTTAGTCGACTGTAATAGCTCTTATTAATCTGAAAAATGAATCCCAGTTAAGTGTGTACACCATTTCTGTACTATAGCTTAGCACACTATATAATAAGCAACAAAATGAATCCCATAAAATATGGGGATTTAAATGCCAGCAAATAAGATTTTGTGGACAGAAACGCGATAATCTTTTGTGTGCTGACAAATCATATTTCGAGGAAGTTTTCGAACAAGTTTATCTTGGAAATTATCGTATACATACTGGAGGCTTCGGTAACGAAAAAATCACGTTTAGTTAGGAAGCAATCCTCAAATGGTGACATTCATTTAATTTTTCAAGGGTCAAGGTTTGATGAAAACAGGAAAAATGCAGAAGATCTCGATGAGGCTGAAATAAAAGTAATTATGAAGAAAGAAGCTTCCAAACCCCTTCTAATTTTACGCGAAGAATGAAGCTCGCTTCAAAATATCTGAACGCTTACTTTTGATTGAGGGCTTTTTCATTAAGAAAATCTGCGTATCGCGGGATTAGACTGTTCAAAAAACCATAACAGGCTTTCTTTATAGTGATGTGTTCAAGGTGATTCTTGTTTACAGAGGGGGAATGCGTCTTAGTTGGGCATTATAATGATGTTGGCAATGTAATTGAACATTTGCGGGAAAAGGTATGTGATTAGCGTCATTATCCCTATGGCTGGATAGAAAAGGAGGATATGAGCTGTCACTACACTTTTAATATTCAGAGTTACTTAAGGGATTAATGAATTAAAACTCAGTAAATATTTCAAGTTTAGAACAACATATTGACTGTGTGTGGTTGGCAAAATTGACTGTAATCAATTCTGTTGCTTGCCCCTTTTGTGGATGTCTGTGTGATGATATTGAACTGACCGTTGAAAACGGAAAAATAATCAAAATGAAGAATGGTTGTTTTCTTAGTAACGCAAAATTTTTGAATTTTAACAATGAGCTCAGGATTTTAAAGCCACTAATGAGAAAAAACGGCGAGTTAGTTCAGGTTTCATTTGAAGAGGCTTTGCTTAAATCTGCTGAGATTCTTGTTAACGCGAATTATCCTGTATTGTATGGTTGGAGTAGCACAAGTTCTGAGGCTCAACGAATTGGAATAGAGTTGGCAGAGCAAGTCGGTGGTGTTTATGACAATACTACAAGTGTTTGTCACGGACCATCCGTTGTAGGCATGCAGGAAGTAGGTATTCCTACATCCACTTTAGGTCAGGTTAGACACCGAGCTGATCTTATCATATATTGGGGTTCCGATCCATTGAGTTCCCACCCAAGACACATGCAAAGATACACTTACCTCGCTAAAGGAAGGTTTGAAGAGAGCACACGAAAAGTGTGTACCAACCAAAGCATCGTAGAAGCCGATCAAGGAATAAAATCCGAGAATTTTCAACAACAAGTAGAAACAGACAGCCCTGATCCAAATTTTTTGCCTCAGACTTTATGTAAAAAAACTCGCAAGCTTCTAGTTGTAGACGTTCGCAAAACTTTGACTGCGGCGAAGGCTGATGTCTTTCTTCAGATTGAACCTAACAAAGACTTTGAGCTTATTCAGGCCTTGCGAATACTGGTTAAAGATCAAGAGATTGACGTTGACAACATCGCTGGCGTTCCCGTAAAATATCTAAAAGAAGTTGCTGAACTTTTGGTAGATTGTAACTTTGGAGTGCTTTTCTTTGGCATGGGTTTGGCTCAAAGTGAGGGCAAATCCCGAAATATAGAGGCTGCTATTGGATTGGTTCGTGATCTTAATGCTCGTACAAAATTTTCAATTATGCCCATGAGAGGACATTTTAACGTTACTGGGGCAAATATCGTCTCTGTTTGGCAAACTGGTTTTCCCTTCGCTGTGGATTTTTCTCTCGGTTACCCAAGATATAATCCGGGGGAATCCTCTTTTGTTGAGATCCTCATGCGTCAAGAATCCGATGCTGTTTTAGTTGTTGCGTCAGATCCAGTTGCCGGTTTACCTAGGATCGCTGTGGAACACCTCGTTAAAAATCCGCTTATAGTCATTGATCCTCATCTTAATGCTACATCGTTAATGGCGGATGTCGTTTTTCCATCCGCGATTGTAGGCATAGAAATGGAAGGAACGGCTTATCGTATGGATCGTGTGCCTCTTCCGCTCAAAAAAGTTGTCCAACCTCCAAACGGTATCTTGAGTGATGAAAAAATTTTGAGTAAAATCCTTGAAGCAACCAAAAATCTCAGATTCATAGAAGCAAGTTATTAAAACTCTGGCAAATGCTCGCTCTGAACCAATATTGGCAAATTTGAGAAAAGCTGGACTTACCTAATATGTTTTTCAAGCCGGGTACGGTTTATTGTCTAGAAGGGATTTGGAACGACGAAGATGGCTTGCCGAAGGACATGCGAGCGTTGCTTTTTAATTATTAATGTAGATAATGTATTATGACGTGATGTCATGTCTAAAGATGAAAACAGAAACAAAGCGAAAGCAAAATTTGTAATTCCCCTTAAAGCCGAGAATGTGATGGCTAAAAAAGTTGCCATCATGAAAGAGGGGATGTCTGCAAAGAAGGCTGCAGAGGTCATGGCAAATGAAGGAATAAGCGCCATAATTGTTACTTCAAGAGGGAAAGCAAAAGGAATAGTTACTGAGAGAGACATATTGAAGCGCATGGTTGCAGAGGATAAGAATGCTAGGAATACAAAACTGAAGGAAATAATGTCAAGCCCTTTAGTAACTATAGAGCCAACCACTAATCTGGAAGATGCTGCACGCCTAATGTTTGAGAAAAAAATAAAGAACCTTCCAGTTACACTTGAAAACCGTTTAGTTGGTCTAATCAATTTGCAGGATATTTGCCTGCTTCAACCGGAGATTTTGAAATTACTGAGAGAAACCATGGAAACTCCGAAGAATCTTCAAAAAGTTTTGAGGTATTATATAACATAGAAACACCCTATTATTGAAGGATTTTTGCTTCCATTACTAAAAAATACATAGCTCATCCTATACAGCAGACAAATTAAAACTACTGAGTAAAGAAAAAGCAGATAGGAGTTAAGCTGTTCAGAAAACCAATATGCATTTTTCTTCTAGAATTATCTTCTATAGGAAGGTTCTATTCCCGTGCTAAGTTCCTTCTCATTCTACTCCTTGGTTATACAGCATTTGCTGATATTGTTAAACCCTTTTTCGAAATATTACTATTCAGAAGTTTGCTTTTTTAGGCTCTAGGGCTTATTAAAAGGAAGGTGGCGAAAGTGACTTGCAAAAGGTTTAGGAGATGCCCGCATTTTCGTTTGGGTTTGTATGAGTGTGATCATCAAGGCGAAGGCTGCACAAAGTTTCTGAAAAAGCTTGAAATCGTAACTCACTAAAATTATTGATCCAACCGCTATTCTGAACTTGCGGCTTGCTGACCAGAAAAGGAAAAACTGACAGTTTGTTGTTTGAAGGGATTTGGAGAGCCTGTGGAGAGCACAAGACTCTTTGAAAGCAAATTGTTGTATTCGATAGTTCGCAATATTAGCTCTTAGGCATCGTTCAATTTTAGCAACTTTTTGATCAGAGAAACGAATAAGCTTATTCGCGATGAAGTCAGCTGGGTTACTGTCTGCTTTCTTTTTGAAATGGATTACTTTGCATCCATATTCTGGTTCTTGGCCTATAGTAATGCTATCTTTAGGATTTGAGAAAACTACTATATGTTCTAAGAATAGATAGTTGTCTCTAAACACTGGGCAATTCTTTAGAACGTCTTTGATTCTAAACATATTATCCCTAGCTTGTTGGCTGGGACTTCCTCTCACTCCCTTCCAAGAAAAACAATTGAATATATGTTTCCTTGATTGTTTTTTGTTTCTATAACAAATATGCCTGTGGGCCCAACAATTATGTGATCAATATCGTCTCTTTTCTTGGGATCTCGGAGCAAAACATTATTTAATAAAGAATATTCATCAGCTAGTCTTAGCACAGGTTCTCTTTATCCTAAAGGGAACGTGTTGGTGGACGGGGCGGGATTTGAACCCGCGGCCTCCACGATGCCAACGTGGCGATCA
>Ga0209427_10002536_pt1 | contig 21513 bp, 35 predicted proteins | sample DeeMarSWOR136_30_FD_187465 | JGI IMG/M metagenome (GOLD analysis project Ga0209427, IMG submission 187465) | Marine sediment microbial communities from White Oak River estuary, North Carolina - WOR-1-36_30 (SPAdes) (version 2) | ecosystem: Environmental > Aquatic > Marine > Intertidal zone >...
AGACGGCTGGCGCGGTATTATCGCCAGGGATTTTACCTTTGACAACGTGCGGGTCTGTGCTCAGGGGGTCGCTGACTACCTGAAAAAGGCAAAGATGGCCGAAAAGGGACTGATTATCGGCTATGACACCCGTTTTGCCTCCGAGGACTTCGCCGCCGCGGCCGCCGAGGTGACGGCGGCCAATGAAATCAAGACCTACCTGTGTGACAGGGCAACGCCGACGCCCGTGGTCAGTTACGGAGTGCTCGCCAAGAAGGCAGCCGGCGCCATCATTATCACGGCTAGCCACAACCCTGGCATCTGGAACGGTTTCAAGTATAAAGACCAGCACGGGGCTAGTGCCCCGGATGACATTACCGGTGCAATAGTGAAATCCATCGACCGGATACTGGCTGAAGGACAGCCAGAACAGGTGCCGCTGGAAGAAGCGGTGAAAAGGGGGCTGGTGGAGCGCATAGACCTGGCGCCGATTTATCGCCAACAGGTTGATCGCCTTCTGGACCTGCCCGCAATACGGAAGGCAGGACTTAACATAAAAATTGACTCCATGTACGGTGCCGGAGCAGGTTACCTGAAGGGAATGCTGCAGGGTGGCAGCACCAAGGTAGCTGAGCTCAATGGCGAGCGCAATCCGCTTTTCCCGGGCATGGTACGACCCGAGCCAATCGCCAGCAACCTGAAGAGGTTATCAGGGCTGGTCAGGAGGGAAGGGGCCAGCGTTGGCCTGGCGACGGATGGTGATGCTGACCGTGTGGGCATAATCGATGAAAACGGCAATTTTCTCACCCAGCTCCAGGTGTTCGCCCTGCTCTGCCTTTATCTTCTGGAGGTGCGTGGGGAGAAGGGCCCGCTGGTCAAGACGCTGACCAGCTCCAGCATGATTGACCGTTTGGGCGAATTATACCAGGTGCCGGTATTCGAGACGACGGTTGGTTTCAAGTACGTGGCCCCGATAATGCTCAGGGAAGGTGCGATAATTGGCGGTGAGGAAAGCGGCGGTTACGGCTTCCGCGGGCACGTGGCGGAACGTGATGGCATTCTGGCGGGCCTCTATTTCCTTGATTTAATGATAAAGACAGGAAAGACGCCTTCGGAGCTTTTAGACCATCTCTACAGCAAGGTGGGGCCGCATTACTACCATCGGATAGATGCTAAGTTCCCGGCAGCGGAACGCCAGAAGATAATCAACCGATTACGCGATAACCCTCCGGAATCAATCGAAGGGGTAAAGGTAGCTAAAATAGATACCGCCGATGGTTTCCGGTATATCCTGGCCGATAACAGCTGGCTGTTAATACGATTTTCCGGAACGGAACCGGTGCTTCGTATTTACGTGGAGTGCCGTTCCGAAGCTGAAGTTAAGAAGCTGCTGGAAGCGGGAAAGAAACTGGCAGGGGTCTAAAATTCCCTGAATAGCTGCCCGTAGCCTTCAATCTTATCGTTAACGTTGACCAGTCTCAGCAAATTCCACATCGTTGCTTGGTTGCTGGTAACAACCGGCTTCTTGAATTCTTTTTCCAGCGATTCGATAGCTTCCACGGTATGTAATGCAGTGCAGCTTATTAATATGGCGTCGCTCTCGGAAGTTTCAACCTCTGCCACCAGAGCGGGCAGCTCGGTTAAAGGTATCTCGCTTATTTCAAGGGCGGTCTTTTTGTTGCGCCAGTTAAAATTGAGCACCTCAATTCCGCTGTCTTCGACGAACTTGGCCGCGGCCCTGGCCACATCTTCCATATATGGCGTGGCGATGGCGACTTTTTTCACGCCAAACCGTTTAAGGGCTTCAATGACGGCCGTGGACGTCGTTGTTGCCGGTACATCGCCGTACTTTTCGTTGATTTTCTCGATCAGTTTTTTATCTGATGCGTAGCCGCCGACAAAGCTCAGTGCTGTGCCTGATACGGCTATGGCCGAGGGTTGAATATGCATAAGTGGCTCAATGGCATCCAGCATGCCTGTTTCCGCCTTCTCCAGGTCTTTCAGGCCGCCACCGCGGAACGCCGTCCGGTGATAATGAACGGATACCCCTTCTGGCGTCATCAAATTGAACTCCGGCTCGGTGGCCACAATGGCGGAAGGTACCAGTACACCCAATCGGGCGCGCCGTCCATACATTTACTTCACTCCTTATCGCTAGAGATAATTAGGGGACGTTTCATTGATATTTAGAAGCAGGGTTTTTCAGGTCAGGGAATTACCGCTTGGTATATTGTGGTGCCTTGCGCGCCCGCCTGAGCCCCGGTTTCTTCCTTTCCTTTACCCGTGGGTCGCGCGTGAGCAGACCATTCTGGCGCAGGATGGGCTTGAGGCTTTCATCTGCCTCCACCAGAGCGCGGGCAATACCGTGCGATATAGCACCACTCTGTCCGGTGATGCCGCCGCCATTCACCTTGACCATGGCATTGAACTTGTCCAGGCTTTCCGTAACCAGGAGCGGTTGCAGTATCGCCCGGCGGTGCTCCAGGCTGGGAAATAATTCCTCATAGGGCACGCCATTGATAATTATGGCACCGTTACCGGGCATAATTCTTACCTGTGCCACTGATGTCTTTCTCCGTCCCGTGCCGTGAAAATAGGATTGTTTTGCTGCCATTTAGCTCACCCTCTGTTCTGCAGTCTTTGATTCCGTGCCTGATGACCGGGTTACCTGTGCCAGATGCGGGTGCGAATCTCCGATATAAACTTTGAGCTTCTTCAGCATCTGGTTGCCCAGTCGTGTATGTGGGAGCATGCCCTTGACGGCGTGCTCAATAACCTTGGTCGGATTATCATGCATCATTTTTTCCAGAGATATGCTCTTGAAGCCGCCGGGATATCCGGAATGACGGTAGTACTGCTTTTGTTTCGGCTTGTTGCCCGTGACCCGTACTTTTTCGGCATTGATGACGATAACGTAGTCGCCGGTATCAAGGTTGGGGCTGAAAATGGGCCTGTGTTTGCCTGTGAGCAGACTGGCGGCTTCCGTGGCCAGCTTGCCTAGCGTCTTATCCGAAGCATCGATCACATGCCATTTTCGTTCAATGTCTTTCATTCTGGTGGTGTAGGTTTTCAATTGCGTATTTCCTCCCAGGATTGCGGGTAGTTCACCCGTATCAGGCACAGTCCATGGGCGGGAGCCGTTGGTCCTGCCTGACCGGGTGTCCTCGCCTCCAATATACTATGAAATTCCTCAGCTGTCATCTTTCTCAGGCCAACCCTGATGAGCGCCCCGACGGTATTCCGTACCTGATGGGGCAGAAATGAGTTAGCGGTGATGCGGAAAGTAACCAGGTCGCCATCCTTTACTACATCAGCTTGATAGACACGGCGTACCGTGCTTTTCATCCGGCTTTCCAGGGCTGTGGCGAATGAGGCGAAATCATGCTCTCCGGTGAGGCACTCACAGGCTTTATTCATCGCCGCTATGTCCAGCTTGCTCGGAACATGGTGGGCAAATCGATGCCGGATTGGGGAGCGGGAGCTCCGATTCAATATCAGATATTGGTACTCACGGCTCACGGCATTGCGGCGGACATGGAAAGCATCACTGACTCGGAAGGCATCCTTCACCGCAATATCTTCCGGCAGGTAGTGGTTCAGGCCGCCAACAAAGGCACGTTCGGGCAGAGATGAGGTGGTGCGAAAGCTCACCACCTGCTCTCGAGCGTGAACGGCAGTATCGGTACGGCTGGCCGCCAGCACGCGTACCCTTTCCCCGGTCAGCTTCAGCAATGCCGATTCAGCCTCGCCCTGAATGGTGGGCTGACTGGCCTGCAGTTGAAAACCGTGGTAGTTTGTGCCGTCATATTCCATAATTAGTACCATCTTGGTGTACTCTGCCAAGCTGACAACCCCTTATTGCCATGATAATGGCGGTGGCTTATTCGACCAGTGAAAGCTGCACCATAGGTGCGCCGTCTCCCACTCTGGGACCTATTTTAACAATGCGCGTGTAACCACCGGGTCGCTCGGCGTATCGTGTGGCCAGCTCGGAAAAAACCTTATCCGCCACATCTTTGTCATATATAAATGTCAGTGTCTGACGAAATGCACTCAGACTGCCTTTCTTGCCAAAGGTAATCATCCTTTCGGCGAGGCTGCGTACTTCCTTCGCCTTAGGCTCGGTGGTAACGATCTTCTCGTATCTCAGCAAGTCAGTCACCAGGTTGCGGTACAGTGCTCGGCGGTGACCGGTTGTCCGGCTTAGTTTTCTTCCCGCTACGTTATGCCTCATCTTCTACTTCTCCGGTTTCCGACTCGCTTTCCTCTGGCACCTCAACTGCCGTGGCCGTCTCCTCTGCTGGCTCTTCCTCCGATGGCATTTCTTCCTTCAGCCCAGCCTGCGGTGACAGGGATAGCCCCAAATCCTTGAGTTTATCCTGTATTTCGTTGAACGATTTCTGGCCGAAGTTGCGCAGCTGGAGCAAGTCCTTTGGTTTTTTGCTGATGAGCTCCCCAACCGTAGCGATGCCGCCACGCCTGAGGCAGTTCATCGTCCGTACCGAGAGGTCCAGCTGCTCCACGGGCATATTGTATTTCTCATCCGGTATGGACAGGCGGATAAGCTGCTCTTCCGCTTTCATCTGGGATACTTTAACGTACTCGACGAACGGACTGAGCTGCTCGACCATGATGCTGGCAGCGCGGCTGACGGCATCAACCGGAGTCGTGGTGCCATCGGTCCATATTTCGAGGACCAGTCGCTCTTGGCTGGTCTCACGTCCTACGTGAACCGGGTCGATGCTGAAATTGACCTTGCGTATCGGGGAAAAGATGGCGTCCACAGGAATTGTCCCCACCGGCATGCTATCACTTGACTTGGCGGTATGATAACCCTCGCCCAGTTCGACATCAAATTCCACGTAGAGCCTGGCTTCCGGTGAATCAAGCGTGATCAGTTTAATCTCTGGATTTACAATTTCAAAGTCGGTTGATGGATTGATGTCCGCGGCGCAAACCTGACCTTCACCCTGCACATCCAGGACCATTTTCCCTGATTGACCGGAAAGCGGCTTGATCCTTATCCCCTTTACATTAAGTAAAAATTCGGTGACATCTTCCCTGGCGTGAGGGATGGTGGTGAATTCATGCCTGATGCCTTCAATTCTGACCTGCGTCACCGCCGCACCGGGCAGGTAGCCCAGCAGTACCCGGCGCAAAACATTGCCGAGCGTAATGCCAAAGCCACGTTCCAGTGGTTCGATGATGAACCGGCCGAAGTTATCTTCACTCTCAGCACAATCGATTTTTGGGATTACCAGACGGGACAAAAGGCTCTACCTCCTTACTCATTATCGCGAGTAGTGTTCTACAATAGTCTTGCCATCAAACGTGGCTTCTATGTCTTCAGGCGTGGGCAGGGAAACCATCTGCCCCACCAGTTTTTTCTTGTCCAGGCTCAACCAGTCCGGCACCGTCTTGGCTTCAATTGTCTGCGCGAGCTGCTTGTAGTATTCCGATTTAGCACTTTCTTTCCGCCAGCCAATGGTGTCTCCTTCTTTGACCAGTGCCGAAGGGACATCCGTCTTGCGATCGTTGAGCGTAATATGTCCGTGCTGTACCAGCTGTCGTGCCTGGCTGCGTGAGTCAGCGAAGCCGAGGCGATACACGATGTTGTCCAGCCGCCTCTCCAGCAGCATGACCAGGTTATCGCCGGTAACACCTGCCTGTCTCTCTGCCTCGGCGAAGATTCTGCGGAACTGTCTTTCCAGCATGCCGTAGGTGTAGCGGGCCTTTTGTTTCTCGCGCAGCTGCATGCCGCGGTCGGATATTCTGGGTCGCCGGCGGAACTGCATTCCAGGGGGCTTTGGCCGCTTCTCCACACTGCACTTGGGGGTGAAGCAGCGGTCGCCTTTCAGGAATAGCTTCTGGCCGCTGCGGCGGCACATTCGACATACTGCGCCAACGTATCTTGCCATTTTTTCTCTCTTCTACACTCGTCTTCTTTTTGGCGGACGGCAGCCGTTATGGGGGATGGGGGTAACGTCTCTGATGCCGGTAATATATAGTCCGGAGCTCTGCAGAGAGCGGATGGCTGCCTCACGGCCACTGCCTGGACCCTTCACGTACACCTCAACTTGGCGCAGGCCGTGCATCATAGCCTTGCGAACCGCCTCGCGAGCGGCCATCTGGGCGGCATAGGGAGTACCTTTACGGGAGCCCTTGAAACCGGCAGTGCCAGAACTGCCCCAGGCAAGCACGTTGCCTTCGGGGTCGGTAAGGGTAACGATAGTATTGTTAAAGGTGGACTGAATATACGCTCTCCCGGTTGGGATATTTTTCCGTTCCCGTCTTCTGGTCCTCGGTCGCCTCTTCTGTGCCATAGATTGCTCCTTATCTCACCTATTTCTTGGCCATGCCCCTTCTTTGACCCCGGCCGGCCACCGTTTTGCGCTCACCGCGACGGGCCCGGGCATTGGTGCGGGTACGCTGGCCCCTTGCCGGCAGGTTGAAACGATGGCGGCTGCCGCGGTAGCTGCCGACTTCAATAAGGCGCTTGATGTTCATCTGGACCTCGCGCCTGAGTTCGCCCTCAACTTTGTACTGCTTGTCGATAACATCGCGGAGTCGATTTACCTCATCTTCGGTAAGTTCGCTCACCTTGGTATCCGGGTTAATATTGGTCTGGGCCAGAATCCGGCGGCTCAGGTGAGGGCCAATACCATAAATATATTGCAGAGATATCCAAGTATGCTTATCTCGCGGTATGTCCACTCCAGCAATTCTTGCCATTCTGCTGCCTCCTTACCTCATTTTATCCCTGGCGCTGTTTATGCTTCGGATTGGAGCAGATAACCCTGACCACTCCGTGCCTTTTCACCACCTTGCACTTTTCACATCGCACTTTAGCTGACGCTTTAACTTTCATTTATATTAATTCCTTACCTTACTTAAACCGATAGACTATTCGGCCGCGATTGAGGTCATATGGCGAAAGCTCAACCAGCACCCTGTCTCCAGGCAACACCCGGATGTAGTGCATCCGTATCTTGCCAGAGATATGGGCCAACACGTTGTGCCCATTGGCCAGCTCAACACGGAACATCGCGTTCGGTAGCGCTTCCAGCACTGTTCCTTCAACCTCAATCGTCTCTTTCTTAGGCATGTACTTCTTTGGTTAGCACCTCTGGTTCGCCGTCGGTAATGGCTATGGTATGCTCGAAGTGTGCCGAAAGGCTGCCATCAGCCGTCATTACCGTCCACTGGTCGTCACCGACACGGGTGCGCCAGTCACCGGTATTTACCATCGGTTCCAGGGCCAGGGTCATTCCCCTTTTCAGCACCGGCCCCGAGTCAGGCGGGCCGAAGTTGGGTATCTGCGGCTCTTCGTGCATATCGCGCCCGATGCCGTGCCCGGTGTACTCCCGGACTACGGAATAACCTCTTGTTTCGGCGTAATTCTGTATGGCATGGGAGATGTCTCCTAACCGGCCTCCAGCACGGGCGGCACCGATGCCGGCCTTCAGGGCACCATTTGTCGTCTCAATAAGTGCCTCTGCCTTCTTGCTTATCCGGCCCACGCCAACGGTCAACGCGGCATCACCCTGAAAGCCGTGGTAAATGGCGCCGAAGTCAAGGGAAACAATGTCTCCCTCGCGGAGCACCCGCTTTCCCGGTATGCCGTGCACTATCTCGTCGTTTACCGAAACGCAGAGATTGGCCGGAAAGCCGCGGTAGCCCTTAAATGATGACTTGGCGCCGTGCCTTTTCAGTTCTCTGGCGGCTATGTCATCCAGCTCTTTCGTTGCCATCCCTGGTTTTATCTCTTCCACTATCGTCTTTAATATCATCGCGACGATTCTCCCTGCCTGGCGCATGGCGGCGATCTCCTCTTCGGTTTTGATAATGATTGTCATCGAGTGGCCAGTTTTTCTGCGGGGAGGGCCGATACTATTCTACGTGTCACCTCTTCCACGCTGCCTTCCCCTTCAATTTCTAGCAGCTTGCCCTGGCGGCGGTAGTATTCGATGAGCGGTGCCGTCTCCGCGAAATATACGTCAAGCCGCTTCTGCACCGTTTCCGGTTTATCGTCAGGACGCTGGTAAAGTTCACCACTGCACTTGTCGCATTTCCCCGCCACTCGGGGAGGGGAGTTCACCGCGTTATATACTGTCTGGCACTGCCGGCAGAGCCAGCGTCCGCTCAATCTCTTGATCAGTTCTGCTTCAGATACCATGATAGAAACCACTTTATTGATTGCTTTTCCCTGCCTGTCCAGGGCGCTGTCCAGCGCTTCTGCCTGCGGCAGGTTGCGGGGGAAACCGTCCAGAATGACCCCATTCTCGCCGTCAGGAGCAGAAAGCTGCTCCATGACCATCTGTATGGTTATCTCGTCGGGAACAAGTACCCCCCTTTCCATATAGGTTTTCGCCTGCTTTCCCAGTCTCGTTCCCTGCTCCAGCGCCTGCCGGAACAGGTCGCCGGAAGAAATATGAACCAGATTTAATTTCTTGGCAACCATCGAAGCCTGCGTTCCCTTGCCGGCCCCGGGTGCCCCCACAAAAATTATATTATACAACGTTTACCCCTATCTGATAAAGCCTTCATATCTGCGCATCACGAGCTGCGCTTCAAGCTGTTTCATAGTGTCCAGTACCACGCCCACCATAATGAGCAGACCCAGACTGGAGAGCTGTATGACTTGGACATTGGTTATCTGCCGGGCAACGAAAGGCATGACCGCTACACAGGCCAGAAACAGGGCCCCACCCCAGGTGATGCGGTTGATGACACTTTGGAGGTAGCTCTGGGTATTCCTTCCCGGCCTGATGCCAGGAATGAATCCTCCCTGACGCTGCAGGACTCCCGGCAAATCCTGCTGCTGGTAAATCACCATGGTGTAGAAGAATGTAAAAGCAACCGCCATGCCAAAGTAAAGCGCCCAGTAGAACAATCCCAGTGGCAGGGCAGCGTTCGGGTCAAATAGTCTCATAACCCAGTCGGCGAAGTTTGGCTCTCTGGGGTTGGCAAAGTAGCTGGCCACGATTCCCGGGAAGAGCACGATGGACATGGCGAAGATGAGCGGGATCATGCCAGCGGCGTTCACCCGCAGCGGGATATGGGTAGTTCCGGAATGACGGTACATGCGTCCGCTGCGAAAGACGCTCTTGGCGTACTGCACTGGAATGCGGCGGTGTGCCTCGGTGAAGATAACGATAACCATAATGGTAAGCACGACAATAAGGATATATGCGCTCAGGCCGAGGAAATTCTCCTTGGCCAGGAAGCCCTGCCCTATCATCTCCGGCAGTCGCGCCACAATGCCGCCAAAAATAATAATCGATATGCCATTGCCGATGCCGTATTCCGTGATCAGCTCGCCGAGCCATACCAGGAATAGGGTACCGGCCACCATGGATAGCACCATTGCCGCCATTGACAGAGGTGCGGCGCTGATGAGCACGCCCTCGCGCTGCAGGTAAACGAGTTGCCCGTAGCCCTGTATGGAGGCGAGGGGCACCACCAGCCAGTGGGTTATAAGATTGATCTTGTTTCTGCCGGCTTCTCCCTCGCGGGAAAGGGCCTGGAGGCGTGGTATTACCGGCACCAGAAGCATCATGATAATTGAGGCGGTAATGTAAGGGTAAACACCCATCGCGGCCACGCTAAGCTGTCGCATGGCGCCACCGCTGAACATGTCCAGCATGCCGAGCAGAGCATTACGTTCAAAAAGCGCCTCCAGTGCGCTCTGGTCCACGCCCGGTATAGGCACGTGCGCGACAAAGCGGAAGATGACCAGTATCCCGACGGTGATAAGAATGCGGCGCCTCAGGTCAGGCAGGCTGAAGGCGTCCAGCATTGCCTGAAACAAGCGTGGCTTACTGGGTCTCGACCGCATAATCCACCTCCTCGGCTTTTCCCCCAGCTGCCTCTATCTTGGCTTTTGCGGCTGCAGAAAACCTGTTGGCCTTTACGGTCACAGCGTGACCGACCTGCCCATTGGCCAGGATTTTCACCGGATGCTTTAAAGTTTTAACCAGACCGGCCGCATGCAGCCTTTCCGGCGTAACTTCACTGCCTGCCTCAAACACGTTCAGCTTTTCCACGTTGACGATGCTGTACTCTTGGCGGAAAATATTGACGAAGCCGCGCTTGCGAGGCAGGCGTTTGATCAGCGGCAGCTGCCCGCCCTCGAAGCCCGGGCGCATCTTGTTGCCACTGCGGGACTTCTGGCCCTTCAGGCCACGCCCGGCATAGGTGCCGTGGCCACTGGCGTTGCCACGCCCCACCCTCTTTCGTGCCTTCCTGGAACCCGATGGTGGCGCGATATTATTTTGCCTCACTGGCTTCCTCCACCTTGACGAGGTGTCTTACTTTATTAATCATACCCCGCAGGGGCATGGAGTCATCACGAACGACACTCTGGTTCAGCCGGCGAAAACCGAGCGCAGCCAGCGTACGTCTCTGAGATTCATTATAGCCGATGCCGCTTTTCACCCAGGTAATGCGCAGTTTAGCCACCTGTTTCCGTCCCCTCTTTGTTGACCACTGATTTACGCCGGGCAACTTCCTCTTTCGGCTCCCTGAGCTTGCTCAGGCCAAATATAGTTGCCTTGGCCACGTTGATATGATTGTCGCTGCCCAGAGACTTGGTCAGGATGTCTTTGATGCCGCAGGCCTCGAGTACGGCGCGAGCGCTGCCACCGGCAATCACGCCGGTACCGGGAGCCGCCGGCTTGAGTATCACCTTGGCGGCACCGTACTCTGCGAGAACCTCATGCGGTATGGTGCTCCCATCCATGGGCACTCTGATCAGGTTCTTCTTCGCGGCGACACCGCCCTTGTTGATCGCCGCTGGCACCTCATTGGCCTTGCCGATTCCCAGTCCAACGTGACCGTTGCCGTCACCGGTGACCACCAGGGCGCTGAACCGGAGGCGTTTGCCGCCCTTCATTACCTTGGCCACCCGATTGATATACATAAGACGGTCATTCAGGGCCAGGTCAGCGGCGTCTATTCGGCTAATCGTTTTATCAAATTTCTCGGCCATTCCGATATTCCTTTAAAATTTCAAACCTCCCCTGCGGGCGGCCTCAGCCAGGGCTTTGACCCGGCCGTGGTATTTATAACCGCCCCGGTCAAAGGCAACCTCTTTGATACCCTGCCCCAGAGATTTTTTGGCGACCGCGGCGCCGACCAGTTCTGCCTGGCCGGCTTTGGTCCTGCCATCCAGCTGAGCTCTGGTTTCCGGGTCAATGGTGGAGGCAGCCACCAGCGTATGCCCCTTGATGTCATCAATAACCTGCGCGTAAATATGGTTCAGGCTGCGGTACACGCAGAGCCGGGGCCTGCCCGGTACGCCTTTTACTTTCATCCTTACCTTCTGGTGTCGCTTATATCGTGCTGTTCTCGGTGATTTTCTGACCATAGCTATTTCTTCCCGACTACCTTGCCGGCCTTACCCGGCTTAAGGTGGACTATCTCTCCAGCATATCTTATCCCCTTGCCTTTATAGGCATCAGGCGGGCGAATTTTACGGATTCTTGCGGCCATCTCACCGACCGCTTCTTTATCGATGCCAGCAACTTTGATGCGGCTGTTACCCTCAACGGCGAAAGTGATTCCCGGCAGCGGTTCCACTTCCACGGGATGGGAATAGCCAACACGGATAATCAGCTTTTCTCCAGCCTTTTCCACCCGGTAGCCCACTCCGACAATTTCCAGCTGTTTCTCAAAGCCGTTGCTCACGCCGGTCACCATATTATTGATTAGGCTCCGTGTCAGACCATGCTGGGAGCGGTGCTCCTGGTCGTCACTGGGCCGCGCCACGATGAGCGTATTGTCCTGCTGGGTAACTGATATCTCCGGGTTGATGGTACGGCTGAGCTCGCCTTTCGGGCCGGTCACTTTTACCCGATTTTTAGCCATGGTTACCGTTACCCCCGAGGGTATGGCTATCGGCATCCGTCCTATTCTCGACATGTGGTATCACTCCATTTTCTGATTACCAGACAAAGCAAAGCAGCTCCCCTCCGACTCCCTGGCGCCAGGCCTGCTGGCCGGTTTTTACTCCTTTGGAAGTGGAGACGATGGCAATACCCAGTCCGCCAAAGACACGCGGTATTTCCTTTCCCCCCACGTAGACTCTCAGTCCGGGTTTGCTAACCCGCTTCAGCCCGGCAATCGCCGGCTGGTTGTGGTCATGGTATTTAAGCTGGATTTTAATCACTCGTTGCGGCTTTCCCCGAACCACCTCGTAATCGGTGATGAAGCCCTCTTCCTTCAGAATTCGAGCAATGGAGAGTTTCAGCCGGGACGATGGCACCAGCACCTGCTCATGCTTGGCCGTCAGAGCGTTGCGTATTCTGGTCAACATATCGGCAATTGGGTCAGTTACAGACATATCACCCTCTCGGTTTTCCTACCAGCTTGATTTTCTTACCCCGGGAAGCTGCCCGGCCAGCGCCAGCCGGCGAAAACAGATTCGGCACAGGCCAAACTGGCGGATATAAGCTCGCGGCCTTCCACACAGGTGGCAGCGGTTGTGCTGCTGCACTCTGAATTTGGCCGGTCTGCTCGCTTTGACTATCTTTGATTTCTTTGCCATTCCTACTCCGTTCCATTCTTGGCAAAAGGCATGCCGAGGAGCTCTAGAAGATGCCTGCCTTCTTCATCCGTCTTTGCCGTGGTGGCGATGGCTATTTCCAGGCCACGCAGCTTTTCTATCTTATCGTAGTCTATTTCTGGAAACGCGATTTGTTCTTTGAGGCCAAGGGTATAATTGCCCCGGCCGTCAAATGCGTCTGGCGAAACTCCAAAAAATTCCCTTACCCGGGGCAGAACCGCATTTATCAGCCTGTCGAGGAAGTCATACATCCGTTCCCCACGCAGAGTTACCTTCATACCGACGGCCATGCCGGTGCGCAGCCGGAAGGCAGCGATTGACCTTTTGGCACGGGTGATTACCGGATGCTGGCCGGAAATGGCGGCCAGATCAGCTTCGGCCGATTCCAGGGCTTTGGCATTCTGAATCGCTTCGCCGAGCCCGATATTGAGCACTACTTTAATCAGCCGCGGTACTTCCATGATGTTGCTATAGCCGTAACGCTCCATCAGGATGGGGGCTACTTCTTTCTGGTACTTGTCTTTCAATCGCGACATCTAGTCAATTACCTCTTTGCACTTGCGGCATATCCTCACTTTTCTGCCATCCTCGAGGAAGGTAAAGCCCACGCGGGTGGGCTGATTGCACTTTCCGCAGAGCAACATGACGTTGGAGACATCAATGGGTGCCTCTAGGTCAATGATACCGGCCTGCCTGACCTGTGCTCGTGCCCGGGAGTGCTTCTTGATGAAGTTGATCCCTTCTACGATCACCCGGTTTTTCTTGGGATAGGCAAAGCGCACCCTGCCCCTTTTCCCGATATCCTTGCCGGCTACTACCAGCACCGTATCATTCTTTCTTATCTTCACTATCGCTTGCCTTCAAAGGACTTCCGGCGCCAGAGAGATGATTTTGGTGAAGTCCTTGTCCCTCAGTTCCCGGGCTACCGGTCCGAAAATTCGGGTTCCTCTTGGATTATTTTTATCGGTCAGGATTACCGCAGCATTTTCATCGAACCTGATGTATGAGCCGTCAGGCCGCCGGTAGGGCTGGGCAGTACGCACCACCACCGCCCGGACCACGTCTCCCTTTTTCATGGTGGCACCGGGAATGGCCCTTTTCACCGAGGCGACAATGACATCTCCCACCCGGGCATACCTCTTCCTTGTGCCACCGAGCACGTTAATGCACATGATTTCCCGGGCTCCGGTATTGTCTGCGGCTCTTAATCTGGTGTACTGCTGAATCATGTCATTAAATCCTGACTTTAGGTTGTTATCTCTTTCGGTTGAATCTCGATTACCTCTCCTCTGGTAATTACCTCGGCAATACGCCAGCGCTTGTGTCGGGATAGAGGCCGGGTTTCCTCAATCCTGACCACATCTCCTATCCGGCACTCATTTTTTTCATCATGAGCTTTGTATTTGATCTCCCAGCTGATGGCCTTTCGGTACTTGGGAAAACGTTTGGGCGTGTCGACGGCAACCACCACCGTCTTGTCCATGCGGTTGTTAATCACCCGCCCGATTCTAGTTTTGCGTTTCTCTTTCATAGCGTTACCTGATCTCGAGTTCTCTTTCTCTCAATATGGTTCTAATCCGGGCGATCCTTTTTTTCACCATCGGCAGCTCACGGTGGTTCACCAGCTGCCTAGTGGCAAGACGGAAGCGTAAATTAAACAGCTCCTGCTTTGATTCTTCCATTTGCTTTTTCAGGTCTTCCGTACTCAGTGCTCTGAATTCATCAATCCTTACCATCGGACGATTCCTTTATGCAATCATCATTATTGGGTGGCACTCGTCTCCCTAACCACGAATCTGGTGGCGAACGGGAGCTTGTGCGAGGCCAGTCGTATGGCCTCTTTGGCGGTTTTTTCGCCAACACCCGCCAGCTCAAACAGCATCCTCCCCGATTTAACCACGGCTACCCAGTGGTCCGGGCTGCCTTTGCCGCTTCCCATACGTGTCTCCGCCGGCTTTTTGGTGACTGGCTTGTCCGGAAAAACGCGTATCCAGACTTTGCCACCACGGCGGATATAACGGGTAATGGCGCGCCGTGCGGCCTCAAGCTGTTCCGCAGTTATCCAGGCGGACTCCAGTGCCTGTAGCCCGTAATCGCCAAAGGTAGTGGTGTTGCCTGCCTGGGCACTCCCCCGGCGGTGTCCCTTGTGGGATTTGCGATATTTAACCCGTTTCGGCTGTAGCATCTTTTCCCTCGTCTTCGGTTACGCTGGCCGCTTCTGTCTCAGCGACAGGCTCTTCGGCTGTTTTTGTCTTCCGGGTTCGTTTAGCCGGTGCCTTCGCCGGTTTTTTCTCTGCCTTCTCTTCGGCAGCCACCTCGGTGGGTTCTGCCGAAGCCGGCTTCTCCGTTTCGGCAGGTTTCTCGGCTTCGGCCCTTCGTTTGGCGGCTGGTTTCTCTTCGGCACTTACCTCAGTTGTCTCCGCAGCTATGGTCTCAGCCGGTTTCTCCTCTGTGGTTGCGGCTGTTTTTCTCCTTCGGGACGGTTTTGCCGGTGCCTCTTCCGCTTTTTCTCCGGCGGCTGCCTTGGTTACCGCTTCTGCCTCCGTTTCTACCGGTGCGGTTTCGGTCACGACCTCTTCAGCGACTGGCTCGGCTGTCTCAGCTTCCGGTTCGGCAACAGTCTCGGTTTCCACAGCCATCTCCGCAGGCGCGCCTTCAACCGCTACCTCTCTTGGCTCAGGGAGGATTTCACCCTTGTATATCCATACTTTAACGCCAATCCTTCCTAAAGTGGTGCGTGCTTCCGTGAAACCGTAATCGATGTCCGCCCTCAGCGTATGCAGAGGAACCTGCCCATCATGCATTGTCTGGCGGCGTGCGATTTCAGCATCGCCCAGCCGACCTGAGCAGCTGACTCTTATTCCCTTGGCGCCAGCCTGCATGGTGCGGAAAAGCGCCTGTTTCATTGCCCTGCGGTAGGCGATTCGGCGCTGAATCTGGTCGGCAATGGTTCGGGCAACAAGCGCGGCATCCAGTTCCGGCTGGCGGACCTCCTGGATATTCAGGCGGACCTTCTTGCCAACGAGATTTTCCAGATAAGCGCTCAGCTCATCAACGCGCTGTCCACCACGACCAATGACGATACCAGGGCGGGCGGTATGGATGGTAACCGACACATCTTTTGCCTGGCGGTCAATCTCCACAAGGGAGATGGCCGCGTCCGCATACTTGGACTGGATTGACTGCCGCAGTTTCAGATCTTCCTGCAGTGACTCGGCGTAATGTACATCGGCGTACCATTTGGCCTGCCAGTCCTGTATGACACCGATTCTAAAACCTATAGGGTGAACCTTGCGTCCCAATTATGCCTCCTCATCAGCAATGATGACCGTTATGTGACTGGAACCCTTCCTTACTGGGCTGGCTCGACCGCGCGCCCGGGGATAGAACCGCCGGAGCCTTGGCGCTTCATTGGCGTAAATACTGATGATTTTCAAATCCGATGGTGTCATCTGGTAATTGTTTTCTGCGTTGGCCGCAGCCGACTTTACCACCTTGGCTACCACGCGGGCATTCGGCGATGGCGCGAACCTGAGCAATGTCAGCGCTTCATCCACTGCCTTACCCCGCACCATATCGATCAGCGGGCGTACCTTACGCGTTGATATTCCCGTATCCTTGGCAAAAGCTCGTACCTGCATACTATACCTTACCCATAAGAGCCTATCGTTTTTTCACCTGGGTCGCCCTTTCTGACCTGGAGACATGGCCGCGGAAGGTCCGGGTCAGAGCGAACTCGCCAAGCTTGTGCCCCACCATATTCTCGGTGACGAAGATCGGCACGTGCCTTCGGCCATCATGCACGCCGATGGTCAATCCCACCATCTGTGGCATAATGGTAGATGAGCGTGACCAGGTCTTGATGACCGCTTTCTGGCCTGACTTGGCAATGGCCTCCACCTTCTTCATCAGCTTGGCATCAATATATGGCCCCTTTTTTACTGACCTTGACATTGACTACCTCTGCTTACCTCTTCGTTTGACAATCAATTTATCGGACGCTTTTGGTTTGCGGGTGCGGTAGCCGAGCGCCGGTTTGCCCCAGGGCGTCTTCGGGCCAGGCAGTCCGATGGGACTTCTCCCTTCGCCACCACCATGGGGGTGGTCCCGTGGCGTCATTGCCGAGCCCCTCACCGTGGGCCGCCAGCCCATCAACCGTTTTCGCCCCGCTTTGCCCAGCGCGATATTCTGACGGTCAACATTGCCCACTTGGCCGATGGTGGCCATACAGTCGCCGCGGACGCGCCGCATTTCACCGGAAGGCATGCGCAGCAGGGCGTATTCACCTTCCTTGACCATCAGCTGCGCTGCCGCGCCAGCACTCCGCACCATCTGTCCGCCTTTTCCTTTCTCCATCTCGATATTGTGAACGAGAGTACCGCTCGGGATGGTCTTCAGTGGCAGCGCATTGCCCGGCCTCACTTCGGCATCCGGACCTGACAGGATTGTGTCGCCGATATTCAGCCCAACCGGGGCGAGGATATACCGTTTATCTCCATCCGCATAGTAAATGAGCGCAATTCGGGCGGAGCGATTCGGGTCATACTCAATCGCCGCTACCCTGCCCGGCACGCCGTTTTTATCCCGCTTGAAGTCAACCGCGCGCAGTTTTCGCTTGGCACCACCACCGCGGTGGCGAACGGTTATCTTCCCTCGGTTGTTGCGTCCACCTCGCTTCTTCAGCGGTGCGACCAGCGATTTTTCGGGCTTATCCTTGGTTATCTCTTCAAATGTGGCGCCACTCATTCCCCGCCTACCTGGCGAGGTGGGACGGAATACTTTGATGGCCACTCAATATCCCCCTTTTCCCGTTCTAAACACCTTCAAAGAACTCTATTTTATCACCGGCTCTCAGGGTGACGACCGCTTTCTTCCAGGGTGGGGTGTTATACAGTCGTCTGCCTATCCTTCTTGCTTTCCCGGCAACCTTGATAACATTAACGTTGATTACTTTCACCCGAAACGCTTTCTCCACAGCCTGCTTGATCTGAGGTTTGGTCGCCTCTTCGGCTACTTCAAAGGCGTATTTATTCTGTGTCTGCAGTATAGTATTTTTCTCCGTCACCAGGGGACGTTGCAAAACATCAAACAGATGCATCACTGACCTCTTCCGCCGCTTTTCCTCCCCACAGTTCCTCCACACGGCGTACTGCGGACACCGTCATCAATAGCATCTTGTGGGAGAGGATGTCAAGCACATTGAGCAGATTTGCCGGCATTGTCTTGATTCCCTTGATATTGTGTGATGCTTTAATCACATGCTCCTCTGGCCCATCGGTTACCACCAGTGCTGAAGAGTCGGCACCGAGGGCGTTGAGGATCTGTACCATATATTTCGTCTTTGGCTCGAGCTTCAGTTCCTGTACCACTTTTAACTCTTCATCCTTCACCTTAGACGAGAGAACGCACTTCAAGGCTAGGCGGCGCATCTTCTTTGGCGTGTCCTGACTATAGTCCCGTGGCTTCGGCCCGAAGATAATGCCTCCTCCCCGTCGCGTTGGCGAGCGCCGTCCACCCGCCCGCGCCATGCCGGTGCCTTTCTGGCGGAACATCTTCTGGCTGCTCCCCTGGACTTCGCTTCTGGTCTTGGTGGCAGCAGTTCCCTGACGGGCATTCGCCAGCTGCCCGACCATGACCTGATGCACCACGCCTTCGTTGAAAGGCACGGCAAAGACCTGGTCACTGATTTCAATGTGGTCAGCCACTTCGCCGGTAACGGCGTAGACCGGAACCTGCACTTCCTTACTTCCTCCTCCTCGCCTTCTTGATCAGTAGCAGGCCATTTCTGGCTCCGGGCACGGCTCCTTCGATCAGCAGCAGGTTGCGTTCCGGGTCAGCCTGAAACACCTCAAGGTTGCGCACCGTCACGCGCTGGTCACCCATGTGTCCGGCCATACGCTGTCCTTTATAGACACGTCCCGGCGAAGCGCTGGCGCCGATGGAACCTGGAGCACGGTGCCGGTCAGACTGGCCGTGTGTCTTGGGCCCGCCGGCAAAGCCATATTTTTTAACCACGCCGGCAAAGCCCTTGCCCTTGGAAAGGCCGGTGATATCAACTAGGTCGCCGGATTTAAAAAGGCTGACGTCTATCTTCTGACCCTCTTCAATATCGGTGATGTCTTCCGGCGTGAATTCACGGAGGTACTTGAACTGGCCGGCTCCCTTGCCCTGTCCGCGCTGCGATGAGCTGAGACGTTTGGCCTGGCCAAAGCCGAGCTGAACGGCATTATAGCCATCTTTCTCCGCCGTTTTCACCTGGGTAACGGTGCATGGCCCGGCCTCAATGGCGGTTACTGCCGCCAGCGTGCCGTTGTCGCGGAACGCCTGAGACATGCCCAATTTTTTACCGATAATTCCCTGTGCCATCTTTATTCGCTCTTCTACAACTTGATATCTATCTCCACTCCGGAGGGTATGTTCAGTCTGGTTAAGGCATCGATTGTCTTGGAAGTGGTCTCCACAATGTCAATGATACGCTTGTGCGTCCGTATCTCAAACTGCTCCTGTGAGTCTTTATCAATGAATGTGGAGCGTATGACACTGTACTTCTTGATATGGGTGGGCAGAGGTACCGGCCCAACCACCACGGCACCGGTACGTTCCACGGCATCGACTATCTGCGCCGCCGACTGGTCAACTATGCGGTGGTCAAATCCCTTCAGTTTGATGCGGATTTTCTGTTTAGCCATATCCTCTCCCCACTGCTTCTGTTATCTCTTCGGTCAATTCCGTTGGTAATTCTCGGTATTTATAAAATTCCAGCGAGTGAGTTGCCCTGCCCTGAGTAAGCGACCTCAATCTGGTGGCATAGCCGAAGGTCTCGGCCAGAGGTATCAGGCTTTGAATAACGTACACGTCACCTTGGGCATCAATATGCTCGATGTGCCCTCGCTTGGCATTGATGTCACCGATGATATCCCCCAGGAACTGCTCCGGAGCGACTATTTCCAGCTTCATTATCGGCTCAAGGAGAACCGGCTTGGCTTTCCTGACCCCGTTTCTTAACGCTAGGGAGCCAGCCATTTTGAAGGCAAGCTCGGAGGAGTCAACTTCGTGGTAACTGCCATCATAGAGGGTGGTCTTGATATCGACTACGGGATAACCGGCGAGGACCCCGGTCTCCATGGCCTCTTTTATCCCTGCCTCCACGGCCGGTACATATTGCCTGGGAATGATGCCACCTTTGCTGGCATCAACAAACTGGAAACCACTCCCTCTTCCCGTGGGTTCGAGTTCCAGCCAGACATGCCCGTATTGGCCGTGCCCTCCGGTCTGCCGTACAAATCTGCCCTCAACCTGAACCGGTGCCGTAATCGTCTCTTTGTAGGCGACTCGTGGCTTGCCCACCTTGGCACTGACGCCGAATTCACTCATCATCCGTTTGACGAGGACCTCAAGGTGAAGTTCGCCCATGCCGGAGATGATTGTCTGCCCTGTTTCCTCATTAAATGCGACTTTGAAAGTGGGGTCTTCTTCCGTCAGCTTTTGCAGGGCGTCGATCATTTTATCTTGGTCGGCCCTGGTCTTGGGCTCAATGGAAATGGAAACCACTGGCTCGGGAAATCGTATTGATTCCAGCAGCACCGGCTGTGAGATATCGCAGAGGGTGTCACCGGTGAAGGTATTCTTCAAGCCCAGCGTAGCCACGATGGTTCCGGTGTCAGCCTCATCGACCTCCTCGCGGCGGTTGGCATGCATAAGAAGCAACCGCCCGATGCGTTCCCGTTTGCCCGATGTTGAGTTTAGGACCATGCTTCCTGCTTTCATGATGCCGGAGTAAACCCTGAGGTAAACCAGCCTGCCGACGAAGGGGTCGGAAACAACTTTAAAAGCAAGGGCGGAAAAGGGGGCTTCATCACTGACCGGGCGGGTTACTTCAGCCTCAGATTGGGTATCGATTGCCAGCACCGGTGGCATGTCAAGGGGGGAGGGGAGGTAACTGACAATGGCATCAAGAAGCGACTGCACGCCTTTATTGCGCAGGGCACTGCCGCAGAGGATGGGCACGCCTTTGTTGGCCAGAGTAACCTGGCGCAGCGCCTGTCTCATTGCTGCCGGGCTGATCTCATGACCCTCAAGGTAAGCTTCCAGTATATGGTCGTCATGTTCCGCCAGCTTCTCGACCAGGGCATGGCGGTAATCATTACAGCGCTTTCGTTCGGCATCCGGGACGGCTATTTCCTTCGGTTCCGTGTTGGGCTTGCCGTCATAATGCCAGGCCTTGTTCTCAATGAGGTCGATGACCCCTTCAAATGATTCACCGCTGCCCAGAGGAAGCTGGATAGGCAGCGGCTTCGCCTTCAAGCGTTTCTCAATCATGGAGATGGTGCGTTTGAAATTGGCGCCCACACGGTCCATTTTATTGATAAAACAGATTCTGGGCACGCGATAGCGGTCGGCCTGCCGCCAGACCGTCTCTGATTGCGCCTCGACTCCAGCCACGCCGTCAAAGACCACCACGCCGCCGTCCAGTACCCTGAGGCTCCGTTCCACCTCAGCGGTGAAGTCCACGTGACCCGGCGTGTCGATGATGTTGATGCGGTGGTCGCGCCACGACACGGTGGTGGCGGCGGCGGTAATGGTAATGCCCCGTTCGCGCTCCAGCTCCATCCAGTCCATCTCCGCGGCGCCCTCGTCGACTTCGCCGATCTTATACGTCTTGTCGGTGTAGTATAAGACCCGCTCCGTCACCGTGGTCTTGCCGGCGTCGACATGGGCCGCGATGCCCACGTTCCTTATCTTATCTATGCGCGATTTCCGTGGCATTACGATTCAGTTAAAGAAACCATCCCCGCCCGGGGATGGTTCTCGTTTTCCCCGCGCCTTACGGCCTCAGCTCGAGCCGGAACGAGCTCGTTGTTCCCGCTTAGCGATCATCCGTCCGCCGCACGCCCCCTCGGCTATTACCAACGGTAGTGGGCAAAAGCCTTGTTGGCCTCGGCCATTCGGTGCGTATCCTCCTTCTTCTT
>Ga0209427_10002538_pt1 | contig 21509 bp, 15 predicted proteins | sample DeeMarSWOR136_30_FD_187465 | JGI IMG/M metagenome (GOLD analysis project Ga0209427, IMG submission 187465) | Marine sediment microbial communities from White Oak River estuary, North Carolina - WOR-1-36_30 (SPAdes) (version 2) | ecosystem: Environmental > Aquatic > Marine > Intertidal zone >...
CCCCTTCAGTCCCTCAATGTTTACCATGCATCAATACACAACTTCTATTCGTCGCCTATGAATTCAGTCATCCGAGTTTGACCTTTCGAATCTGTACAAAGCTTCTCCCGAACCTCTGAGAGAAGCTGTCCAAGACGAGGAACAATGTAAGGGAACCTTTCTCTCTTAAAATACTGAACGCCCGCCACAGTTTCCATTATTCCACCCTGCCTCAGATCTCTTTCACACAGAAAAATCATTGGTTTTTTTAATGCATAAGCCATCCCGATTTCATTATATATCCATTCTGATGTCATCCACTCTTCGCTGTCTTCATCCATGATTGGATATCTCTTCGTAAGTAAGACCAGTACAAAGTCTGATTCTTTCATTCTTTTCAAGACTTGTTCTGCAGGTGGTTCCACTCCGATGTCGCCAGTGATTGGACGTACTCCCAGTTTCATAAGTATTTTTTTCAACTTATGCGTAATCTGTTTATCTTTTGGATCAAAAGAATGGGCAATAAAAGCACTTAATCTTTTCTTACTCATCACAATACCTCACATTTCGAGCCATTTCCAGAAGGAGCTTGAAAATGTTCTTATCGAATGCTGATAATGCCTCATTTGCCTGGATTCTCAGGTATTCTTCGAGAGTACATACTCCTTCTCGGGATAGAGTCAGTTCTACATATTCAAAGAAGCTGGAGATATCTGTCTCATCAAGTCCAACTATGTCTGAAATATGACTTCTGTCACGATCTGACCTACCGATCCCAAATTTGGAAAAAGCAATGTGTCTCAACTCGGATATTTCTTCTCTTTTTAAATAAAACTCCATTTCCAAGGATTTGAGATTATGAAAAGACAAATCGATAGGAAGGGTTATTCCTCTGTTTTCGAAATGTTCTTTTATCTGAGGACATATCTCCCTATATGCCATGACCTTATCCAATGCAGATCTGACAAATCTTGCACAATCTCTGAGCCGTCTATTTATCTCAGACTTGCTCTTGGATTCAACAACAGCTTCTGCACACTTTTTAAGATTATCTATGGCCTGTTTTTCAAGCCAGGAAATTGAACCTTCAAGGGAGGAAGGGTTTGATAGACCAAGTATTGCATACGTCTGACTGCCAAACAGCTCACGGAGTGAAATAACTTCGAGAATAATTCGTTCCTCTTTTAAAGTCCATTCTTTCTGATTATATTCTTCCAGCTTTCCTACCTTAAAAAATGTACTATTGCCTTTCTTTGTTATCTTGATCATTTTTGGGTTGCTGAAGCGTCTGATTGCTTCTAGTAGTGTAATTTTTTTGTGCTTGGAGTCTTCGATAAAATTCACCAGTGGAATGGCGCCATGAATATTGTATATTCTTGAAAACGTTGTCTCTTTACCCCACAATTGGAGTTCAATAAGAGCAGTAACAAGATGATATAACTGCGCTTTCGGCATCTCTTTGCTTCTCAAATCTGTAATCTCGCTGAACATCCTTACTAATGAAGTGCATTTCTCGATGTCTCTTCCCAACTTCCTGTGGTCCCACCAGTCAATGGCCATTTCAAACCACATCCTTTCCTTTAGGAAATCATCAAGAGGTTCGATTTTTCATCGAATCTCTGCTTTTTCTGATTTTGCTCTTTATAATCATCACGAAGGTATTTAAGGATTTCTATGGATTTTAGTGTTTGCTCCGCATAATGAGTTCTCCTTATCTACATCATCAACATTCCATTCTTATTCTCTCATTCTATCACTGTAATAATAGTAATACAGAAGTATCAATCGAAGCGAATTCTCAGCAAATTCCCACAGATACTTGCGTGATTTCTCATTGCGGCTGAACCAGTTCATTCTGTTTTCGTGTCAGGTTTGAGACAAACGCCAATTGCAGACTACCCCCCTGAACCAAATATATAAGTACTTGTAAAAAACAGATAGTATATGATCTACGGTTGTGATTACATCGGGCGTGATCATGCAATTATCAGGCTCTTTTCAAAAAATGGTGAAAAACACATAGAGTACGACGAGAACTTCTTGCCATACATTTACGGTATTGGTGCTACTTGCCAGGATTTGTCTAAGGTCCAGGGCATTAGAGAGTGCCAACCAGTTAAAAAAACATACAAGGGAAAAGAAGTGGATGCAGTACAAATTATCTTTCACTTTCCCAAGGATGTGCCCTTATTCAGGGAGGAATTACGGTCGTACTGCAAAATATACGAGCATGACATTCCCTTTGCCAGGAGATACTTAATCGATAACAATGTATACCCCATGACAGGAGATGAAAGTGGAATGACCGTCTTAAGCTGTGACATAGAAACATACACGGAAACCCACCCAGATCCCAAGAAAGATCCCATCATTATGATTTCAGTAGCTACAAAAGAAAAAAGTGTAGTTTTAACGTACAAACAAACAAAAAAGGAATTTGTTCAGGTTTTAGAAAATGAAAAAGAAATGTTAATCAGGTTCTTTGAATTAATACAAAAAGTGAATCCAGATATTATTGTGTCGTACAATGGGGATAACTTTGATTTTCCCTACATTTTAGAAAGGGTAAAAGTTTTAAAAGTGAATAATCCTCTAGAATTCCGCATTCTGGGCAGAGGTGCCACCAAAAAAGTGAGAATTCCCGGATTTGCCCACGTTGATTTATTTCCTGTGGCCAAGCGATTGTTAACCTTAACGAACTACACGCTGGAGTCTGTATACGAGGAATTAACTGGCGAAAAAAAGTCGAAGATTCCAGGGGAAATGATATCAGTGTACTGGGACAAAGAAGGAGATGACCTGGATGCACTGCTGGAATACTCCAGGGAGGATGCTGAAACCACTCTGGTTATTGGAGAGAAATTTCTACCATTACAGTATGCGTTATCCCGTATCGTGGGCCAAACTCCTTTCGATATTTCCCGGGCTTCCTCATCTGCCATGGTGGACTGGTTGTTATTACGGGAATCCCACAAAAAAGGTGAGATTGCTCCCAACCAACCTGAAGGGAAAGAGTACCAGAGGAGAGCTTCCCAGAGCTATGAGGGCGCATACGTTTTGGAGCCTGAAAAGGGCATCCATGAGAATCTGGTGCAGCTGGACTTCAGATCGCTGTATCCGTCCATTATTATCACCCACAATATTGATCCCTTAACCTTAGGGTGCGACTGCTGTGATAATACGTCCCCTGCAGGGTATACATTCTGTTTGAATAAAAAGGGGTTTATACCAGACATTTTGAAGACGTTACTGGATGAAAGGGCCAAGGTCAAAGAGAAAATGAAAAATAAAGACGATAAAATGTTATACGTACAACAATGGGCACTAAAGATTCTGGCAAACTCTTTTTATGGGTACATGGGATACCCGCGAGCGAGATGGTACTCACTGGAATGTGCTGAATCCACCACTGCCTGGGGGAGAATGTACTTGAAAAATATTATTGAGATGGCAAAAGAAGAGGATTTACAGGTGATATACGGGGATACAGACTCTGTTTTCATTAAGATGAAGGACACCAAGGTGGAGAGAGCTTTAACACTCTTGGAAAAGGTTAATGCCAGTCTTCCTGAGTCTATGGAGTTGGAATTTGAAGGGTTCTACCCCCGGGGGTTGTTTGTCACCAAAAAGAAGTATGCCTTGATTGATGACAACCAAAGTTTCATTACTAAGGGGTTAGAAATAGTGAGGAGAGACTGGGCAAATATTGCGAAGAAAACACAACAAGAAGTTTTAGAGATTATTTTAAAGGAGGGTGACCCTGAAAAAGCTGCCGATGTTATAATGAAGGTCACGCAAAGACTGAAAAAACGAGAGGTGGATTCAAAGGATTTGATCATTTACACCCGATTGACCATGCCGTTATCACAGTACAAAGCACTGGCTCCCCACGTGTATATTGCCAAAAAAATGAGGGAACGCGGCCAGGATGTGGGTGTTGGCTCCACGATTGCGTACATAGTCACTGAGGGGAAAGGGTTAATCAGGGATAGAGCAGTTCTGTATGACGAATTCGTCAAGAGGGGGTTACTCTATGATGCAGACTACTACATTGAGAACCAGTTATTACCTGCTGTCATGAGGATTATGACTGCATTCGGTTACTCTAAAGATGGGTTAATATATCAGAAGACGGAGCAGATGTCTTTAGAGAAATGGTTCTAAAGAGATATATGCCAAAGTTTATAAATCAGAAAAAAATACTAAAAAGAGGTGAATGAATGAAAGTTCCTCAAAAGGATTACAATCTCAATTCATTTATTCAATATATCCTACATCATTGGGATGAAATAGGGGACGAAGAGGGATCTAGAGAAGAATTAAAGGCTATCTGCGTCCTGACGTCTCGCTTAGATTGGGTAGAGAGTTTTTTGGTTGGGGACATGAAGAATGTGAAACAATTCGGCAAGATATTCGAAATTACCCTCCCCTACATTGATAAATTCGAAACCCCCAGGGTAGCCATTTATTACGCCCATTACGATTATGAGAAAAATCTGGCAATTTTATTTACGACCACAGATTTAACTGAAGGATTCAAAAAAACTGCAGAGAAAATTATTAAGAGAACACCAAATTTATGGAACCTATGGATAAGACCGACCCTCTTTGATACCATAGAAACCCTTATCCTTTCAAACCATCCTGAAGCACAAATAACATATTTTTCAGCCAATAGAAGATTTTCTAGCCTCATAAAAAGTCAAATAAGACCCCGTTTTGATAGAAGCATACAGTACAGGGGGAAAGATGGAAGTGAAACCCTCCGTGAATTCAAGTACTACTATGGAGTACTCCCCACTGTGGTTGAGTATACCATGGATGATATTGTGTTACGAGTGAATGCTGAAGGCATTTTCACTCTGAAAACAGCCAACAAACAAACTATTGATTTGTTCCTGAAGCTTCTGGACAGAATTATTGAAGAAACTCTGGACTTGATGAAAACTGCAGAAGAACTTGGATTTTCCTCAGAAAAATTAGAAACAGAAAGAAAAGTTTTGACAATTCCTTGTGTAGAGCCTGGTGAAATTCAAATGGAAACAAAGCTGACAATGGAAGACGCCAAGGAAATGCTGAGATCGATGGAGAAAGAAGGGTTCTCAGCTATTGATACTCTCATAGATGAAGGCTCATTATCTCTTTCAGCCACAGTAATGGACAGTAACAAGGGTTCAGTGTTCGATATCAGTGCAAGTGAATCTAAGATCACCCTTATTCCGAAGTACAGAACGAGTTTTGATTCTTTTTTAAGGTTCTTCGCATTCATAACAGAAAATGTTGATAAAATGGCAACTTTCAAGAAGTTCAGTGATATTTATGGATGAAAGCACTGAGAAGGTGCAGTTCAGGGGTATATTTCTAAAGAAGTATAAGAAGATTCGAAAACAGAAAATCAAAGAGAAAAAAGAGGAATTCATTTCACAGAGACCTAGAATTAGAGCAGAAATTGAACGGGGCATAGAAAGTGACCAGAGACATCGAGATTTACTAAATATGTGCATATTTCCATTCTGCACACCAGAGAGAATTACGAAATTAGGCTACAGGTTCATAGCAGCAGAACCTTTGTCCGAACTGGGGGTCAAGAATTTCGATTTTCTCATATACAATCAGAAAAACAAGGTTGCACTATTCGGAGAAGCAAAGGGTTCAGTTTCAAATCCACGTGAGACTATATCTGAAACCAATGAGAGAATAGATGTTACAAGAGAACAAATGAAATATATCTCAGACACCTATTTAGGGGAATCGCCATCCTATGTTGAATTTGTCATAGGAGTGTATGCTATGGACGATGAAAAACTTATTCGAGAGATACATAAACGAGGAGGGGGGATAATTGTGTGGTCAATAGACAGATATAACAGCACACTATCGCCAAAAACGTTGCTTGATGATAGAGATAAAGCCATTGAATTGGGTATGCTGCATCGAGATGCTTCTTTGATTAATGCACTCAAGAATGTGCAAACTTCTCACAAGTTGTATGAAATCTTCCCTTCATCTCATATTTTTTCTTTGTTAAGAATTTTATTAATGGCAAAGACTGTCACTGACGAGGGAAGTCTCATTCTCAGAGAAAGAGATCTCATGGACATTGTTAGAGAAGAGTTATTCTACTTGGATGAATCGATTCAAGAGAAAAAAGTTGGAGTAATAGTAGATGTAGCAGAATCCATTGGGTTTCTAAAGTGTGTTGCTCCTGAAACATATAAGATTGTATCGAGGTTTAGAATGGATAAAAGTTTGGAGAAGGGCCTGAAAAGGAAGTACATTAAATATAATGAAAGGAAGCGACTCAGGCAAGTCATAGAAGAAGCTATTTCTGAAGCTAAAGAAGAAGTAAGAGGGGAAATGGAGCGTATGTCTTTGGAAAAATGGTTCTAAACCTGTAAGGCTATGCTACTAGATTTGAGTTTTGAGCTCCTTAATATACAGATAAATCGGAAATCAAAAACCTCTTATATGGCCAATACGTAGGGATGTACAGGACTCTGTAGACCCAGGCTCCGCGATGAGGGTGCACATCTGAATGCTGTTCGAAGTCCAACTCGACAATCAAAGACAACGAGAGGAATATCATGACCATTCCAAAGTCTACCAAGAGTAATGTAACAGCCTTTTTAAAAGAGGAGCTTGAGAAGGCCGGTGTTAAGACACGGCTTTGCGCATCACTCGATACTCCTTCGGGAAGAAGAGAGGTTGATCTACTCTGTGAGAATGCTGGCTCATACACCTGTGAGGCCAAGTTTACCGAAAGAGGTCTGCTGGATGCAATCAGCAAGATACAGAATGATTACTTTAAATATCACGAAGAGCTGGGCATAAAAGGTGGATTTGCCATATTATACCCAGATGAACTTGCTGAGCCTCTCCCTCATGATGTCCTCAAGAAACTTCTGAAAACCCTCAAATTCAAAGTCATCATCATGTTTCCTTCTACAGATACACGAAGAAATTTCACCATGTATGAAGGAACCCTCACTGAAGTGGCAAGAGAAATGGCCAAGCACATACTTGAGCCTCCTGCATACGTTGAGCCGAACATTGAATGGATCATCAAGAGCTTGAGAGCAGCAGCAACCTATATCACGGATGGATCAAAACACTTAACAGGCAGCCAATTGGAAGACATCTTTGGAGGTGAACATGTTTTCAGGAACATATTACAGTATGAAAGAGAAGAAAAATATCCTGTTGAAGAATTAAGACTGGTATCAGCCTTTTTACTTGTAAATCAAATTTTATTCTACCACGTGCTCTCAAGAAAAGCTGGATTTCCGGAAATAGATACTGAAACCCTTACAACCCCTTCACAGTTAACCCAGTATTTTGATTTAGTCCACAGTAAAAACTACAGAGCTATATTCTCATATGATATGGCATCAAAAATTTCTAAAGACTATACAGCTATTGTGAAAAAGATTATCAATGTTATAAAGGGTATAAGCCCAGAAAAAATAGGTGGGGACCTGCTTGGCACAATTTTCCATGATCTGATCCCATTAAATGTGCGGAAGTATGTTGCAGCATTTTACACCAATGTTCATGCAGCAGATCTTCTGGCTTACCTCTCTATAGATAATCATGATGCCCACGTTGCAGATTTTGCTGTTGGAAGTGGGGGCCTACTTGTAGCAGCCTACAGAAGAAAAAAACGTGTTTTAGAACGTTCCAAAAAATTCCATGAAAAATATCATGAAGATTTCATCAATCAATTGCTAGGCGTGGATGTGATGCCTTTTGCTGCAAGTGTGGCAGCATGCCATCTAGCCCTTCAGTTTCCTGAGCACTACACAGACAACGCAAACATAGCTATTTGGGATTCAACTGAATTGCAGCCCAATTTGAGAATACCGTCAATTGCAGACATAACATATGTGTTAAGAGGTCAGGCAAACCTTGATATGTCTTTTGGCGAAAAAAAACTCGTCAAAGGCATTGTAAAACCTGGTAATGACGAATCTGAGCACATCGTTCTAGCAGACTATGATGTTATTATGATGAATCCACCATTCACTCGGCAGGAAAGAGTCCCCGATGATTACAAGAAAACACTTTTTGACAAGTTCAAACCCTACAAGGAGTACCTCCACGGGCAGCTTGGTTACTATGGATATTTTATACTGCTGGCAGACACATTTTTAAGGGAGGGCGGCAGGTTAGCTTTCGTGCTACCCGCAACATTTCTCAGGGTACGAAGCGCCCGTGGCGTCATAAACCTGCTTTCGCAGAACTACCATGTAGAGTACATAATCACCGGAAAAAAGAGACTGAATTTCTCTGAAAGCACATGGAGGCGTGAGATATTACTTGTTGCAAGAAAGCTCACAGATAAAGAGAAAAAAGGAGATACAGTCTTTGCTGCTCTTGAAAAATTGCCAAAAACTGAAGATGAACTTGAAAGAGTCTGCAGAAAAATAAAAAATGTGAGCGGTTCCTATGAAGACCATGAAATTTCAGCCTTTACCATACATTCTTCAGAACTTTTAAAGGATCTCGATTGGTTCAGGTTTATTACACCATTCCAAAGACCTGGTTTATCGGAAGTCTGGGAATTGATAAGCAGTTCTGCTCAAAACCTTGAACGATTTGGAAAAGTCTACAATCTAAAGAACATAATGAAAAGAGGAATTGAAAGTAGAAAAGAAGTGAAAGTTCAAGCTTTATTCATCCCATATTCAATGAAGAGAGCTATAAGAAAAGAAGATGCATGGATTTTAGACAAAATTGAAGAGAAACAACTAATCGTTTTCAATCGCTATTTCAAAGACAAATTACATATTCCAAAGAACTGTATCGTTCCGTGCTTGAGAACGATGTCCAATAACAGATACATGGACACTTCTGATAAAACTGACTTTGTTGTTATAAGAGATTTTCCAAAAGCTCACCGATTTTTCTATGATGAAAGAGCAGCCTTCAGGGATATTCTCCCTACCTGGAACCGCTACGTTGAGAACAGGTTAGGGAATTTGATTATACTGCGCAGATTTGTTATAAACGCTCCAGGCACTCTACACTTGTGCCACTACTCGTCAGCACCAATGACAGCTTCAGGTACAGCATGGGTATGCAATGTACATGACGAAGATGCCAAAATCCTGTGTTTGTGGTTTAACAGCAGCATAAACGTAGCTCAGGTACTTGACAAGAGAATTGAGGATATTTGGATAGATATCCACAAATATATCTTACGTGATTTTTACATAATAGATCCTCATGAACTGTCCAAGGAGGAAAGAACCAAGTTTTTGGACCTTTTTCATACATTAAGCAAACAAAAAGTTCCCAGTTTAGCAGAACAATACACTTCAGTTCCAGAGTTAAAAAAAGAAATTGATACTGCAATATTATCAGCTTTAGGATTTGATGACGATGAAATAGAAAAAATCCTGTCAGATTTATACGAGGCTTTGAGGATCGAATTTGAGGCTCTTCAAGAAATAGGTGCAATAAGGTGAGAACCAATGAAAATTGGGGATAACGCCGCTAACTTAATAATCAACTACTCAGCAAGAGATTGTCTAATTGTTTGATGTTTTTCTCATTTTTGTTACATGTGTAACAATTTATTAGTTTTTCTATTTTTTTCCTAGCATTTTTGATATATAAAGAAATTAAGAGTTCTTGACAATCCCCTTCAAAAGAATCACTTGAAAATGGAGCTGTGCAGCCGCATGACTAAGCTTTAATTGGGAAAGATTTACAATCTCGTAAAAGTAATTTTATCTAATCTGGTGGTAACCTGTAAAAGTGATTCAATGCTCCAACATGTAAAAATTCTGGACTTGTCCAGGCTCTTACCCGGACCATACTGCTCCATGATTTTAGCCGATTTAGGATGTGACGTCATCAAAATTGAAGAACCTACTACCGGAGATTACACACGATGGATGCCTCCCTTCATAAATGGGGAAAGTGCACGATTTCTCTCTGTAAACAGAAATAAAAGGAGCATGACCTTAAATTTGAAAACAGAAAAAGGAAGAGAAATCTTCTTCAAACTCGTACAAAAATCAGATGTAGTCCTGGAAAGCTTTCGCCCTGGTACGTTACAGAAATTACAAATTGACTATGAAAATGCTCAGAAAGTGAATCCTCAAATAATATACTGCTCCATAACGGCCTACGGACAGAATGGACCCTACAAGAGCAAGGCAGCTCACGACATCAACATCTTAGGATTGGGAGGCGTTCTAAGCATCACCACAGATAGAACCATTCCCGGCATACAAATTGCTGACACCACCAGTGGGTTGTTAGCCTGCATAGCCATTTTAACTGCGTTGATAACCAGAGAGAAAACAAAAAAGGGCCAATACATTGACATCTCCATGCTGGATGGGGTAGTCTCTTTGTTGTCGGTGCACGCTGCAGAGTACTTTGCCACCAATGTATCCCCCATTCCTGAGAAGATGCCCTTATCTGGAGGGTTGGCATGCTACCATGTGTATGAAACAAAAGATAGTAAATTTATTACCTTAGGAGCGTTAGAACCCAAATTCTGGAACCAACTCTGTAAGACCATTGAAAGAGAAGACTTAATACCAGAGCAGTTAAGAGAGGATCAAAAATCTTTAAAAAAGATATTAAAGGATATATTCAAGCAGAAAGACCAGAAAGAATGGGTTAATATCCTTACAGATATGTGTACACCTGTAAATTCTCTCGAAGAAGTATTTCAAGACCCCCAAGTCCTCCACAGGGACATGCTCTCTTCTGTTGACCATCCTGCAGCAGGTGTAATCAACCAAATTGGCACACCCATAAAGGGCTTAGATACTACCAAGATGAGACCTCCGCCCCTGTTTGGGGAACACACAAGAACGATTTTAACAGATCTTGGGTTTTCAGATACAGAAATAGAACAATTCAAAGAACAAGGAGTAATCTGATGTAATGGGCATTATGACATATTCCAAAGGGCCAATTTGATTTGTTACACGTGTAACAAAAAAGAGAAATGCCACTATTATTTTGGACACGTCTAACAGAAGGTTACAGCGAAGTTACAGCGAGTTCGCATACCATTTCCCATAATGGTTAAACCCATGAACATACTCTTATATATCAAAGAAGTGTAACACTTTCATGCACGAAGAACTCTTCAAACCACTGCTGCAACCCTGGTACGACTCTTTGGAAACCCCAAAAGAAACCCAGAGGAAAACCTTTGAAACCCTATTAAAAGGCTACAAGAAAACGGAATACGGACAAGAACATGGAGCAGACGTAAGAACTATGGAAGAATTCAGAGAACAGTTCCCTGTTGCTACCTTCAAGGATTTCACTCCCTACTTAAAAGAAGCAAAAAACGGGAACTGGCACGCACTGTTACCTGAGCCCCCCTTCGCGTGGGGCATGACCAGAGGGAGCACGGGAACCCCAAAGGTTGTCCCCTTCACCAAAACTGATTTGGACCAAAAAAGTGTATGCGGACCCAGGGGCACGCTCAATTACGTATACAAGGAGAAGAAATATCACATTTTGGAAGGGTACGTCTTAAACAACAACTTCCCCTCGAATGTGGGAACCATGGACGTGGGAGGAAACCAAGTGGAGTACGGATACAGTTCTGGTATTTACGCCAAATACTCGGCTGAAAAAGGGAGACTCAAAGTTGTCCCGACCATCGATCAAATAAACGAATCAGGTACGGGAACTACCAAGAGAGACTGGGAGAAACGATTTGATCTTGCCTACAATGAAGCCAAGAATAAAAAGGTGACCATGGTTACCGGTGTTGCCCAGGGGATGATCCATTTTGCTACCTTTTTAAAGAAGAAATACAATATCTACCCCAAAGATGTATGGGAAAAGCCTGTACTGTTCTGTATCTCCATGGTGGGTATTAACACCAAGGAAAAACCTGTCCTCAAAGCTATGTACGATTTTTCGGATTTGAGAGAGATGTATGGTGCTACAGAGGGAATGTATGCCCAGCAGTTAGACAAGAGACCGTACGTATTCCCTAACTACGATTTCTACTTCTTTGAAGTGGAGACTAACCACAGGATAAAAATGCTGTACGAACTGGAAAAGGGAGAAAGAGGCTCTCTCATTATTTCTTCCTGCCTCTTCCCGCGATACAAAATCGGAGATGTGGTCAAGTCCTTTGGAGGGAGTGCACTCACCTGTCTGGGCAGGGAAAAGGATTTCAATGTGATAAAGTACTACTGGGAGAGACTAATGGGTCAAACACTCTGACGGATGTGGTCAAACACTCTGACGGATGTAATATATCAAGAGGAGAACACCAATAGCAATGATAATGAGTGCCCAGTATTCTTCGAATCCATAGACAATGCCAGCACCTGCTACTACTAGAATGACTCCTAGTACTGCCCTGCCAAAGGAAGGTCTTTTGTACTCGGCTTTGATAGATCGGACCAAAGCTTCCAGTAAAAAGATGCAGCCAATGCCTACAATAATCCAGGGCCACCATTCTTCTCCAGGGAGCCGGTCTCTGAAAAGGTATATACCGGCTACAACGATCAGGAACAGGCCAACGAATACTCCTCCTAAAGGATCTTCGCGCCACTTTTCGTGTGTTTCTTCATGTTCTGGCATGAGGTGCTTAGATCATCTAGTCATATAAACATTTCGTTCTGAGGTTTGAGGGTTGAGGGGTTGTTCAGATTGGTGTAGGGTTCAGGTTTGTTACACGTGTAACAAAGTGGGACAAGCACCAAATAATTGGAGCAATCCTTCATCTCAACATATTTATACCTGTGATGGTAAACCACCATGGTGAGTTTATGAAGAACCTACTCGTAGTATTGATACTTGTCACCGTAGTAGTGGCAGGATGTGCAGAGCAGCTCACAGAAGAGTTGACCTTTGAAGAAGCTGAGATTCCTGAACCTGATTACAGCAAATTACGAGAAGAATACAATAGAGAGCAGCAGTCCATAGAGCAATCCTTCAGGGAAGGGCCCTTTGATGGTAGAGTGGCTGTCATCCGTATTGAGGGTATACTGGACTCAGAAGATGTCATGCCTATTGCTGCCAAATTGCGGGAAGTGGGTGAAGACCCCTTGATTGAAGGTGTGGTCTTGTGGATTGATTCACCTGGAGGAACAGTGGTGGCGGTAACCCAGATCACGTACGAGATTGAACGGTTGAAAAGTTTGAAACCAGTGGTGGCTTATTCGGGAGGGATAGCAGCATCTGGAGGGTACTACATCATGTCTGTCTGTGACAGTATTGTAGTGAGACCTGACACAGAGCTAGGGAGTATTGGGGTTATTTACGTGCACGTGGATGCTTCAGGGTACTATTCCCAGTTTGGATTCGATATCACAGTATTCAAGACAGGGGAGCATAAGGATGCAGGAGCAGATTGGAGAGGCTTAGATGATAAGGAACGGCAGTTCATCACTGATTCAGTTTATGACGCATTCTACCGATTCGTGTATACAGTGTCTAGGGGAAGGGGATTAACTACTGATTTCGTGGAGAACTATGCAGACGGGCTGACCTGGTTTGGAGAAGAGGCACTAGACTGGGGATTTGCAGATGTTGTAGGGAATTTCGACGATGCAGTACAAGAGATTGAGCAGCTTACAGGATTGAAGCATGCAGAATTAGTGTTCATCGAAGTTGTAGAGAGCGGCGATTTGATAGAGTATGATGGCGAGATTGGAGGGTATAATTGGGAGACAGTGTTGTACCTGTATAGGAGATAGTATTAAGACATTGAAGAGACTGCTCAGCATAAAATCATCGAGGAATGTTACACGTGTAACAAAGTAAAAGCAAGTAGATAATTGTAAATGTAGATAATTGTAAACGCAATCCTTTCATATAGCACAGAATCTGGATCTGGAGGAAAGCTGTTACCCATCACCTTTTATATTCCTTTCCTGAATACTGTACATGAGAAAGTTGAAAGATAGAGACTTTCTGGAAACCAAAGAAGGCATGTTCTTTTGCGTGGCCGGGTATTTGCATCCTCCGGATAAGGTTACAGCATATTTAAAGTACTCACCTGTTGTAGAAGGGAAATGGAGGAAAAATGATACAGCTTTCAGGAGAGAACTCCCGTACTACCATGTGTTCTCCGTTTCAAAGACTATAGAGTATTTAAAAGAAAATTATCCCCAGTATGTGCATTACTGTCCAGTTCGTCACATTGAAATGTCCATGGTCCCTAAAGGTTACATTAAAGAGTACTACGAACCTGAGAAAAGATTGACCGAGTTAGTTACTTCTCCACAGGATGAATTGGAGGAGAAAGTAGCCACCTTTACAGAGGATATTATCGATGAAACTGGTGTACCTTTAGATTTTCTGGGTATTACAGGATCTATTTTGATTGAGTTACACAACCCGTTGTTTTCAGATATAGATTTAATTGTTTACGGGAAAGAAAATTCAAAAAAGCTGAAAAAGGTATTAGAAACCCTCAAAAACGTTGAAATCTTAAAAGATGCGAGAAAAACAGAATGGATTTCACATAAAATGGAGATATTTAACCTGAGCAGGAGAGATGCTGAACTCTTTGCAGCCAGAAAATGGAACTACGGATTCTACAAAGGTACGTATTTTTCTGTGCATCCCACACGAACAGACGATGAAATCACTGAAAATTATGGTGAGGTTCAGTACACCGGCATGGGAGCAGCCACCATAAAAGCCGAAATTACTGACAGCTCAGAGTCCATGTTTTTACCTGCAAAATATAAAATTGAGGTATTAGCAATAATTGAAGGAGGTAATGTCCCCATTGAAGAGATTATATCTTACGAGGGTGTTTACTGTGATGTTTTTGCAGAAGGAGAGAACGTTGAAGCCAGGGGCAGATTGGAACAGGTTGATGGGAGATACCGGTTGGTTGTGGGCACATTGGAGGTTGAAAATCAGTACATGTATTTTGTGTGATTTTACTGTTAGTGATGGTTTATTAGAGGTTGTCTGGAAATTGGGCATTCGTTATGTTACACGTGTAACATATGAGATATTGCCATTGATTCACATAATACCGCAAATGAACAAAATTTGAGATAACCAGTCACAAAGGTGAAACCTGCTCATAGAACGAGAAAAGATACGAGTAATAACTTTCTTCCTCTTTTGTCTGATAGGTGGTCTATAGGAGTCTGAAAAAATGAATGTTATGATAACAGCACTGGATACCACTCCTAAATCGGAGTACGAAAAAAACTCTTCCATCAAAGGGTAAAGGGGAGGAAGTGCGAACTCAAGGTGATGAGTACAAAAGTGGGCCAGTCCAACAGCAATGATGCCTCGAGAAAGCACTTCCCGGTACAGGTTAAACTTCTGCAGTTTCTCCAAAATTGAACACCTTGACTGTGAATCCATCGTCCTCTGCCAACTGTTTGAATTCTAAAGGATCAGCCTTTATCTGGGGGAATGTATTGTAGTGCATGGGGATGGCCAATGTGGGCTTGACGATTCGTAATGCTTCTAAAGCTTCTTCAATGTTCATGGTGTAGTACCCTCCAATGGGGACAAATAAGATGTCGAGGTTACCATAGTTTCTGACGCCTTCCAAGTAGGTATCCCCCATGTGGTAGATGCGTTTGCCTTCCAGTTCTATTATGTACCCTGTGGGGTACCCAGATTGGTGGTGGGATGCTTTCACCATTTCAATGGGTATCCCTTGTACGGTTTTCTTTTCGCCAATGGTCATGGTCACTGTTTCTGTGAATTTGTTTTTGCAGGTATCAGGACAGACCACTGGTGAGCTAAATTGTTGTGCATCGCTGTGATCTCGATGCTCGTGGGTCACCAAAATGATATCAGGATATCCTGTGTATGGTGGTGCGTTCTTGTTGCCTTCAAAGAAGGGGTCAATGAGGATGGTTTTTGTATTTGTGAGCTCAAAGCATGCATGGCTCAGATAGGTTATTTTCACTCTTACACCTCCCACAGAGAGAGATCATTTGAAGAATATAAAGGTTTGGCTAACAGATGAGTTTCAGTGGTTCGAATGGTAAAGGTTCCAGGTTCAGACAGGTAAGAATGGGTAGTACGCCTGATAAATGGGAGATTCAACAGATAGTTGACATTTCTCTTATAGAAAGGATCTTCCTGCTCTCGTTAGCCATCCAATAGCATTCCTGCATGTGGTGGTGACGGTCTCGGGGATCATCGTGATGGGAGCTTCAGTGTCTGAGATGTCACGTACGTTTACAGTGGATCTCCTTTTGCTTGAGGTTGTTTTGGGCCTGGCTGTGCAAGGGGTTGTAATGCGGGAGGAGTAGCGATATATGAGAAGGTTCAGAAGAGTAAAGAATGAACTTTTGCATTGTGAAAGATTTAAACCAGAATATTTGAATCGTATCATTTTTCTTTATCGTGAATGGAAAAATCAGAAGTCGAAATCAGTAAGGTCTCAATAAATAACTAAGGTAGGTGCGAGACTTCATGGATTTGGCTGTAGAACTACATGAATAGTTAATATAACCCTCTGCTGATGTGGGTTTTCATGGAAATCAGATGGAAGAGCTGCACCCTAGTTATGGGCAACCTGTCGATTTCAGCCTACAATAAGTATTTAAACTCATCATGACTATTCTTAATAAAGAAAAGAAAGAGAGGAACCCAAAATGAACCAAGTGGATAGCAGTTGTGTAAAATGGAAACCATACATACGTGAGGAACTTTCACAGGAGATAGTGCCCTCTTTTCTTGAAGCGTTGAAATACAACCATGACCATATACTTTTAGACAGGGATATATCACCGAACACAAGAAATATTTTTCTGAAAAATTTTAAAGAAATAGAGTTTGATTTCAAGAAATCTTTGCATTTTAATGAAATGCATAACTTTAGATCATTTGTATCGGAAATTCTTGATGAAGTCTATACTCATTTAGAAACCGCTGAAAAGAATCTCCACTGTGAAGAACTCATCAAAAGGAAGGACCACTTATACCCTTATGATATACTGCTCTTGCTCGGCAACTCAGAAATACCAGAAAAGAAGTTGAAAACAGCCGGCGTTGCGACCACTCTTTTTTATATGCTTTCTCATTTCACTGATGATTACATAGATGATCATGACAAGATATATTTAGAATTCATTAAGCCTTGCCACGATGAACGTGAAGTAATGAAAAAGGTTTTTGACATATTTACTAGAGCATTTAAAGAATTTGCAGAAGAGAATTTTTCTAAAAAATCAGCCGTTCTACTACAAGGAGTGTATATATCCAAATATTTTGATATGATATTGAAATTAGAAGAAATGGTTGAAAATTACAGAACTATACGTAATTCTTGCAATGAATTATTATTTACATTAGAGATGAAGGCCTGTGGATTATCTGGAATCATGTACTCTTTTCTTTCAGATATAATCTTTGAAACTGTGGATGTATGCAGATCCGTGGAAGATTACAACGAACTGTTTGAGACTACAAAACATTTAGGATGTTTATGTCAGTTGACTGATGATTTAAGAGATTTTGAAAAGGATTTACAACGTAATGAGATGAATATTGTACATTTTATGATGAGAGATTTCCTTAAAGATGATAAAGAAGATTCTTTAAAAGTGATATTTAACAAATTTTTTGAAAAAGAGCTCAATGAAATTCTAAGAGGAACTAAAAATCTGAATATACCAATTAATAAAGAATGGATAATATTTATTTCGTCATATCCCTTTTTCAAGAATAATCTTTGACTTTTTTAGATGATTCACGAGCTTTTCTAAGTTTTCAAATATGAAATCCTTTCCCATTTTTTCATAAAGAGGTTCTGAAAAGTATAAATAGATGCCGTGATATTGCTTTTCTACAAACCAATATACTATGAGCCCTCTTACTTCGGGAGAAAAATAGATAAGATCTTTTCTTTCACCATTATGGAGGAGCATAATTCTCTCTCTTTTCTCTCTTCCTACAGGTGCAGGATACGGATCGAATCTGAGGTGCGCGATCATGACATCTCTTGGAGATATGTTGTTTATTGAAGAATTTTTTTTAATCCACTTCACAATTTCTTCTTCCAGTGGCTCAGGTGGAATTTTATCTTTTTCAAATTTGGAGATTAATTCATGAAGGTTACACAAAGTAGAGTTTTCTTTTATTTCATTTTCCAATCTACTTATAGTTTCTTGCGAAATATGATCGCCATTAATAGCTAGTAATTCTTCCATTAATTGCAAATTATGTTTTTTTATGATAGGTATAGAAACATCCTTTTTGATTTTTTCCTCAATTAATATGAATGTGTCAGAGACTTTCCAAGGGGATTTGAAAAGTATTCTTTTTTCTAGTCGCTCTAGGTAGTATTTTGCATTACTGACTGCTTGATTTGTTGAATCATGTTCTCTAATTCTTTGAATGAGAAAGTGATCATCGATAGTCCCATATTCAAAACAGAGTATTCCATCTTTGTACAGTGCCTTTCCAAAGTATTTTGCGCCAAAGGGATTTCTAATTTCATTTCCCCCTACGTTAATCCTGAATACACCCCCTTGTAATCCATGATATATAGCTCTCCTAAGAATTTCATCCATTTGCAGCTTTACATGATGTGTATGTATGTAACGGTACGCTTTATATCGCGAATCAACCAGACTTTCTGCAGCACTCAGGGCCTTCTTCTCTATACAGAGGCAGTTTTCACGTACTGAAAGACCCCCTATCATTCTTTGAACATCGAGTGCAATTCCAAATTCTGATCCAGTGGCATATGCGTCTCGTCTCAAGTAATCGAGTTTGTCAGCATCGAGTTGACTATTTATTATCATATTGAGCGGTTGCAGAGAGTCGCGATTTTTGTAAGATGGAATGAATAGAGACTTTATCAAGTCCTTTTCTTCAAGGAATTTCTTGGCCATTTTAAGAGCTGTTATTTTAGTTATCTTGCCTTTCGAGGCATGTTTGGAATCGATTTTCTCATTGTCCAGGATCAATTCTATCCCTTTGGGAATGTATTTCAGCATTATTTCCAAACTGCAGATCTCATGGGGCTTTAAGATTTTCCTAAATTTCTTGTATGTGGGACTAACCTTAAGAAATTGTTCGCTCGTATGGGAAAATGGCCCGTGGCCCACATCATGTAACAAAGCTACAAGTCTCACAGATTGCTTTAAGATATTTTTCTTGTCATCATCTTGGGGAAAATCAGCCAAAATCCTTTCATATATGGTTTCGTCCACATTCTCTACGATTTGGTCTAACAATCCTTTTTTGGAAGGATTATCAAGAGAATCCAGCATCTTGCCAGCAAGGTGGCAAACACCCAATGAATGTTCAAACCGTGTATTGTTTGCCGATATGTATGTTCTATTGGTAGTTCCCATCTGCTTTATCTCCCTCAATCGCTGCATCCATGGAGAGTCAACAATCGCTATTTCTGCCTGTGACAATGGTATATAATCATAGAGGGGATCTCTTATGGATTTTCCTAAATTCTTGTCAATATATTGTGAAATACCAATATCAGCCTCTCTAGTTACATCCATGAATGGGCATTTCTTTCATTATTTTTAAGTTTTGTGTATGTAACCTTAGCAACTGCTTCGAGTTTTTTCTTCACAGCAAGCCACGTAGAGAACAGGATGTGGTTATTCTACTGACAGAAGAGTAATGGCAAGGACTGCATTCTTGGATGACCTATAGCGTGAGAAATGAGACCATATTTCTATGGAATCAAAGCGATCTTAACTCCTTTCTGGTGCAAAACCTTTTGTAAAGCTTCATCAATTTGAGACAAAGGCATTTTCTCCGTAATAAATATTTCGGCGTCAATAGCACCCCAGGATATCAAATTTAGAGCAGTTCTTATGTAATGAGGAGTGTGATGGAAGACACCTTTCAAGGTTAATTCAGAGTAATGGAGCAATGCGGTATTCACCGTTATGGCGGTACCCTTCTCACAGCCTCCAAATAAAGTGGCAATCCCTCCTTTTCTGGTCATCTTTATGGTGGTCTCCCAGATTTCAGGGTATCCTACAGCCTCAATTCCCACATCTGCACCTCTTCCATCAGTCAATTCCTTCACTTTTTTTATGGCAGCTTCTTCTCCTTCTTTAACATTAATAACATGATCAGCCCCTAACTTCTCAGCCACTCTTAGTCGTTCATCCACTAAATCTGTCTGGATGACCCGCGCCCCCTTTCTTTTGACCAAAACAGTGAAGAACAACCCAATAGGGCCAGCCCCATTGATTACTACTGTGTCACCCATTTTTATGTTTGATTCTTCCACCCCATGGATGACACACGCTAAGGGCTCTGTTAAAGCCGCTTCCTCATATGTTACGTGGTTCGGTATTTCCAGCAAATTTTTTTTGACAATTCTCTCCGGTACCACGATATATTCAGCAAAAGCTCCCCACAAAAAGAATATATTCTCACATAAACTTTCTCTTCCCCGTTTACAGTAAAAACAATACCCACAGGGAGCAGAGTTCGCAGCCACCACCCGCATTCCTTCTGAAACCCCTTCAACGTTCTTACCCACTTCTGCAACCTCTCCTGCAAATTCGTGTCCAAAGGGAGAAGGCGGCGGCAATAATCTATGTCCTCTCCTGTAGGTTTTCACGTCTGTACCGCAGGTTAGAGCAGCCTTTATTCTTACCAGAACTTCTCCATCAGTAATTTCTGGTATATCTTTCTCTTCTAACTGAACATTTTCAGGTCCGTAAAACATGGCAACTTTCATTCTCATGAGATCACGGCCTTATCATTATTTTTAGACAATCATCCGCTTCATAGGCCATCTCAATGGCTTTTCCTAGGTCTTCTAACCCGAACCGGTGCGTGATTAAATCTTTAACATTTATCACCTGTTGGATTAAATTCAGAGCTTTCCAGTGGCCAAAGGGCGTTGAGGAGTAGCTTCCCGAAAAGGTTAACTCCTTAGAGTAGACCAAGTTTGGATCCAAATTTATGCGGGAACCAGGAGGACATTCTGCAAAAAAACTGATCTGCCCACCTTTTTTAACAGAGCGCAGCGCCAGGTTATACGCTTCTTTGTTTCCAGCAGCCACTATAACAATATCTGCCTTAATATGAGCACCACCGATACCACCAACGTGAACAGATATACCTCCTCTTTTTTCTGCAACGTGTAACCGTTTTTCCTTAATATCTGCCACGTACACCTCTTTTGCATGAAACGCTTTTGCCAGCTCCAAATGGATTAACCCAATAGGGCCAGCCCCCACGATTAAAACCGTGTCCCCCGGGAGCATTGTTAACTTTTCCCATCCGTGGATGCAACATGCTACTGGTTCCACAAAGGCAGCTTCCTCGTAGTCCAAATCGTTAAATTTGAGCATAGCTCTCTCCACGTTGGGTTGCGGAACTCTGATGCACTCAGAAAACCCACCAGGATCAATATTGGTCTTCGTGTACTGGTCACACAATGTATAATGTCCATGGTGGCAGTAAGAACAGGCAAAACAGGGTGTATGAGGTATGGCAGCAAAAACTATAGAAGTGACAGATGGCACATTTGATAAGATAATAAAGAGCGATTCCTTGACAGTGGTTGACTGCTGGGCCCCTTGGTGCGGGCCATGTAGAATGATAGGTCC
>Ga0209427_10002539_pt1 | contig 21497 bp, 20 predicted proteins | sample DeeMarSWOR136_30_FD_187465 | JGI IMG/M metagenome (GOLD analysis project Ga0209427, IMG submission 187465) | Marine sediment microbial communities from White Oak River estuary, North Carolina - WOR-1-36_30 (SPAdes) (version 2) | ecosystem: Environmental > Aquatic > Marine > Intertidal zone >...
AGAAGCTGCCGTGCTCCATCATCTTGGGGCCGATGTTCGCGTGCATGTCCAGCGGAGTCACGACGGGTATCTCGTCGCCGACTATCTTCCTCACATGCTCCAGCACGTGGCCCTCCAGGTCGTCCTCGTCCTCCGTGGCGCCTCCGCCGTGGAGCCAGAGCAGCACGCCGTCCACGGGCAGCGCCTTCTCTATGCCCTCGAGGATGGGGTTGAGCATCGAGTAGTAGGAGTCGTTGAGCACCCGGCCTCTGGAGTCGGGTGCGCCGTAGACCGTTGGGATCAGTTCCACTCCCTCGCGTTCGCAGACGTCTATCATTCCCGCGAGGTTGCTCCTCTTGCCCCTGTGGTAGTCGAGGGCCTCCCGTCCCTCACCCCTCCAGGCGCCTGGGATGAACCTCGTGATGAAGGTACACGACTCGTGAGATATTCCACCGCCGACCAGACGGATATCGGATTTCACCAAATCATTCACTCCCCAATCAGCATCATCTCGCCCACTGCTGGGTCCTACATAATGAGCGTGTTCAGTTTAAAAAGGCGAGCAGGCCGGGCACGACGGCTCTCAGCCGCGCGAGGAGTTCGGAGCCTGCGCATCCATCCTTGGCCGGTCTTGTCTCTACCCGCCTCGTGCTCCGACCCACGTTGCAGTTGATGATATTAATGATGTTGTCGCGGACTCCGCCCACGTGCCACTTTCATGCGATCAGCCGTCCGGGGCTTCTGCGAAGAGCTGCTGCATGCTCCTGCGGTAGTCTTCGAAGGCCCTCAGCCCCTCCCTGGTGAGGCTCAGCCTCGTGTTGGGCTTCTTGCCGACGAACTCCTTCTCCACCTCTATGTAGCCCGCGTCCTCCAGCTTGCTCATGTGGCTGGAGAGGTTGCCGAAGGTGAGCCCCGTCTGGCGCATGAGGAAGAGGAAGTCGGCGCTCTCCACGACGTAGAGGTGGGCCATGATGAGGAGCCTCGCCGGCTCGTGGATCAGCTTGTCTATGCTCCCCGCAGTCGGCAGCTCTCCGGGCGCCTCAATCCCCGGCAACCTCAGCCTCACCCGCGACGAGGGGGTACTTGAGCCTGAACCTCTGCAACTGGTAGAGGCCCGCGACGGTCACCACGGCCCCGAGGACGGCCAAGTGGGCGAATAAGGGCGTCCCAAGTAGGTGGACCGAGGGGATCACCACCAGGGTCACGGCCGCGTACCAGTTGAACCTCTCCAAGTCGGAGAGGTGGGCGAAGACGACCTCCAATCCGGCGATGACCACGCCGAGCACCACGCCGTACCACCGTACCACCAAGTCGTACCAAGCTGGGTTCGACGGCCCGGTGACGGCGGAGAAGAAGACCACCCCGAGGAGCAGCCCCGCGACGTTGAGCAGGAGTATGAAGAGCATTGTCTTCTTAGATCTGCCCGTCCTCTTCCTGGAGAAGGTGACCTGGCCCAGCCGGGGGAAGGTGATGCTCCTCTTCACCTGGATGTAGAGGGGGGTGAAGATGGCGACGGAGGTCCCGGCCATCCAGAAGAGGTCGGTCATCATGTACCCGGCGGCGATGAGGACCCCTATGCCTATGAAGATGTCGAGGATCCCGTCCTCGTGGTACGACGTGTATGCCCTCCTCTCAATCTCCTTTAGATCTATCGGGTCCAACTCATTCAGCCCCTCCTGCCTGCACTTCAATCACTTCCTCCAACTCTTCGACATGAAAAGGTGAATGTACTTTGTAGTATTTAAACACTTTGCATCACAAAGTATATTATCCCAAGGGTGCGAACACATAATTCATCTAGAAGAGAAATTGACGCCTAATCCATAATGGTATTATCATAGGATTCACTTTCCAGTGATGGTTAAGGATGGATTGGACAGTCATCATAATGGCCTTCCTCCTGGGAGTCGCCCTGCTCTGGGGAGTGGCCTCGGTGTTCAAGAGCAGGAGATACTGACCCCCTATCCCCACCGCTCTCGCAACGCGCACCCAGCCATCCCCTGAGTTCTCGTCACCCCGAACCCTCGCCGCGCAAGCGTTAAACGATCCACGCCCTCAGTCTTCAACTGAAGTTCTATGATCTGGCTCAGCCAGGGGGACAGAGGGCTCCTTGAGCGCATGTCCTCGGAGATCTCCAGGGATGAGATGGAGGGGAACTGGAGGAGGCTCGTCGAGCTGGCCCCCCTCCACTCGGGCAGCCCCGAGGAGGAGGAAGCGACCCAGTTTCTCGGGGAGAGGCTCCGGGATTACGGCCTCGAGCCACGGGTGCTCAGGTACGACGCCTACGTCAGCGAGCCCAGGCACGCCAGGCTGGAGGTGCTGGCGCCGGAGGCCTTCGAGGTGGAGTGCACGCCCTACAGGCAGGTGGGCACCACGGGCCCCGAGGGGTTAGAGGGGGAGGTCGTCTACATACCCCCGGAGGAGATCGGGAGGGCCCCCTGCGAGGGAAGTATAGTGCTGGCCGAGCAGAGGACCGCTGGGGACTGGATGGGACTCAGGGACGGTTTGTTGCTGAGGCTTCAGGAGATGGGTGTCAGGGCCCTCATAGTCATCGAGCAGGACTCCTACAGGCCGGACGTCGTCCATCAGAGGGCTGACTTCAGCGTCTCCGGGAACCCCACCAGCGACAACATAGGGGAGATCCAGACCATCCCCGCGATTGTCCACGTCACCAACAGGGATGGCGTCAGGCTTAGGGAGCTCGCAGTGAAGGGGGGCGTGAGGGTTCGGGTCACCTCCGTCGTCGAGACGGGGTGGAGGCGGCTGCCCCTCCTGGTCGCCGAGATTAAAGGGACCCAAGAACCTGAAAGGTTCCTCCTAGTCAATGGCCACATCGACACGCCCCCCTTCTCCCCCGGGGTGACGGACAACGCCTCGGGGTGCGCCGCCATCCTGGAGCTAGCCCGCATCCTCGGCAAGCACAGGGGGAGGTTGAGGAGGGGCGTCAGGTTCGCCATCTGGACGGGCCACGAGACGGGGCGCTACGCTGGCTCCACCTGGTACAACGACGCCCACTGGCACGACCTCAGGTACGGCTGCGTGGGAAGCTACAACATCGACAGCCCCGGCGCCGAGGGGGCGACCACCTTCAGGGCGGCCCCCATCAGCGAGGTGCAGGAGGTCACCCTGGACAGCATCAGGGAGGGCTCTGGCGTCGAGGTGGAGGGCCTCCGATGGCCGACGAGGGCGGGGGACGGCAGCTTCTGGGGCACGGGTGTCCCCCACGTCAGCCTCACCAGCAGCAGGCCGAGGGAGCTCTACGACCCCCACGTCAACTACTCGGGCGGGGGCTGGTGGTGGCACACGCACCACGCCACGATGGAGCGCGGGGACCCGGCCGTCCTGGAGATGGACGTCAGGGTGGAGCTCAGCTACGTCTTCAAGATGCTCAACTGCCCCCTCCTCCCCTACAACTTCGTCCCCTACGCGGAGCATATGCTCGACATCCTGGATGGGTACCAGGATAGGGCCTCCGGCATAGGAGGGCACTTCACCCTGAAGCCCGTTGTGGAGAGGGCGAGGGAGTTCAGGATCCTCGCGGAGAGGTTGGAGAAGGCATCGGAGCTCGCGGTGAGGCGGTCCGCCCCCGAGGGGCTGCTCAAGGAACTGAACCGGCTGATGATCGAGGTCTCCCGGAGGATCAACCCGGTGGCCCACTCCAACGCGGGGCCGACGGAGCAGATGACGATGGAGACCTTCGGCGCCACACCCTTCCCCCGGATCCATGAGGTCCTGAGGCTTGCCGGGCTGGACCCGGCCTCGGCGGAGTTCAAGCTCCTGGCGACCAAGCTGCTCAGGCAGAGGAACGCCGTCGAGGACGGCTTCTACCAGGCGAACACGCTCATAGAGGACGCCCTGAACGAGGTAGAGGATTGGCTGAAGACCCTGCCCTCATAGACCCAGTCGGATGCACGGGGAAGCGGAGGAGGTTTTGCCCGCCTGGTTGACACCTTCCGCGTCGGCCTCCTGCTGACCGAGCGATGCAACATCGAGTGCGGCCACTGCTGGCTCAACTCGGGCCCTAATAGGCGAGAGACGATGCTGCCGGGGGAGGCGAGGGGCTACGTCGACCAGGCCCTGGAGATCCCTAGCGTCGAGTGGGTTAGCCTCACAGGGGGAGAGCCCTTCCTAGTACCCGAGACACTCTCCGAGCTCGTCTCCTACGCCTCCAGGAGGGGGCTGAAGACCGAGTGCGTCACCAACTGCTTCTGGGCCTCGACACCCGGGGAGGCGAGGAGGACCCTGGGGGCGCTCGCCGACGCCGGCCTCACGGCCGTGAACATCAGCTGCGACGACTTCCACCAGCGCCACATCGGCTTCGACAGGGTCGAGAACTGCTTCAATGCCGCCAGGGAGCTCGGCCTGAAGATGGTCATCATGTGCGCGACCTCAAAGTCGAGCGAGCTGGGGATCAGGGAGGTAGCAAGGAGACTCGGCGAGGACGAGATCCACGTGCTGGGCGACGTAGAGCCTAAAGGTCGGGTCTCTGCACTGGGCGTCGAGACGGGCTTCATCCCCGCGGGGAGGGGGGAGGACATCTCCAGTGAGGAGCTCGTCCTGGGCAAGAGCCCCGTCGAGGGCCCCTGCCACAACGTGCTGCGGGACATGGGGATAGCCCCCTCGGGGAGGGTGCTGCCCTGCTGCTCGGCGGGGACTGTGGTCGAGGAATTGGGACTCGGGAACGCCAAGGATGCGGAACTCAGGGAGTTGATAGAAGCTGCGCAGGGGAGGCCCGTCTTCAGGACACTGATGAATCGAGGTCCCTTGGCAATGATGGAGGCCTTGGGGCCCGTGAGCCGTGGGGAATACGTGAGTCGCTGCCACATCTGCTACGAAGTCGTGAGGCATCCTCGTCTCAATGAGGCCTTGGAATCCCTCTAACCCGCGCTCAGACGAGGGTCCTGAGGAAGCCGACGTTGCCGAGGAAGGTCCCGTCCAAGAGGTAGACATCGAAGCCCTCCACGTCGACGGCCCCCGAGCGGAAGAGGGGACCCAGGAGGCTCTTCGGGGTCTCGGAGTTGACGGGTAGGCCGCCCATGAGGTCGTTGAAGGTGGGCATGATCACCATCTGGGGCTCACCCGGCCTCGCCTTGAACCGCTCCTCGAAGGCTGACAGCGGGTCCTCCCCCGCCTCGGCCCCCGCCTGCCTGAGGTAGGCCTCCGCCAGACTGACGGGATCGGGGCTCCCCCTCACCCAGGCCCTCTGGGAGATGCGGACGCCGAGGGGCGTGTTGAGCAGCACTGTCGGGTGGTTGTGGCCGAGGACCATGAGGTCGCAGTCGAGGAGCCTCGGGTAGGGCCAGGCGTGGCCGTGGAGGACGGAGACCCTGAGCCCCTCACCGACCCTGAAGCCCCTGGAGGGGTGGATCTCGACCCCCTCGGGGGCGAGGTTCTGGATGTTGCCATCGTGGTTGCCCCGGGCTACGTCGACGTGCTCCACGAGGCCGAGGAGGGAGTTGAAGAGGCGGGGGATCTCCCTCTTCTCCTGGAAGCTGGTGATGGGCACCCCGTGCTTGATGTCCCCCAGGAGGAGAACCCTGTCGGGCCTGTGCTCCCTGACGAGGCTGAGGAGCTCCTCAAGGAACCTGTCCGTCTGGTAGGGGATGCTTATCCCCATCTTGGCGAGCTCGTACTCGATGCCCAGGTGGAAGTCGGCGGCTAGTAGCATCCTCTCGTCCCCCTCCACGAGCATCGCCGGCCAGGGCGTCAGAAGCCTGATCAAGGGAGCCCCCCTGATCCTCGGCCCCGAAGGGATTTAAACCCAGCAGCCCGCGCTCCGCAACCCGTAAAACGGGGTAGGGCGTGTGTAGATCGGGGATGGCTTCCGAGGAGCGCAGGGTCCTGGAGGGCGCCTGCGACGAGCTCCGCTCGTCCAGGGAGATCACCAGGGCCCAGTGGGAGAGGCTGAGGACGGCACTCGGTGAACGCTTCGACAAGGCCTGGAGGCTCGTCGAGGGGCGCAGGGTGAAGAGGTACGTCTTCGAGCCCTCGAGCCGGGTCGTCTGGATAGCCGTCGGAAGGGAGAGCGAGTACCAAGTGCTCCCCCAGTCAGGCTACTGCGACTGCAACGACTTCTACTTCAGGGTGGTGGACGGTGAGGCGGGGCTCTGCTACCACCTCCTCGCCCAGAGGCTGGCGGAGGCCTTGGAATCCTACGACGATGTGCGGGAGGGAGACGAGTTCCACGACGAGCTCGTCGCCGAGTGGAGGCGCCTCTCGTCGGAGCAGGCCGAGGAGTGAGCCCGGGTACAGCTTATATATCCGAGCCGGGTCCTATCATCCGGTATGACCTCCCAGAGCTTCTTCAACGTGCTCTACCAGCTGGCCATCTTCCTCTCCGTGGTGGCCCTGGGGATGGCCTTCCTCCACATCTACACAGGGGAGAAGGAGCAGGAGTCCTGACATAGCCGTTTTTATCCACATAGCACAATGAATTAGGGGTAGTCATGTCGAGCACCGAGGACATCATAAAGAGGATCCTGGCCCTGAAGCCGAGGCTCACCCGGGAAGCCGTGGAGAGGCTCATAGACGAGGAGAGGGCGAAGGCCGCGGGGCTCCTAACAGAGGAGGCCGCCGCCCACCTCGTCGCCTCCAACCTGGGTCTGGACGGCGCCGGGGAGCGGATCGAGGCGAAACTCAGAATAGGCGACCTCACCTCCGGCCTCAGCGACGTCTCCCTCACGGGGAGGGTGATCCACGTCTTCTCCCCCCGGACCTTCAGCAGGAGGGACGGCAGGGAGGGAAAGGTCCTCAGGATGCTCATCGGGGACAGGACGGGCTCAGTAGCCGTCGTCCTCTGGGACGAGAAGGCCGACCAGATAGTCGCGGGGAAGATCGGGCTAGGGAAGATTGTCAGGGTGCTCCACGGCTACAGCAGGGAGAGGCGTGGGGAGGTAGAGCTCAACGTCGGCAACAGGGGCCAGGTGATACAGGCGCCCCTGGACACCGTGGAGGAGGACCTGCCCCCCGTGGAGAGCTTCTACAGGACCCCCGTGGAGGTGCAGAGCCCGGGCACAGTCAACCTGGAGGGCGTCGTAGTGGACAGGTTCCCCACCTCAAACTTCACCAGGCAGGACGGGACCGATGGGAAGGTCGCGCGCCTGGTCCTAGAGGAGGGGGGAGGCCGCATAAACCTCGTCCTCTGGAACGAGAAGGTGGATGAGCTTGAGGACGCGGGCGTCGGGACGAGGCTCAGGCTCACCGGGGGCTCGGCCAGGGCCAGGGAGGACGGAAGCCTGGAGGTCCACTGCAACTGGGGCACCGTCTTCCAGGTGCTCGAGAGGGGAGTCATCCCCGAGGTCCCGGTCCCCCACTGGAGGAGCATAGGCGAGCTCACGGACGGCATGAGGGACGTGAACGTCGCGGCCCGCGTCGCCCACATCGGGACCGAGAGGACCTTCACCCGGCGAGACGGCGGGGAGGGCAGAGTCGCCTCCGTCCTCCTCGAGGACGAGACGGGCTCAATCAGGCTCAGCCTCTGGGACGGCGACGTCGACCTGCTCCAGGAGCTGGAGGTGGGCAGCGTCCTCACCCTGGAGGGAGGCTACACACGGATCTCCCTGGGGTCCGTCGGCATCAACGCGGGCAGGTCGAGCAGGATCCAGATCAACCCCGAGGGCGTGGAGGTGGCCTCGCCCCGCATCGAGGACAAGACCGTCGACATAGCCGACCTGAGGGAGGGGCAGACCAACGTCACGATCAGGGGGAGGGTCCTGGAGCCACCTCTGGTGAGGGAGGTGGAGACGGCGCGGGGTCCCACCACCGTCGCCTCCTTCAGGATAGACGACACGACGGGGGAGGCCCGGGTCTCCTTCTGGAGGGACCTGGTTCGGGAGGTGGAGGGCCTGGAGATAGGGACCCTCATCAGGATCGAGAACTGCAACGTCCGCCCTCCCTTCGACGGCTTGTTACAGGTATCGTCAGGCATGTTCACGAGGGTAGTCGTAGAGAAAAAGTAGGGAAAGGGTTGGGGGCTAGGACTCCACCTCTCTCAGGACCTCGTCGAAGACGTCTATCGAGCTGTCGATCAGATCCCTGGTTATCGTCAGGGGCGGCATCATCCTGATCACCGAGACACCGCAGGTGACGAGGGCGACCCCCTTCCGGAAGCAGTTCATCATCACCTCTCCGGCCTCCTTCTTCGCGGGCTTCTTGGTCTCCTTGTCCTTGACGAGCTCGACGCCGACCATGAGGCCCTTGCCCCGGACGTCCCCCATCATCGGGTGGTCGTCCTGCATCTCCTTGAGCCTCTTCAGCGCGTGTTCTCCCTGCTTTCTTGCGTTCTCCAGGAGCTTCTCCTCCTTGATGACGCTGAGGACAGCGTTCGCGGCGGCGCAGGCGACGGGGTTGCCCCCGAAGGTGCTGGCGTGGCTCCCCGGTGTCCAGTCCATCAGGTCGGCCCTGGAGGCTGTCACTCCCAGGGGCATACCAGCGGCTATTCCCTTAGCCATGCAGACGATGTCGGGGACGGCGTCGTAGTGATCTATGCCGAACCACTTGCCCGTCCTGCCTATGCCCGACTGGATCTCGTCGGCTGCGAGCAGGATGCCGTGCTGGTCGCAGAGCTTCTTCAGCTCCTTGAAGTAGCCCTTCGGGGGCACCACGTATCCGCCCTCGCCCTGTATGGGCTCGGTTAGGATCATGGCCACCTCCTCGGGGGGCACGAACTTCTGGAAGAGGTACTCGTCTATGTAGTGGACGCAGAAGAGCTTGCAGGAGGGGTGGGTGAGGTGGAAGGGGCACCTGTAGCAGTAGGGGTAGAAGATGTGCTCCACGCCCGGCACGAGGGGGGAGAAGTAGCGCCTCTGGGCGGGCTTGCTCGCGGTGAGGCTGACGGCGCCCATCGTCCTCCCGTGGAAGGCTCCTATGTAGGCGAGGATTCCCTGCCTCTTGGAGTGCCAGCGGGAGAGCTTGATCGAGGCCTCCACCGCCTCTGCGCCGCTGTTCCCGTAGTAGAACTTCTTCTTGAAGCTGCCGGGGAGGAGGTCGTGGAGGGTCTCCCCCAGGTCGACGTAGTTCTCGTAGTAGAAGTCTGTGTAGCTGTAGTGGATGAACCGGTCGACCTGCTCCTTTATCGCCTGGGTGACCCGGGGGTGCCTGTGGCCCACGCTGGCGACGGCGAGCCCCGCGTTCATGTCGATGTACTCGTTGCCGTCCACGTCGGTGATGATGCAGCCGTCTCCGGACTTCACCACCAGGGGGTAGGCTCGACCGAAGGACGGGGAGATGAGCGAGTGATCCCTGTCCACGATCTTCTGCGCTTTGGGCCCCGGAGGGGTGACTTTTATCTTTGGATAACTCATATCGGTCTCACTCCTAGACCCTTTCGTGTAGCTCCACTTAAAATCTGCGGCTCGGCTCAGGGCTTGCCCAGGTGTATCTCTATCGTCGAGACGCTGGTTTCCCTGCCGCTCTGGCCCCTGTGGACCTCCGTGCCCAAGTCGATCTTCTCCACAACCAGGTCCTTGAGGAAGACGCGCCGGAGCATCTCCACGGCGTCCACAGCCTTGCTTATGTGGCGGCCCCGTGCCCTCACCATGATCGAGGGGGAGCCGTCGTTGAACAGGGTCATGCAGGCCACGACGTAGTTCATGATGGGCTTCATCCCGATGATGACGAGGTCCCTCGAACCGCCGGTGGAGTCCCTGGACATCCCTGATATCGCTATCCAATAGAGTATCGGATATAAAATGTTTAATGCTCAGAGCAGGAAGAGGACGCCCCCGGCCAGCAAAACCGAGACCGCCGTCGCGGCGATGCCCGCCCTCCTGAAGAGGTCGAACCCAGACTCCAGAACGTGCCTGAGCGCGTTGAGCCCCCCCTCGCCCAGCACCGTCAGGCCCTCCACGACGACCCTGCATCGGAGCACCCGGCACCTTCCGCCGCTCGCTCCCGCCCTCTCGACAGCCCCAACTACGTGGTCTAGGACCCCCTCGGGATCGGTCCTCTCACCTATCGGATAGTACCCCTTCTCGGTCGCCCCTATCGCGTTGACCAAGTGGGTGTCCGAGGTCATCACCTCGGCTTCGTTGACTCCGAGGCCCATGACGGCGCCGACGATCCTCTCACTTAGCCCGGAGACCATGTTGTTGCCGTCGACGACGACGTAGACCGCCCTCTGACCGCCCTCCAGTGTGACGGACAGCGCGGCGATGCCGTCCGGCCCCATCCCCTCGTCGAGGCCCCACTCGGTGGGGATCACTCGCGAGGCGCCTATTGAGTAGTGGGACCGACTGGAGTTGAGGGCCGCCTCCAGGGCCAGGTTCGCCGCTTCCACGAGATCGCCGGCGTCGTAATCCTGCAGATCGCCGTTGAGCCGGATGCTGTTGTGGGAGTCCACGACGACGGGCCTCAAACCCCTAGCCTCCGCCGCCTCGGAGATGCTCTCCTCGACCCGGTCCGGAAGGTCGTCGTGGCTTAGGGGAGAGAGGGAAAGAGTGAAGAAAGCCGTGTCCCCGAAGATCTGGCACGAGGCCCGGGCGGGACCCTTCCTCCCCCACTTCAAGGGGGTGGCCGTGTCGCCGCCATCTACCTCGCTGAACTCAGTTACGGCCTCCTGCACCCTCTCCGCGTCCACCGCCCTCGTCAGGTCCCTCTCGTGGTTGGAGACGCCGTGGGCGACGAACACCTCGCAGCCCAGCCTGCGCGACAGGGAGTCAACGAGGATCGAGGGGAGCCCGCTCCCCCCCACGTTCCTGAAGGGGCCTGGGTGGATGTAGGGGACGACCAGGGCGGCGATGTTTCCGTCCTCCCTGTCCTTGAATAAGAGGGCGTCCACAGGTAGAGCCCTCTCCTCCCCGAGCAGGGTTATCTCCTCCTCAAGACGGCCTGGAAGACCCTCGGCCCAGGCTAGGACGAAGGCCCTGAAGAGCCTCACTAACTTCACCTCGGCGTCGTCGTCGCCCCCCCAACGGCCCAAGATCACCAGCAGAGAATGGGCGCCGGAGACAAGTATAATGCCAGCCATTATTCCCAAAACGGGTATCCATGGCCCAATACCCGGGAGAAGGAACACCCCTGCCGCAAGGCAGAGGGCGGGCTGCATGAAGGCAGCGATCAGCTTCCTCGCCTGCCCCTCACCCGCGAAGACCTGGATGACGAAGTGCCTGAGGGCGGCGCATATGGCCACCGCCAGCAGCAACCCTCTGAAGAGCGTATCAGCCCTACCTGAGAGTGCCCCTGCGAGCGCTGAGAGCACTCCTAGAGCGCCGTAGACGATGGAGGTGGAGAAGGTGATTATGGTGAAGCGCCGGGGGTTTAGGATGGGTTCCCCCGGGAGGAGCCTCGAGGCCACCTCGTCCGCCAGAAGGAGCGGGGCGGAGAGGCCGAGAGCCCCGTAGGCGAGGCCTGGGAGCAGGCTATCAACTCCCTGGGTTAGAGAGAAGGATAGAAGGGATGATCCGACGGCGATTATGATCGTGGCCAAGATCATGCGGGGCCTTGAGGGGTAGGTGAAGAGGTGGGAGTAATAGTCCACCATCCTCTCGGACGCCTCGTTCCCGGACATCAGGTCGGGTTCAGCCCCCATCGACTCGGAGCACACCGTTGACTCATAATCGCCGGACTGGCCCCATTAAATTATTCCCCGGCTTGGGGCTGGAGAAAGGTCAGAAGAGTATTCGGGCCATGATTACGGCGACGATCAGGGAGACGGCCCCGACTACAACGAACTCGGGCCTGATCTTGACTCCGTAGGCCTCGTCCTGGAAGAACCTCATCAGCCCCGCGCTGGAGGCGGGCATCCCGGGGGCGCTATCCTTCTTCTTCTTGCTCATCGCGACTCTCCTGTTCACATCGCGCTTGCCTCAGTGAAAAATGTTTGCCTCTGGCTCCGGGGGCTCTCCGTGGCCAAAATGGGGGGGGAATCGGGTTGAGTTTGTAAGTATACTCTCTAATACCTTCGGCGCCTTCCACCGAACCTGCTACGGTCCCTACTGTATCCTCTCGGAGGCATGTCGTACTGCTTGCTGGACATGTTGTTGTCCAGGTTGACCTCGTCGAAGGGGGCCTCTTCCAGGGTCTCGTAGCTCCCGTAGCGACCTATGTTCAGGCGCATCGAGCCCCTGAACAGGTTGACGTATCCGTTGGTTATGCTTATAACCTGCTCGTCCTCGATCTCGTCGATGGCGTTGTCCCAGAGGGTCAGGTAGACGCTGCCCGTCTCGTCGCCGACGAGGGCCTCGCAGACCCTGTGGGAGGACTGGTCCGACCTGGTCGTGACCTCCCTCGGCTCGGTCTTGGAGATTACCTTGACTACAGTGTTGACTCCCCTGGAGTAGGTGGTGAGATCACCGATTTTCATCGCTTCCGTCTCAGATGATTCATCCGTTGACATTCCGCTACTCTCATTCCCTTTTTGGCTGATAAGCCCTTCGCGGCGAATATAAGATTTTTCACGGGGCCCTGCGACTCCTCATGAAGTCGGTGAGGCTGATCTGTCTGTGTGTGGGCTCCTCCGGGGGCTCCTCCTCGGGGAAGATGGAGCGTATCTCGTCCTTGACGAGCCCCAGCCTGTCAGAGTAGTACTCGTCCAGCTCGTACTTTTCGACGAGTTTGAGGGCTGGGTCCAGGTACTTCTCTATGCCTCCCTTGTGGACAGTCATAGCGAGTTTGCCTCCGCACCTGACGCACTTGCCCTTGAGGGGCGGCCTCCTGTACTTCCTGTTGCACTTGACGCACCTGAACTTCTGGCTGGTGAAAGCCCTCAGGTTGCCAACGATGTCCTTCATGAAGTGGCTGGTGAGTATCTTCTGCGCGACGGACTTCGCGTCAACGGCCCTCACCTTCTCTGAGAGCTCCAGCTGGCTCTCCAGCTTGTCCAGCATCGTCTTCAGCGTGTTGTAAGCGCCGGGGTGGGCCCCCAGGTTGATGTCTGAGCACTCCTCGGTGTAGTCGAAGCCCTGGAACTGGGCCTCAGTGCCCAGCCGCCTCCCTATGGTGTCGACGACGGCCCCGTACTCTCCCGGGCTGGCGCCCTCATCGCAGAGCCTGTAGAACTCGGGGGGGTACCTGGCCATCACGTCGACGTTGTGGGCCTCCTTGTCCACCTCACTCGGGTTGAGGACGGGGATTACGTAGAGGGGGGCGTCCATGAGGCCGCCGCTCTGCTCCGGGAGGAAGGACCTGCTGAAGTTGAGGAGGGGGTCGAGGCCGATCATGATGGCGTCCTCATCCCCATCGCAGTTCCTCCGCTTCGCGGCGTGCCAGAGGGGGTGAGCGTAGCAGACCCGGGTCTTGGTGAAGCCTATCACCCTGCCTATGATGGTGGCCGAGGTGTGGGGGGCGAGGCCGTGGACGAGCATGCCGACGACCCCATCTTTGGAGTCGACGTTGTAGAAGGGTTCCAGGCCGTAGAACCTCTTGAGCAGCTCGTCTATGAACTTGGAGGCCTTCACCAGGTAGTCTCCGCAGCCCTCTGGGATGATCACGTCCTGGACCTTGAGCTCAAGCATCTGGCTGGGAGACTCCAGGGGGGCTCCGGCCTTGTCGTGGGTGTAGCCCAGCTCCCTCAGCCTATCGATAGGCACCCCCACCTCCTCTGGGGTGAAGTGTGTGAGGGGGACGTCGGTGATGTCGAAGCGGAGGGTGCCGTCCTTGAAGACGGAGAGGTCGTAGTGGGCCCTGAGTAGGCCCTTCTCTAGGGGCTCCGGCACCCTGTCCCTGTTCATCAGTCCCTTCACCCCCTTGAAGCGGCCCGGCAGAGCCCCGCCCACCTGGCCGACGGCGTCGTCCAAGAGGCTCCTCACGTCGATGCTCGTCCTGTGGTAGCCCACGGCGTCAACGCCGCAGAGGGGACACTTCGCCTCTTCCAGCTCCATGCCGCACCTGGGGCACCTGTAACGGGTGACGGCCTCAGCGCCGCAGGCCGGGCACCTGAACCCGAAGGCGTAGGAGCCGCACTCTGGGCAGCGACGGTTGATTATGTCGACCGTCGTGGGGCGCCCCCTCACCGTCTTGAGGAGGTCCCTCTGCGGCCCCCCCGAGTTGGCCACGGGGAAGAGGCCGTGGACGTAGGGCGACATCTTCCTCTCCTTCGCCTTCTCCGGGCGGCCCATCCTGGCGCCCACGTGGACGGGGGCCTTCTCCCTCACGTCCATCCCAGACAGGGCCCGCACGGCCTCCAAGGGGCTCTCGCCTTCTACCTCGACGTAGAGACGGTCCAAGGCCAGGCACCTCTCCAGAATGGGTGCCTCCTCCCCGAAGACCGTTCTGTCGTCGACGACGGAGTGGGGTATCAGAAGAGCCTCAAGGGTAGCCTTGTCCTCCCTGTCGAGGGCCGAGGAGTGGGGCACGGAGTCGGGCCAGCTGGGTGCTAGGTTCTCTCTCAGCCTGAGGAGGGCGGCCCTGTCGACGGAGTCCCAAGGGTAAGTGTACCTCGGGTGGAGGGGCGCCTCGAAGGCGCTCATCGCCAGGGCCTCCGTAGGCGTCGGGGTCTCCGAGGCGTCCGCCTCGAACAGCCTTATCCTCTCCTCCATCAGCCCGCTCAGCTCCGAGGCGACCTCGTAACCGATCCTTGATAGGACCTCCCTCAGGTCGTGGCGCCACTGGTTCTCGTCGTAGCCCGCCTGGAGGAGGACCTTGTTGTTCTGGATGAAGTCCCCCGCGTTGATGAGGACGTCGCCGAGGAAGAGTATAGCCTCCACCGAGTCGGAGCGGAGCAGCGCCTCCGCCTCGTCGTGGGTCTCCACTCTCACGACGGATCCGTCCCTCAGCCTCACGACCGGGGGCTCGATCGAGTCCGCCGGGGTTATAGCCGCCGACTTGCCGGGGAGCTCTATCCTGAGCTGGACTCCCGTCGTGAGGAACCTGTTGAGTACGAGCATCGAGGCTGGGTGGACGCCCACCGCGGCGAGGCCGGTGGTCCTCGCCCTTCCGTATCTGAGCCTGAAGCCTCCCCGGGTGTTGGGGAAGGAGAAGACGGGGCGGCCGACGATGATCTCCTCCATGAAGCCCGCAGTGGGCTTGGCGTTGACCTTGTTCTCCGTCTTCGTCTGGCCCATCCTCTGGAGCCACTCCCAGCCCTGGAGGCCGAGGTTCTCGCAGATGCCACAGAGCTTCTGGGCGCGCCCGACGACGCCGTCGACGACGACGATGAGGGCGCCTCCCCTCACCCTGTTGGTCTCTATGCCGGGGACGTCCCTGAAGTTGGAGACCTCCGGGGGGTCGGTGGCCACCCCGGTCGCCTCCACGGGCAGGTTCCTCACGGCCGTGGCGAGGTCCTCGTCCGTCACGTGGTACTGGAACCTGCGGACGGCCCTCTGGTAGAGGCCGACCTCCTCCACGAATCTCCCCACGGCCTCGTCGGAGGCCTTGTACCGCTCCAGGCCAAGCCTCCTCCTCGCGAAGTCAGCTATCACCAGGGTGAGGGCCTGGGCCGTGCCCCCGGCCGGCCTTATGGGGCCCGCGAAGTAGACGGAGAGGTACTGGGTCCTGTCGGGGTTGGTCTTGATCTTGATCTGAGGTATCCCCTGTATGGGGGCGACGGTGACGCCCTCCGTCAGGATGGCTAGGCCAGTCCTGATGGCCTGGTCGGCTGCGGCCTCTTTCTCCATGGAGCCGAAGCGGCCGAGCACGATCTCCTCGGCGAGTTTGAAGGCCATCTCCCTCCTGTCCATGCCCTCCAACTCCCGCATCCTGTCGCCGATGCCCCGGGGGCCTATGAGCTTCTCTATGCGCTCCGCTATGTCGTGGGTGACCTCAGGCTCGGGCTCCAGCGTCGGGTCGAGCCCCTTCTCCCTGGCCCGCCCGGCCACCTCGTAGAGCTCCTCGACGCGGCTGTGCAGCTCGGTGAAGTACTCCGCGTATTCGGCCGACATCTTCTGCCTGTTCAAGAAGTCTCCCCTGTTATCCATCTGGGCTATGGATCCTGCATAGCATCACCGTGGACCATGTTTCCTTGCTCCTGCCCGTGGCCTCGTTGTAGGCCTGGGTCGCTGTCTGGCTGCGCTTCTCGACGCACTCCTTGCAGCGGGCGTGGCGCATGTCTGAGGGGCCGTCGCACTCACCGCAATTGAGAAGGAGGGTCTCCCCCAGCTTCCTCAGGTTGGTCCAGGTGAACTCGTTCTCGTCGTAGACGGGCTCGAAGTCGGGCCAGATCTCGTAGAGCCTGGGCTTCATCAGGGCCTTCTTCAGGGCGTTGAAGAAGTTCTCGAAGGAGGTCAGCGTCTCACCTCTCTCGCGACTCTATATTGCGGACTATCTCGTAAATGCTTTTGCTGACGCCTGAGGTCTCCTCGACGAGGGTGCCGGTGACAACGATGTCAGCCCCGGCCTCTACTGCTGCTCTGGCCGCCTCTCCGGTCCTGATGCCGCCCCCGACTATCAGGGGGACACCGAGGTGCTTCTTCACCAGGGCGATCATCTTGGTGGGTACCGGTGCCTTGGCTCCTGAGCCGGCCTCCAGGTAGACGAAGCGCATTCCCAGGGTCTCGGCTGCGAGGCTGTATCCCAGTGCGAGCTCGGGGTGGTCGTAGGGGATGCCCCTCGCCTGGCCCACGAAGCCGGCGGCTCCTCCCTCGCCCACGATGATGTATCCCATGGGGATGGCCTCGAGGCCGTAGCGCTTGATGAGGGGGGCGCTGAGGGCCTGCACGTCTATGAGGTAGTAGGTGCTCGAGGAGTTGAGGAGGGACATGAACCAGATGGCGTCGGCGTAGCGGCTCACCCCCGAGATGTTGTTGGGGAAGAGTATCACGGGAACCCCGACCCTCTCCTTGATCTCCCTGATGACGTCGTCGAGGTCCGAGTTGGAGGCCAGCGTCGAGCCGCCGACCATTATCGCCGAGGTTCCCGCCTTCTCCGCCTCGGAGGCTATCTCGACGCACTTGCCTGCGGCTGTCTTCTGGGGGTCGAGGAGGGTCATGTGGATGGCCCCCCTATTCCTGATCTTCTCTATGAGGCTGTGCTCGACGGACCTACCCAACGGGGGCTTCCTCCGCTCTCTGGGGGCCGTAGTAGTTGTCGACGAAGAGGCAGTAGGCGTCCACGGCGGCCATCTGGCCCTCCAGCCTGAAGGAGGAGTTCAGGTTGCAGTTGCTGCAGATGACCGTGGCCCTCTCGCTCTTCTTGTTGATGATCGCCGAGACCGTGTTCTTGCCACACTTGGGGCAGAGGAACAACTCCGGCAGCTTCCTTCGCACTATCTTCACTGTCTGCTTGCGCCTGCGGCCCATTCTCTTGCACCACTACCTCGGTTTATATCAACCAGTCGCTTAACTCAATCTTAAGATTAGTGGAAGCCTCCTCTTGTGCTCTGTGCTCCTCACCCTGTTGAGCACCATCTCGACGAGGCCCACCTCTACCTGCAAGTCTCTCGCGATCCCGGAGGCCTTCATTCCCCTCTCCATCCCGTAGAGTACTTGGTCCAAGAGCTCGTAAGTTATGCCGAGCTCTCCCTCGTCTGTCTGTCCAGGCCATAATCCTCCCGATGGGGGCTTGCTGATTATGCTCTCAGGCAGCCTGAGGTGCCTGGCGAGCTGGCGGACCTGGGTCTTGTAGAGGCCGGCGATGGGCATCAGGTCGACGCCCCCGTCGCCGTACTTGGTGAAGTACCCCGTTAGGAGTTCTGTCTTGTTGCTGCTCCCCATCACCATACGGCTCAGGGAGTTTGCGTAGTGGTAGGCGACTAACATCCTCGTCCTCGCCTTCAGGTTTCCCAGAGTGACCCTGTCCTCGGGGTTGTGAAGTGGGAGGGCATCACGCATCACGCGTAATATCGGCGTGATTTCGACGGTGTCACACGTTACATCATACGTTGCGCAGAGCCGCATCACGTCCGTGATATCACTCTCGGGCGTGACGTCACGCTCGGGCATCGTGACGCCTGTTACCCGCTCCGGGCCGAGGGCCTCTACCGTTAGTGCGAGAACCAGGGAGGAGTCGATTCCGCCGCTGAGGGAGACTATCGCTCCCTTGAGACCGGATTTTTCTATTTGTGATTTGATGAAGTCTGTGACCTGTAGAGTGACTTTGGGTGCGTCAACTATCAAATTTTGACGTGTGATCATGCCGTATTCTTTAACATCGGTGTACTGTATAGAGGTTTCCAATGAAGCTGCTTGCGTAATTATGTAAAATGTGTTCGTGATTATCAGATAAATTGTAATGAATTTGTAATTTGATGGGTTCTCGGGTTCGATTGATCTTAGTCCAAAATAAATAGAAGCGGGTATACAATTTCGTATACAAATATAACCATCTTAATCACATATATCTCCCTAGAGGAACCCTTATTGTCCGAGGGAGAAGAACTACAATCGTTCATCGATAGGTCTTTTAAAGACCCCGTTGCAGCTATTTTATTAAAAAACAGTAATTTGACTACTATTCAATTTGAAACTCTTATAATTGATTTTCTAACGTTAAATATAACGGATAACATCATATCTTTTAAAGATAAGGCATTATTAAGGTCTAAAAAAGTCAGTAGAGGTTCTTTTAGCCGGACATTGTCTCAGGCTAGAAGAAATGTAATATCTTCAATCTACACACTTCTCTTGTTGTCCTATCTGGGTGTTTTAGATTCAAATCCTTTTGAAGAATATAGAGATCTATCTCATAAATTGAGTGAATACTCTATTCTCATATCAGAGGTGGATTCAAGGGAGTCGAGAACTATGATTGCACGCCTAGAGCGTGAGTTAATGGAAGGAATAAAGATCATGGCCTCTCCAAGGAAGCTGAGAGTGTTGTGATATCACATAAATCACACACGAAAACGTTGTAAAAACACCCATAAATGATATAGAAACGCTAAAATAGCATAAATAATAAAAAAATGGGATAAAAAATTATATTAATGAGGAAAATTGTTAAATTATGCGATTTTAAAATTTATGTTAAATTTTTTTAAATTTACATTATTCAGATATGTAGAACCAAAACAGGTTACATATTTGGTTAACATGAATCATGACTATGTATGATAATGTGGACAATCCAAAAACCGTCATAAAATGGAATAAAAACTCCAAAAAGGCAAAAATAAAGGAGTAAAGCCCTTCCTTCAATCGTTTTCCGTCTAGAGAATTCTGCGTAGAAAATAATTAGTATATCAAGTCAATAACTGAAACCACATTTGCAGAACATTTAATATCTAAGTAGCACTCCAAGATCATGTGATGTCATGTGATATCATCGAGAGATCTGTGATATCATATGACACGTCACAGGGCTAAACCCCGTCACAAGGAGGTTACACGTGATATCATCCCTCGGAATAACACGTCACAAGTGCAAAACTCAGTTCTCAGGGAGATTTGATAGCGGAGAAACGAAACCACACATGTACACCGCAACCAAGGAGGAGTGACAATGGAGCTCTTCTTCGCCACCGCGAGCCTCCTCCTCGTCACCACCGTGGCCTCCTATATCTACTACAAGAGGATAAGGCAGGCCCATGAAGAGTATGAGGGATCCAAGGATCTCGTCAGGGTCATCACCAGCGGCTTCAGGCGTGAGGTCGATAAGATCGCTAAGTCAATCTCTGGACTCCGAGAGGACGCCGCCGCGGCCCAATACGCGGCTAGCGAGTCTCTGAAGGCCAGTCGAGACGCCGTCGAGCTCGTGAGGATGGGTGTCGAGGAGTCGAAGGGACAGTCGGAGCGCCTGGAGGAGGCTGAGAAGACCATCCAGCAGCTGAGGGACGAGGTGGAGCAGCTCTCCCAGAGGCCCGTCGTCGCGGTGCAGCCGCCGAGCACTGCGGTCCAGGCCCCCATCCCTGTGCAGGGGGACGCCGTCCTCGACGGGCTGACGCCGACGGAGCTGGACGTCCTCGCCCTGATAGAGGAGATGGGTGAGGGCACCGTCCCCGATATCAGGGGGAGGATAGGGAAGACGAGGGAGCACACAGCCCGCCTCCTCAAGAAGCTCTACGAGAGGGGCTTCATAGACAGGAACACGAGCAGCATGCCCTACAGGTACTACGTCAGGAAGGAGATCAGGGAGCTCATTAAGCAGCAGAAGGACGAGGCCCGAATCTCCGCCTGAGGCCCCCTGAACACTATTTTATATCCCCCGCCGCATGGAGATGTAGGGAGACTCAGAGATGAAGAGTAGAGAAGTTGAGAGCGCGCCCCGTCTGAACCCTGCGGACGGCGTCGAGATAATACTCATAGGAGACGGGAAGAGGCTAACCCTCACCAAGATAACCTGCAGACCAGGCTCTGTAATCCAGGATCACAGCCACCCGAACGAGCAGAGCGGGACCTGCATAGAAGGAGAGGGGATACTCACGTCAGGGGGAAAGCAGCTAAGGGTCGTGCCAGGCGTCGCCTGGACCATACCCAGCGACGAGGTCCACAGCTTCGAGGTCACAGGTAAGAGTAACGCTGTGATCATCGAGGCCTTCAGCCCACCGAGGGAAGACTACAAGGCGATGGCGAAATAGCTAGCGGTGCATAGAGGCGTGTCCGAGGACCTCAGGGAGACTCTCGGCAGGATAATAGAGTCCGGGTACCAGCTCAGCGTTGACGGCTTCGAGTACCTCAGGGCCATGGAGGCCGAGGAGAGGAGGGAGCTCGTGGGCCGGGTTCTGCAGCTGGCCGGCTCCTCCAGCCTGGGGCTAAACGTCCTGGACAGGGCCTTCATAGAGAAGGTGGGCGAGGAGAGGCCCATGGACCCCCTGAGGCCCAAGGTCTTCACCGGTAAAGGCTTCAGGAGCCCCCTAGCCTCCCAGTACGAGAAGGACCTCCAGGTTCTAGATAAAAATGAGGCCGAGCCAGCGGCGGACCTCGACGGGTTCATCGACTACTTCAGGAGCCGCTACAGGAAGCTGGAGACGATCCTGCGGAGGCGGATCGACGTGAGGGACGCCGTCTCTATAGGCAGCACCCTCAAGATGCCCCCGAGGTCAAAGGTCAAGGTTATAGGCCTAGTGACAAACAAGAGATCCTCGGGCAGCCGCCTCTTCGTGGAGCTTGAGGACACCGAGGACTCCATCACAGCGATGGCCTCCAACGACGAAGTGGTGCGCAGGGGCCTCTCGCTCCTGGTGGACCAAGTGATCTGCGTAGACGCCCTCAAGATCAAGCAGGACCTCCTCGTGGTGAACGACTTCATCTGGCCCGACATCCCCAGCAGGCCACCCAACAGGTCAAAAGACCCCCTCTGCGGAGTCTTCCTCGCCGACGTCCACATAGGCAGCGACCACTTCAGGAGGGAACTCTTCACCAGATTCATCAGGTGGATGAACAGGGAGGTGGGGCCGCCCGCTGCCCGAGACCTCGCGGGTAGGGTCAAGTACCTCGTCGTGGCCGGCGACCTAGTAGACGGGATAGGAGTATACCCCGAGCAGATGGAGGAGCTGGAGATCAAGGACGTGAGGAAGCAATACGAGGCCGCCTACCTCATGCTCTCCGAGCTCCCCGACTATGTGGAGGTCATAGTCATACCCGGAAACCACGACGCGGTCAGGAAGAGCCTCCCCCAGCCTCCTATAACAGGGGAGTACGCCGAGTTCTTCCAGGGAGATGAGAGGTTCCACCTCCTCGACAACCCTTGCAGGATACAGATGAGCGGTG
>Ga0209427_10002540_pt1 | contig 21494 bp, 16 predicted proteins | sample DeeMarSWOR136_30_FD_187465 | JGI IMG/M metagenome (GOLD analysis project Ga0209427, IMG submission 187465) | Marine sediment microbial communities from White Oak River estuary, North Carolina - WOR-1-36_30 (SPAdes) (version 2) | ecosystem: Environmental > Aquatic > Marine > Intertidal zone >...
TTTTATCTTCTTCAATTTTTTTATTACTACTTTTTGGCATATTATGGCATAATGTTTTTTAATATTAAAATTTTTTGGAAAATATGCAACATTTTGTTTGAGATTAATAATTTTTTAGAAACATGTTGCAAAAAACTCTTATATTACTATTTTTTATAAATAGAGATAAACATATTATTTATAATTTATTTACCTAATTCAATTGACCTGTATAATTATATAGCACTGGGGCAAATTGCTTATAGGCATTTTTATAGTTTTTGAAAAGCAATGGATGATGAATATAATGATTTAATGTTGCATCCCTGTTCCAACAAAAAATAACTCCTACATCATCATCTAATCTCCATCTTAATTCAGAGCGTCCCCCAATAGCAATGCCTCCATGTCCACCGTATGATTTATTGTCGCTTGCATTCCAAAAATACCAACCAAGACCAAATCTAAATTTTCCATCAAAACTGTCTGGATATTGTATAGTAAACATTTCTTTAATTATATCTGGTTCTAGCAACTGATAGCCCTTATAGGTTCCATTTTGCATATATGCAATAAGAAAATGGGACAAATCCAAAACAGTTGAACACAATCCTCCAGCAGCATGGATTCCATAGATAAAATGAGGTAAAGTAACATAAAAACCATACCAGAAATATTGGTTTGACAGCATATATGGATCAAAATCTTCAAGATAAAAACTGGTGTTATACATTTCAAGTGGGTCTAATATATTATCTTTAACATATTCCTCATAGGGCTGTCCTGAAAAAATCTCAACTAAAAGACCTAATAACTCTATATTTATATTACTATAAAATACATTTTCTCCAGGAGCATAGGACTTCCAAGCCTTTTTGCTATAAAAAAGTCCGTCCACTAAAAGATACTCCTCTAACCAACTTTTAGGATAACCTATTAACATGAAATTAATAAGGTATCTGATATTTATATCAGCAAGACTTGATTGATGTGCAAGAAGCATACGAAATGTGATATTTACTTTAGGATACTTTGGATTTTTAAGATCAAAACCTAGATAATCACTCACGTTATCATCAAGATCAAATTTACCTTCCTCATATAGCTGCATAATTGCAGTTGCAGTAAATAATTTTGTAACAGATGCTATAGGATGAACTGTATCATCTGTTGCGTCTAATTTATGTCTGATGTCCCTATAACCAAATCCATCTGACCACACAACAGAATTATTTTTAATAATACATGCAGAAATCCCTGGAATATGACCTAAATCCAAAAGTTCTTTCATTGTTTCGTTAATATCCTGCTCCTCTAATCCTCTAGTTATGGATGCCTGTTTTAATTCAAAAAATCCGAAATTTTTAAATAGATTACCTTTTACATTTGAACCATATATTGTCGGAATAATTACAGATCCTATAAATAAAAATACTATTGAAAATGTTAATGCAGTCTTTATTAACGATTTCATTTAAATTTTCCTCTTTTTTATTTTTATATGATTAATAAATTGTTTTATGAGTATATATAGTTTTTAGACCAGTTATAGGTTTTAAAAAAAATTACACTAAAAATACGGCTCTGTCTCAAAACTCAAGACATTTATCTATTAGTCCTTTTTATTCGATTTTTTATCAACAGAAGAAAAACAAATACTTTTGAGACAAAGCCTAAAAATACTTTCAATAACCCAAGTTTTAATCTTTTAAAGAACAACAACCATATTGATATTTCTAAATTTATCTTTAAGGGGGAAAAATATTTGAAAACGAAGCTATCAACCCAGACCATCGAAAAATCCGACTTTAGACCCGCAAAAGAGATACTAAAACCCGATATTGTAGTACTATCAGGAATAAAAGAACTAGACAATCTACTAGGCGGTTTTAAATCAGGAAAGTTAACTTATATAGACGGATACAGCAGTCTTATTCAAAAAATACCAAATCAGCTATGTGTAAACACTTACAGATCATTTCAGAATGATGTAGTATACATTGATGGAGGAATGAGTGCAGATCCCTATAAAATCGCCCAGTATGCAAAAAAAATGGAGCTAGATCAAAGAAATTTACTTGATCATATCCACATAAGCAGGGCATTTACAGTCTATCAGCTTACAACACAGATACAAGAAATGCTTGAGCAAGCAATAAAAAGATACAATCCAAAGACACTAATTATCAGTAGATTTCCCATTTTATATCTTGATTCAGATGTAGAATCAAAAGAAGCAAAGACTCTGCTGAGAAGCAATCTTCAGAAAATAAAAGAGCTTACAAAAAAATATGATCTTATAACAATTTTTACAAACCTTGACAGGGAAATGCCAGAGCGTAACAGAGACATCAATAAAATCTTGCATAGCAATGTTGATGAAACTGTTTTAATAAAACAAGAAGAGCATGCTACATTTATAGAGCTTTTAAACAAAAATAAAAACACAATGATTCCTCATCTAGTAAATGGACAGCTAAGGCTGCCAGATTTCGGGATGGTGTTATAAGATATGGGACGTACGGTGCCTACATTTAGAAACATAATTGAATCCTTTGGCTGGGAATGGAATGAGTTCAAACAGGCTCTCAGAAACATTGACCGTGAGGCATTTGAAGAACTTATAAATCACGCAAGACGTCATGCAGCAGCTGGAAGTAACATGAGCAATCCAAATCCCTTTGAACCAGTTGTAATGAGCATTCTTGTCGAACATGAAAAAACACTTAGGAAACTAAGAGAAGATGCTGGAAGGAAACATTCTTGATGTTTATCCAGACAACAAAAAAAACGTAATGGTTACCTGGCTTACAGATAATGGAAGAGCAATAAAAGTAGAAGAAAAATACATACCGTCATTTTATGTATATGCATCAATTGATAGCCTTTACAATCTTGCAAGTTGTCTAAGAGAGATAAAAGATATAGATAGTCTAAACTTCACTTCCAAAAAAATAGTACTTGGTGAAAGTAAAAAAAGGTTTGTTCTTGAAATCATTCCAAAAAAAATAGGAGCACTAAGTAAAATCTCTAAAACAATTGACTCTTGGGGAGGTTTTCATCGTTATAAACTTTTTAATGTTGATACGCGCATTCAAAGCCGGTATCTACAAGATAAAAACGTTTTTTGTAATGCATGGGTAAAATGGAATGGTAAAGAGTTTATATGTAACGAGTCACAATGGGACATAAAATACAAACCACCATCCTATAAATCAGCACATCTGGATATCAAAAGAAAGGCAAAAGATAGCATAATGTCCTTTAACGAGCCTATAGAGTCAATAAAAGTAGATGAGCAAATAATAACAGAAGAAAATGAAGTAGATATTATTATAAAAGCCGTAAAAGCCTTACAAAAAGTAAATCCTGACATTATATACACATCAAAAGGAGACAGTGTATTTTTTCCTTATATCTATCATCGTGCAAAGCAAAATAACATTGAAAAAGTCCTAAATTTCAGCAGAGACAAAGACCACATTTTACGACCTACTAAGCAATCAAAATCATATTTCAGCTATGGTCAGATATTATATCGCCCTGCTTTTTACACACTTAAAGGAAGAGCACATCTTGATACATATAATTCATTTATGTACGGAGAAAGCGGCCTTCGAGGTCTTATTGATATTTCAAGATGCTCAAATATTCCACTTCAGATTTTATCTCGCGTTGGACCTGGTACTGCAATTAGTCAGATGCAGGTAAACAAAGCAAGAGAAAAAGGTTTTCTAATCCCTTGGAAAAAAAATATTCCAGAAGGATGGAAGACTGCAATGGAGCTTTTGATATCTGATAGAGGCGGTCTTATTCTTGACCCTATTGTCGGGATACATGAAGATATAATAGAACTTGACTTTGCATCACTTTATCCTAACATTATGCTTAAACATAACATTAGTCCTGAAACAATGCTTTGCAAATGTTGTAGAGAGACTCCACATTCCGTTGTTCCACAACTTGGATATCATACATGTAGCAATCAAAAAGGGCTACTTCCTGAGGTACTTGAGCCAGTTCTTTTCAGACGTTTTTGCTATAAGGCCCGTTCTAAAAATAAAAGATACGATAGTTCCATTTACAAAGAGCTACAACAGGCCTGGAAATGGGTACTTCTTGTCTGCTTTGGCTACACAGGTTACAGAAACGCCCGTTACGGTCGAATTGAATGCTATGAGAGTATTACAGCATATAGCCGCAGCATTTTACTGACAGCAGTTGAAGTTGTACAAAATGCAGGTTACGAAGTAATTCACGGAATTATTGACTCACTTTGGGTAAAGCCAAAAAAGAACTCCATAAAACCTAGTAATCTTTCAAGGAAAATAAGCAATAAAACAGGAGTACGTATGGAAGTCGAAGGCCATTACAAATGGATTGTTTTTCTTCCAAGCAAAATCACCGGAGTTGGAGCATTAAATAGATACTACGGCATGTTTGATGATGGAGAAATAAAGGTAAGAGGAATAGAGCTAAGACAGCGGAACTCTCCACCTTTTTTAAAAAACATGCAAAATGATATGTTTCGTGTCTTTTCAAATGCATCTGACTCAAAGACATTTCTCTCATTAATCCCTGATGCACTTGATGTTGTAAGAGAGTATGGAAAAAAAATCATTAATGGAGAGTTTAAACAGAAAGATTTGATTATTACAACCTGTGTATCAAGAGACATCAGTGAATATAGTGTAGAGACATTTACAAAAGCAGCCCTATTTCAGCTTAAAAAAGCAGGAGTACACCTTGAACCAGGTCAATCTGTGCGTTATGTTGTTTGCAACGAAAAGACAAAAAACCCTATGAAAAGGGTATGTATATCTGAATATTTGGAAAATAATGAAAAAATTGATATTGATTTTTATCTTCGCCAGATCTCAAAATGTGCAGAAAGCATTCTAACGCCGTTTGACTTTACAATAGAAAGGCTTTATGATATGCTTCAAAAAGTAAAATTAAGAGAGGTTTATAATGTATCCATTTTACCTAGAGCTAGAGTTGTTCAAACCAGTCTATGATTATTTTAAAAAGCAAGGTTATAAAGTTAAAGGTGAGGTAAAAATTGGTTTTTGTAGAGCAGACCTTGTTGCATTCAATGGAGGTGAAGTGGTATCAGCGGAGCTTAAGCTTAGAAATTGGAAACAGGCAATTATTCAGGCAAAAAACTATCAATTTGGTTCAGACTATGTCTATATTGCAGTCCCTCTTTTTAAATCTTATAATATCTTGAGAAAGGCTGAACATATTTTTAAAAAAGAAGGGATTGGCCTTTTGGTCGTAAATGAAAAAACAAGTAAAGTTGTAAAAATTATTGAATCCAAATTATCAACAAAAAAGATAGGCGGAAATATAAATCTAAAAAGATAAGTATAAAAAAATGTATTTTTATTAATATTTATATAGTAGAAAGCCTATAGTAGTATATCAACGGGAGGTAAAATATGAAGAAGATTATACCAATATTAGTTGTAGGTTTTTTAGTCCTTGGAGGACTAGGGGCTGTTAGCGGAACTGAAAGTGACGAAGAAAATATTATATCTGAGAAAATCTTATTTTCACAACCAACATTAGAAATAAAAGAAAATTATGTTTATTTAGACTCATCTGATGCAACCGTTTATTCAAATGAGAAAGATAAACCCACATTACCAGTTGTTAATAAAGTTTATACTTTTCCATTTGGTACAAAAATTGATAATGTTGCCGTAACCTTTTCTGATTTCACAGAAAAAGAAATTTCAAAACCAATTGAACCTTCACCAGAAATACATACATTATCAAGTATATCCTTAAAAAATAAAGAAACGCAAGAAATATTGACTTATTCTGATATTAATGCTTATCCTGAAGAGCGCTTTGGCTATAGGGCTGCTGCAGGTTTAAAAGGTGAAGAAAATGTTATTTACGTTGTTGTTTCTCTTTATCCAGATCAATATTTCCCACAGAGAAATATTATATCCCATGCTGGAAAAGCAGAAATAGAAATTGAATACACATTACCTGTAACACCTATCACTTTTCCTGATGAATATGATCTTTTAATTATTGCACCTGAAGCCTTTCAATCAGCGCTTCAACCACTTGTAGATCATAAAAACAATCTAAATCCACCTGTAAATACAATACTTGTAAATCTAGAAGACATACCCTCAGGTGTTGGTGTTGATCAGCAAGAGGATATAAAATACTATATTAGAGATGCAAAGGAAAATTGGGGAATTACCTATCTTTTACTTGTTGGAGCAGGTCTAAAAGACAACGAGATATTTCCGGTTAGATATGCTTGGATTGATTCAGCTCCAATTGAAGATAATTTTCCAAGTGATCTTTATTATGCAGATTTTTATAACTCAACAGGTGGTTTTTCAAATTGGGATAAAGACGGAGATGGAAAATATGCAGAATGGAATATTGATTTTGCAAATGTAGACGTTCTACCAGATGTCTATTTAGGTAAAATGCCTGCTAACAATGCTGCAGAGGTAACAACTGTTGTAAATAAAATAATTAATTACAAAGCCAGTAACAAGATGGTGAAAAAGATTTTACAGGTTGCAGGGGACGGAGTTGCAGGAGATGCTGTCAACGAGGGAGAATATGCAAATGTTAAAGTTCTTGAAAAACTCCCAGGTTATTCTTCAATCCGAGTATGGGCCTCTCATCCAAATCCTGATTACGAAACGCAAGAACTTACAAAGATGAATATTAGAAAAGGATTTATGAGTGCAGTTGACTTTGTTGATTTTTCAGGTCATGGTAGTTATGCCAGCTGGGCTGTGCATCCACCAAATGATGACACAGTATGGCTTCCAGAGGCAACATTGATATCACCTCGCCATGGTTTTCTCTTTTATGACTATGATCAGTACATGATTAGAAATTCAAAAAAGCTTCCAGTTGTAGTTTACACTGCTTGTTGTAATCATAAATATGTTGCATTTGAAGAATGCCTTGGTTGGAAAGGATTAATAAAAGAAAATGGTGGAGCAATAGCAGGTTTTGCAGAATCAGGTATAGGTCATGGATCAAGTGGTGCAGCATTCGTTACTCGTATGATTGGTTGGATGGAAATAAAAATCTTTGAGGAACTTTATAATGCAAAGATATTAGGAGATGCATGGGGAAATGCAATAACAAGCTATTACACAAACTTTGAAACCAATTTGTTAAAAACCGATTACAAGACAATGATTGAGTTTTCAATGTTTGGAGATCCAACACTTGCAATTGAAGATGGAGATAATCCAAAAACAATACCAAGAAATGTACCAATAAATGGACTACTTGAAAGACTCTTAGAAAGTTTTCCACGGTTAGTTGAACTTCTAAAACCAATAATTGAAAAACTTTTAGGCTTTTATTAAGCCTATATTTTTTTTATTATATTATATTGTAGATTTATTATATAGTAGTATAGAGTAATATAAATGATAAATTATTATAATTATATATATGCTAAAAAATACTAATTATATTATTTGATTATTTTGATAATTTATACAATATATTTTTTATGATATTAATTCTAATGTTTATCAATATTTATATAGTATGAAGCCTATATTTGTTTACCAAGGGAGGTGAAAATATTAAAAAAATAATACCAATCTTAGTGATAGGAATTTTTGTCCTTAGTGGACTTGGGGCTGTTAGCGGAACTGAAAGTGATGAAGAAAATGTTATATCTGAAAATGTCTTTTTTTCACAACCAACAATTTGTGAAAAAGAAGATTATATCTCTTTAGAGTTAGAGGAATCAACATGTGATTCATGGGAGGAAGATAAACCTACCTTACCGGTTGTTACCAAAGTATATACATTTCCCTTTGGAACAATAATTGATAATGTTGCCGTAACCTTTTCTGATTTCACAGAAAAGCAATTATCAAAACCAATAGAACCTTCTCCAGAAAGATATATTTTATCTATTGATGTTTCACAAAATATTGATAAATCTGATGAAGTAATGACATATTCTGATATTGAGATATATCCTGAAGAGCGCTTTGGTTATAGAACTGGGGCGGGATTAAAAGGTGAAGAAATGGCTGTTTATCTTACTATTTCTATTTATCCAGATCAATACTATCCTCAACATAATATTGTTTCCCATGCAGGAAAAGCAGAAATCAAAATAGATTATACTTTACCAGAAACTCCTGTTACTTTCCCTGATGAATATGATCTTTTAATTATAGGTCCAGAATCTTTTGAATCAGCACTTCAGCCACTTGTAGATCATAAAAACAACCTAAATCCACCTGTAAAAACAATCCTTGTAAATCTAGAGGATATTCCCTCAGGTGTTGGTGTTGATCAGCAAGAGGATATAAAATATTATATAAGAGATGCAAAAGAAAATTGGGGAATTACCTATCTTTTACTTGTTGGAGCAGGAAAGGAAGGAGAAGAAATATTTCCAGTGAGACATGCATGGGTACAATCCGAAGGTCATGAGGATTACTTCCCAAGTGATCTTTATTATGCAGATTTTTATAATTCGACAATGGGTTTTCCGAATTGGGATGCAGATGGAGATGGAAAATATGCAGAATATAGTGTAGATATGAAAAATATTGACGTTATTCCAGATGTTTACCTTGGAAAACTCCCTGCAAATAATGCTGCTGAAGTAACAGATGTCGTTAACAAAATCATCGATTACAAAGCACATAATAAGATGACAAATAAGATTTTACAGATGGGTGGTGACTCTTTTACTGATGATAATATATATGAAGGAGAATATGCAAACACAAAAGTTTTAGAAAAACTTCCAGGATATACAACCACTCGTTTATGGGGTTCTCACCCAAATCCAGATTATGATACAAAAGAATTTACAAAGAAAAATATAAGAAAGGGGTTTATGAGCGCAGTTGACTTTGTAGATTTCTGTGGACATGGCAGCTGGGCAAGTATTGCAACACATCCACCACAAGATAAAAGTGTTTGGATTCCACCTGCAACACTTAGATCACAACGTCATGGATGGACATATGTTGACTTTGATTTATATTTTGTAAATAATGCAAAGAAATTACCACTTTGTGTTTACAAATCATGTTCAAATAACAAATATTCAGTAGGGCCAAACTGTTTTGGATGGAGAACTGTAAGTAGACCAAATGGCGGAGGAATCGCTGCAATTGCAGCTGCTGGAATAAGCTATGGAGCAACTGGTACAGCTATTGTAGAATCTTGTACTGGATGGATGGAAGTACATACCTTTGAAGAATTTGGAATGGAAAACACAAAGATACTTGGACAGCTATGGGGTAACTGTGTAACAGATTATTATAACAATTTCGATCCTAATTTTGACCTTCCCGACTGGAAAACAATGCTTGAATGGTCGTTTTTTGGAGATCCAACGGTAGTATTAGAAGACGGTGATAATCCAAAATGTGCAGAGGTTGATGTACCAGTATTTCTTGGATTACTAGAAAGAATATTAGAAAGATATCCAATGCTAGTACAATTCTTAAAAGAAATATTAGATAAATTGTTAGGTTTGTAAAAAAACCTAATTTTTTTTATTTTTTAAATATCAATTAATTAATTTATTTGTACAAAATTTAATTACAAAAAGTGATCTATAAATTATGTGTTTTAAAAAACTTAAAAAAGTGCAAAAATGTCTGATTTCTAGAAAATAATGGTTTATTTAGTTTTAGTAAAGTTTTTATTTTATTAACAATTTGAAATATTGGGGGAAAGAAGATGAAAAATAAAAAAATTTTGTTTATTGGAGCAATTGTTTCAATTTTAATATTATCTACAACAAACCCTGTTATTAGTCATTCAAATACATCCAAAAAAACAAAAGAATTAGAAAAAATAACTATTCTATCTTTTAATGATAAAGCATTGGGAGTTCATGGAACAGGTCACGAACAATCAGAAATGGATTTATCCCATATAACTGGAAAAGAAATACCAAAAAGATATATATCAGGTATGCAACCACCAACCAGCCTAGACTGGCGGTCTTCAGGTAAAGTAACACCTGTAAAAGACCAAGGAGCATGCAATTCATGTTATGCATTTGCATCAATTGCATGTTTTGAATCAAAGGTTTTAATTCATAATGGTGGGACATATGATTTATCAGAAGATAACGTAAAGGAATGTGAATATTATCATTCATGTTGTAATCCTAGTAATTTCTTTAAGGTAGCAAGTTATCTGTCTCAATCTGGTACAGTATTGGAATCATGTGATCCTTATCAAGCAGTACACAATAATAATCCACCTTGTGGAACTTGTACATTGCAGCATAAGCTCCTAGATTGGAGAATTGTATCAGATGATTCAATACCCTCTACAGATGTGCTTAAAAATTATGTCTATAATAAAGGGCCAATATATGTTTCTATATGGAGTGGTTCAAATCCTTATGATGCAACTTGGAAAAATGAATTTTCAAACTATGATGGAACTTATACCTTATATAAACCATGGTCTGGAAATACAGATCATGCAGTATTATTGATTGGATGGGATGATAACCTAAATCACGCAGGTGGTACTGGTGGCTGGATTTGTAAAAACAGTTGGGGGACAGATTGGGGTGGAACCTGTGGATATGGTACTGAAAAAGGTTATTTTACTATTGCCTATGATTCAGCAGGAATTGGAAGACATTCTTCATTTGTTGATCAATGGGGCAAACATGATGGAACAATTTCCTATTATGACGAGGGCGGATGGAATTATAACTGGGGATATTCGAGTAAAACTGCATGGGGATTATGTACACATGGTTTTAATTTTGATTCTAAAGTTACAAGAGTAGAATTTTGGACAACAGATAAAACAACAGACCTGGATGTTTATATTTATGATACCTTTGATGGTACAACTCTTAGTGATCAATTATGGAGTAGTATGGATCATTCATTTGAGGAAGCAGGGTATCATGGTGTGGCTGTTGTACCACCATTAAATGTGATGGGTATGAATGCTATATATGTAGTTGTAAAGTTTACAAATCAATACTATCAGTATCCGGTTGCATCTGATAAAAATGGTCCAACTGTTACTGGATTTACATATACAAGTGCAGATGGTACATCAGGATCATGGTTTGATAGAGGAACTGGATCTCCAAAAAGTGATGTAGCAATAAGATTGCGTACTTCTGGGTCGAATCCACCAACAAAACCAACAATATCTGGTCCCTCAAGTGGGAAACCAAATACACCTTATAATTACAATTTTGTTTCAACAGATTCTGATGGAGATAAAATATCCTATTTTGTTAAATGGGGAGATGGAGCTGAAACTGATTGGACACCTTTTAAAAATTCTGGTAGTAGTTATATTGAAAGTCATACGTGGATAGCTCAGGGAACCTATACAATAAAAGCAAAAGCAAGAGATATTTATGGCGTGGAAAGTGACTGGGAAACATTTGATGTAAGTATTCCAAAAGGAAAAATAGTAAAAAATATATTTTCTAATTTACTATACAACTATCCATATTTATCTCAAATAATAAAATCTTTATTAAAAAATTAGGAATTTTTTTAATTATCAGGAGATTTGAGGCAAAAAAAATATAAATATTAACAATCGTAAAGTTAAAGTAACACAATACGTATAAGTATTATAGGGAGGTAGATTATTTAAGATGAAAACGAGATATTATGGAAAAATATTGGTAGTAGGATTGTTAATCCTATTAGTTGGAGCTGTTGTAGGACCAAATATTAGCGGAAAAAATGTTATGACGGAAACTGGACCAAGTCTGACAGATAAAAAGGTTGAGCCATTATTTGAAGGAACATCATATTTTATTCTGTTAAGTGACTACTTAGATGGAGCAGGACAAGAAAACAAATGGGCTGTACAATTAAGAATGGACAGCGGGCTTGGCGTAATCGAATGTGAATATGATGCTATATCATTACCATTAGTCAAGGATAAATGGGTAGAAATACGCGTTGAAATCGACCTTAATAACGACTGGATGGAAATATACTATGACGGTTCTTTCCTTCACGAAAAAGAATGGACAGCAACACCAAATAATGATTTAACAGGTATACTCAATATTGGTGCAGTTGACCTATTTGCAAATGGCGCAACATCTGTATATTATGATGACTTGAGCCTTGAACAAGTAGGCACTGGTGTAGTCTGGTCAGATGACTTTGATTCCTATGCACTTGGTAGTTCATTGCATGGACAAGGTGGATGGAAAGGCTGGGATAATGATCCCACTTGGACTGCATATGTAAGTGATGATCAAAGTCAAAGTTCACCGCATTCAGCTGATATAAAAGAAGATGCAGATCTTATACATGAATATTCAGGATATACAAGTGGACAATACATATACACTGCCTATGTTTATGTACCTTCAGGAAACCCACCAGGAGCACCTTTAATTGAAGGTCCATTAAGTGGAACAATAAATACTCCATATGATTATAATTTCACTGCAACAGATCCAGATAACGATGATATAAAGCAATACTTTATATTATGGGGAGACGGCCTTTCTGACACTGTAACAGGTCCCTTTGCTTCAGGTGAAACAGTAACAGTATCCCATACATGGACAACTGAAGGAGCATTTACAATATCTGCTAAAGCAACAGATATAAATGATATGGAAGGACCTGCAGGTACTCTTGATATAACAATGCCAAGAGCAAAAGCAATGCAATTTCCATTGTTTTATCGCATCTTCCAGAAATATCCAAATGCATTTCCAATACTTCGACAACTTTTAGGACTATAAATTAGTCCTTTCTTTTTTTTATTTTATAATAATATATTGAAGTTTACAATTGTTAACTTTTGCATAATTAAACCTTTAAATGGCAAAAATATTATAAGCATTTTAATAAAATCAATGGAAACATTTATTAAACCCCCCTACTTTATTATAATTATTTGGCATAGGTGAATTAATGAACAAAAAAATTTTATGCATAATCGTATGTATGCTTATGTTAAGCATATCAGGAAACTTATTAAGCCAGAGTAAAGAATTAAAAACATATGATAAATCAACTGCTAGCAATGGTTATTCTCATAATATTATTGGGGAATACTTTACTTACACAACTTGTGAGCCTTGTAAATATGCACATGTTGCATTGAAAAACCTATACAAAGGTGGATGGCATCCATTTTATTATATTTCTATGGTATATGATAAAAACAAATGGGCATTGGAAAGACATGATGAATTAGAAGTTATCGCCTCTCCTACTGTAGCCTGGGATGGGGGTTACAGAAGCGACCAAGGTATAATCAATGGTGTTGAAGGTACTATGGCTATGTATAATACAAGTTTGATTAACTGTGGAAATAGAAATGTTAAAGATATTGACCTGGAACTTGATGTTGAATGGCTGGGAGCTGTAAATGAAGACCCAGAGGATTTCAAAACCAATGTATTTGTTGAGAAGAATTTGACTTGGACAATTACAGCTATGGACATTAGCACAACCATTAATAACAACGATAATAATCAATATAATGGTCATCTACATGTTTATGTAACAGAGGTTAATTCCACTTATTGGAAAGATACTTTTAATAAACCATATACCTTTGCGTTTTTAGACTATGCTTGGAATGAAGATATTACAATAACTGCTGGTAGTACTTGGGAAGATACCAAAGAGTGGGATGGAATAGATCATAATAATGGTGGTACTGGTGGATGGGAATATTATGATGAAATATATCAGGATAATTGCATGGTGATTGCATCGATTTTTGATGAAGATAATAATGATTATACTGATGAAACCGATGGTTTTCTTGCAGGCGTTAACACTGCTCCTAAAACTTTTGATATCTATTTTGGTAATACAACTCCTCCACCTAAACAATTAAGTAATGTTTCTTTTCGAATATTTGACCCTACTCCTGATCCTGGAGATTACCTTGAATTCAACACCACTTATTATTGGAAAATTGATGTATGGAACTCTAAAGGAGAGCCAACATATGGAGACATCTGGAGCTTTACTACAAGAGAAAATAATCCGCCAAATATCCCTAGTAATCCAATTCCATTTAATAAATCAGTAAACATTCCAATAGATACAAACATATCATGGTCTGGAGTGGATCCAGATATGGACATTGTAACATTTGACGTTTATTTCGGTGAATTTGATCCATTTAAGCATCCACCGCAAGTGGCATCGAATATATCTTTTCCAATTTATGATCCTTCTCCTTTGGACAATAACCTTAAATTCAACCAAAAATATGAATGGAAGATTGTAGCTTGGGACCAATATGGTTTAAAAGCAGTGGGAGATCCATGGGTTTTCACAACTGAAATAAACAAACCACCATATCAAGCTAGTGATCCAATTCCAGATGATGGAGCATCTAGTATCCCAATAGACCTTGAGTATCTATACTGGAATGGTAGTGATCCAAATTCAGGTGACAAATTGAGATATGATGTGTATTTTGATGATTCATTTCCCCCAGGGATAAAATCTCAAATACAACTGCCAGAAAAATGGCCGCTTCCTTATGAACTTGAGTTATATAATACATATTATTGGCGTATTGACACTTATGATAGAGATGGATTGAAAACTGAGGGGAAAAATTGGAGCTTTACTACCGGATTAAATCATGCTCCTGACGTAGTAATTCAAGGGCCCAGCCAAGGGGTACCAAACAAAAATTATGAGTTTAAGTTTACTGTTACTGATCCCGATGGACATGATGTTATGTTGTATGTTGATTGGGATGATGGCGACAAAGGATGGATTGATGGAGTATATGAATCAGGTTCTACCATATCTTTAAATCACAGTTGGTCAACAAGAGATAGCTATATAATTAAAGCAAAAGCAAAAGATCAATTTAATAAAGAAGGAGATTCTGTCTCCCATAATTGGTTAGTTCCAAGAAGTAAATCATTACTAGTACGGTTTTTACAGAGATACTTTTATTTATTCCCAATAATACGACAACTTTTAGGACTATAAAATAGTCCTTTTATTTTTTTTATATATTCAAAGTGCAGATTGTTTAAGTTGATACTATAAATACATAAATAAGATTAATAGCTCAAATCTTTTAAGGATTTATACTAATATAACTCTGGCAACCAACGTATTTTATGGATTTTTCTTGACATCCAAAAATTTGTTTTTCTAATTGAACCTGGAAACCTTTTATCAATATCGGTTATTAATTGCGTTAAAACATCAATATTATCAACAATTAACTCAAAATTTAGATCACACCAACCAATAGTTATATCCATTATATATTCTACAAAGGGATTTCTTTTAATAAAGTTTTCAATCTGTCTACCTTTTGTATGATCCTTAAGATATATATCAATAATTGTATTTTGAAGACCTAACTTAGTTATATCAATTTCTACTCTAAATGCAAGAATTATTCCTTTTTTTATTAAATCTTTCATCTTATAATTGACAGTTTGAGATGAAATATTTAGTTTTTCAGCAAGCTCAATTAGTGGAATACGAGCATTTATTGCAATCTCATTTAATAGATGATAATCCACTTCATCAATTTCAACAGGATCTCCGATACAATTTATTTTATAGAACTCTCTATCTGATTTATTGTAGTCATTTAATATTAAATATGATTTTTTCAAACAATTTAGTTGGCTTAAAATTGAAACTGAATATTTTTCAAAGTAATTTCCGTAATTATCAAGAGTTTTATTCCAAAACTGATTAAATTTATAAATATCATCTGCCCAAATAACGGCCCCTAAATCAATAGGACCTTTTGCAGATTGTAATGTCCACACATTCTGATATTTTTTAAAATAATTAATAATTTCATCTTGAATTTCTGGGTTTACATCTAAAAAGTTGATATAAATTCTAAAGGCATAATAACCTAGTTTTAAAGAATTTATTGCAGTCCAAAAAAATTTTATTACTCCCAGTTCCTGCATTCGTTTTATCCTGTAATTTACTACTTCTTTTGATAAACCCACTTTTTTCCCTATTTGATTATTTGATTGTCTACAATTTAAATCAAGTTGATATAGTATTTTTCTATCTTTTAAATCCAACTTTTCCATCTATTCCCCCATATTTTCTCATAAGTATATAATTTACCATTATTTTATAGTTTTGATAAAAAATTTGAGAATATGGTTTTATGTTTAATTAAATTGATTTAATTATTGGTGGAAAAAAAATGAAAGAATGTAAAGAATGTGGAAAGAAGCTAGGGATTTTGAACAGTTACAAGCATCCAACAATGGGCAAGAAAAACTTCGTATGTGGCGGATGCTATAGTACTATTGACCAAAGTGTAACCCAATGGAGAGAATTTGTATTAGCAAATTCATTTAATATGAACCAAACAAAAGTACCTAACCGTCCAGATTGGAATACGATAATACCAAATTTCAATAAAATTCAAGAGCTTGTTACCAGTGCATATCCAGATAAAGAAATTATCTTTGAGAAATAAACATACAAACATCTAGGAAAAATACTTAAACAAAGAAATTGAGAAAGCATAAATAATAAGTAATAGGAGATAAAAATGATAGAAATATTAGAAAATGCTACAATAATATATACCGATGGGGTTAAAGAACACTTTGATGCAATACATCTAACTGATAAAAAAGTAATTACAGGACGAATATTAAAAACAAAGAATAGTAAAATATTCAAAGAATATGGATTTATATTAAGGGAGAATGTAAAAAAGATATATAACGGATCAAAGGTAAAAATACAAAACATTTAAAAAAGAATCCAATAATAGTCGACATATATCTGCTTTATAAAAAAATAAATATAGCATTATATGAAAGACTCAATTGGAAAAAAATAAAGGTTTGTAATTATCAAAATATAAGTGAAGTATGATTAATAAAAGTGTATGATAAATGAAATTGGAAATAAAGATAATAGAAGTCTATAACAATAATATAATAAAAAAATAATCATAATTAAATAAATAAAAGGTTTATATATTCGAAGTATATTATATTTTGTTAACAAGCGTTAACTAAGTATAATTATCGGGGGTAGAAAATGAATCATAACTATATTAAAAACTTAGAAAAAATAATTCTCATATTTTTATTTACTACTGGGATTTTTATTCCTGGTTTTATTGATAGTAAAGAAGATAAATTGTATTTATTAGATAAAAAAGTTAATTTTTTTTCCACCATTAGAAAATATCTATATAAATACCCATTGGAAATTTGATAAATAAGAAGGAGAAAGAAAAAAAGGAGGTAAAAAAAAATGAAAAGAAAGAAATTAGTAATAAATTTAGCAGTCTTGATAATAATGTTTAGTTTAGCATCTATATCAACTGCAAATGCAATAAAAATAGAAAAAAAAGCTGCAGATATAACCCTGAATATACCTGTAACCACACAATTTAACGAATACACAAATCTAACAGTATTTGAGGCATGGGACCTTTTAAATGATACTGCAAATGGAATACAACTTCCAATAGATGTAAGAACAGATCCTGAATGGGAAGCAGGATTCATCGATACACCATATCCAGAAAGCCCAATACACTTTCATCTCGACCGACTGGAAGATCCAGCCGGATTGCAGGAGTTTATAGACCTATATGATGGTGAAGAGGTCATTCTCTACTGTGCAAAAGGTGGTCGAAGTTTTACAGCAACAAAAATTTTAATGAATTCTAGTTTTACAGGCGAAATCTATAACATGGTTGGTGGAACATCTGAATGGGTAGCACAAGGACTACCAATGAGAACAAATGATCCACCAGAAGCACCAGATATCCAAGGACCAAGTTCAGGTAAGAAAAAAACATACTATGATTTCATATTAATAGGCACAGATCCAGACACTGACGGTGTAAGATTCTTTGTAGACTGGGGAGATGATACAAATGAACTAACAGATTTTGGTGATTCTGGAGCACCAGTGATTGCCAATCATGCATGGGATAGTGATGGAACCTATACAATTACTTGCAGAACACAAGACTATTATGGCGGTGAAAGTGAAAACACAACAATGGACATTGTAATACCAAAAAGCAAGGTAGCAAATTTAAACTTAAATATGTTGAGAATCAGTAAACTGGCTTTTTTAATAAGAAGTATTTTTGACAATTGTTAACCAAGGATTTAAATAGGTATAAGGTATAAGAGTAACAATTAATAGAGGGAGATAAATAAAAATGCAAAATAAATTATTAAGAAGGAGTTCGACCAGTGTAATAATCTTATTACTTATACTATTGAGTATTATACCAAGCATAAGTGGAAACACTGAAAAAATGAGTATTAAATCAAAGGATGAAATTCCTGCAATTTCTCAAATGAGCAACAGTTATGTAAATGCCTATTGGAAATTTAATACAGGAAGTGGAAACACTGCTTATGATTCCTCTGGACATGATTATGACGGAATAATATATGGAGCAAGTTGGACAACTGACACACCTTCAGGTTCAGGTTATGCATTAGATTTTGATGGAGTGACTGATTACATTGATCTGGATACTTATTCCTCTAATCTTGCGTTTAATAAAACAGATGATTTAATATTTTCATTTAATATTAAAACGCAATCAAACCAAAAAGGTATGATTTTTAGTACCAGTACTGGTTGGGGAACAAATCCAGAGTTCCATATTTTTTTGGCAGAAAATGGAACCATTGGTGTAAAGGCAGAAGTTACAAGCTGTGGATTTACATTATATACCAATGATTCTTACAATAATAATGTCTGGCATTATATTGAAGTTTGGTTCAATGGTATTACAAATATGCCAACTGTTACTGTTTTTGTAGACAATGACCCTGTTGCCAGCATTACTCATTGGGTTTGTCCATTTGAAAGTGGCGAGTTTAAAAGGACGAAAATAGGAAGGAGAAGCCATAATTCAACTAATTTTTTTGATGGAAAAATCGATGATTTAAAGATCATTAAATACCCTGGTGGTAATGAACAAGAACCACCAATAATCGAAGGGCCAACCAGTGGAGACATAGGAGTTGAATATGATTATGACTTCACAACTTATGACCCAGAAGACGATGAAATATGGCTCTGGATAAAATGGGGTGACGGAGACGAGGAACTATGGGAAGGACCATACGACTCTGGAGAAACTGCTACCTTCTCTCACGCTTGGGATGAAGAGGGAGACTATTATATTACAGCCCAATCGAAAGATGTATGGCATCATAGCAGTTGGTCTGATGAATATAAAATGTTAATTGGAAATCAACCTCCTGATATACCAACTATTAACGGAGAAAAAAGATACGGATCAATTGGGGAAGAACTAACATTTACTGTTGTATCAGAAGATTTTGAAGGAAGTGCCATTAGATACTTTTTAGACTGGGACGATGGGGATACTGATTGGACCAATTTTTATCCTTCTGGACAAGTAGTAACAGTTAAACATACCTGGGATGCAAATGATGATTATGAAATCACAAGTTATGCCGAAGATACTCAAGGAAAGAAAAGTACAGAGTCAGAGCCTTATCTTATAAGAATTGGTGACCAACCACCTAACAAACCAACAATAAACGGACCTCAGCATGGCATACCTGAAAAAGAATATACCTTCACTTTCAAATCTATTGATCCGGAGGGAGATAAAGTCAGCTTTGATATAGATTGGGGAGATGGCTCCAGTGTCACTGATTATGGCCCTTTTGACTCAGGAGAGGAAATTGAACTATCCCATACATGGACTTCAAGAGACACATACACAATAAGTGCAAGAGCAATAGATTTCTTCGGTAATCCCGGAGAGTGGGAAGAGTTTTATATTATTATTCCTAAAAGCAAAGCAATAAATCTAAATATATTGGAATGGTTGTTTGTTAGATTTTCAAATACCTTTCCAATTTTTAAATTTCTTTTCAATAGTTAAAAATAATAATAAAAAAAATTTTTAAAACCAAAATTATTAATAAATATTTAAAAAGAAGCATTTATTAAAGGTATATTCATTATTATTAGTAAAAGATATAAATACTAAAGGTATTAACGATTGTTAACGGTAAATAGGTGGAGGTAGAAAAATGAAAAAAAATTTATTTAGAAAAGGAGTTTTAGGCAGAGGTGTACTTGGTGCAATTTTTTGTGTAACAATAATGCTTGCATCAATTGCTACAGCAGTTGATATAAATAAAAAAACTACAACAGATTTTGAAGAATATGACAGTTTAAGTTATACATTTCTTTTTCAGGAACCGGCAAATAAATTAACAGTTGCTAACGATCAAGATTTCACAGTGGTTGAGATGAAAGGATGCATTGGAATTGGTATAAATGCAGGTGAACCTATGCTTCCGATAAAACCAGTTTCCCTTCTGTTACCACCGATGAAGACAGTTAAAAATATAAATATTGTTGGCGAATCAAAATCATTAAAAAATATTGAAAAACCTGTGTTTCCCTATCAAAATCCTGTACCATTTGGAACCACTCGAAATGATTTTATAATTTCAGATAGTATCTATACAGAAGATTCATATTATCCAGGTGTACTAAAAAGTGATTATAATATTGGTTATTGTCGTGGTTATACAATTTTAAATGTTAATTTAAATCCTGTTCAATATAATCCCGTTAAAAAAATCCTTTCTTATTATCCTGAGATGACAGTTGAAATAGAATTGGTTGATACAAATGAAATGAATAGATTTTATAGAGATAGGGCTGATGATAGAGCATGGGTTGAAAAACTAGTAGGAAATCATGAAATATTTGAAGCATACGATCCAATCATTGCAACTTCTGATTATCCAGGAGGTTTATGTGAACCTGATGATGATTATGATTATGTAATAATTACAACAGAGGAAAATGGTCTTGACTATTGGGATACATCAAGCTCAACACCATACAATTGGGAAGATCTAATGGACAAACATGAATCAGATGACGGTTTGAGCTGTACTCTTGTGACAGTTCAAGATATCTATGCATGTTCAGCCTATGATAATACAAATCCAACATTCAATGATAACGAAGCTCATATCAGAGAATTTTGTAAAGACGCATATGAAGATTGGGGTACAAAATATATTCTTATTGGTGGAGATGACGAAAGTCAATATATTCCTGCTCGTGAAATGGATACAACTTATGAAAAAAGTATAGATTCAGATATTTACTGGAGCAACCTTGATAATAATTTCAATGATGACCAAGATAGTTATTGGGGCGAAGAAGGAGATAATGGTTTTGATTATTATACAGAAATTTTTATCGGTCGAGTAACTTGTGATGAACCACAGGATGTTTCTAATTGGTTAACAAAGAGTTTTTACTATGCTGATAGTGTAGAACCTGAATGGCTCGAATGTGCAGCATTCTATGGTGGAGACACTACTTGGAGCTGTCAAGGAGATGATTTTATGGATTACAGTGCAATTAAGGGAACTGATGATTGGCTTGGACCAAATCCTCATAGCGATGGACCATTTCCGACTTGGGCAGGTTTCCAGTATGGATTTGAAACATGGAATGCTGAAAATGCTGGAA
>Ga0209427_10002542_pt1 | contig 21473 bp, 13 predicted proteins | sample DeeMarSWOR136_30_FD_187465 | JGI IMG/M metagenome (GOLD analysis project Ga0209427, IMG submission 187465) | Marine sediment microbial communities from White Oak River estuary, North Carolina - WOR-1-36_30 (SPAdes) (version 2) | ecosystem: Environmental > Aquatic > Marine > Intertidal zone >...
AAACGGCCATATTCTCCAATGTTGTGATTGAAACTATAAATCCAAAGCCGGATTCATTAAAGAAAATCGAAAGCACTCTGGAAACCATCCAAATCGCTTCATTTGACAGAAGAGTTGTCTACCATATTAAAAGTCATATAGAAGCTCCTAACTGGTCATCTGATGGCAAAACGTTGATTTACAACAGTAACGGTTTGCTGTACAAAATCCCTGTTGAGGGAGGGATACCAGAACTTATCCCGACTGGTTTTGCTAAAAGAATTAACAACGATCACGGTATTTCACCTGATAGCAAACAGATAGTGATTAGCGACCAAACTGAAACCGGTAAATCTCTTATTTACTCGCTTCCGGTTGAAGGCGGAGTTCCGCAGAAAATCACCCCACTCGGTCCTTCTTATTGGCATGGATGGTCACCGGATGGCAAGACGCTGGCTTATTGCGCAGAGCGAAACGGAAACTATGATATTTATATCATCCCATTTAGAGGAGGTCCAGAAACACGGCTGACAACAGCAGAGGGACTGGACGATGGTCCGGATTATTCACCTGATGGAAAGCATATCTATTTTAATTCTGTCCGGACAGGGATTATGCAGATATGGCGAATGAAGGCGGACGGCAGTGAAAAGGAACAAATCACAACCGATGAACTTAACGACTGGTTTCCTCATCCATCCCCGGATGGTAAGTGGATTGCCTATATTACATTCGGCACAGATGTGCCCGCGAATTCACACCCTCCAAACAAAGATGTGATGCTGCGCTTGATGAATCTTGAGACAAAAGAGATTCAGGTGATGGCAAAATTATTTGGCGGACAGGGTACAATCAATGTTCCTTCCTGGTCACCGGACAGCGAACGTCTCGCATTTGTAAGTTATCGTTTGAATTAAAAGCATCAATGAAATTAATTCCCCATTCGGTGACTCAACATCGTATTAGGTGGCCGAATAATGAGGAAATAAGTCAAGATGAAAACAAACAGAATGAATGAGATCGTTCCTACCATACTTCCTGAATTAATGAGCGACCCAACCCGGGCAGATAAAGTAACCAAAGCTTTTCTGCAAATGAAAAAAATGGATATTGATAAATTAAAGCAAACATAAGACAGACCTAAAATGACAATTGCGACCTGGATGTAAAAAGAATAATGAACTAATAATTGGAAAACATGGATATTGCTTCGATATAGGCGAATATTCACCACTACAAAGGTATTGGGCGCACAATCTATGTATGAAAGTGATTACCAAAATTGAGAAAAAAGATGAACTACCATTTTGAAAAGGGGTACTGCTTAAAATATGCTTGGACTCAAACGCCTAATATCGATAGGTTTTGGAATTCAGGCGATTTTTATTTTCATTCTTAGTTCACAAATATGAAAGCATAATGGCCAATACTACTCAAGCTGAGCATTAAGCATCCGAAAGACTGAGTGTATGGTTGTCTATACAATGATAAGAATAATAAACAAGATCACATCAGCGTTTGCGTTTTTTGAACGCTGTTGTGCTTGAGGACAGGTATTAGCAGAATGAGATTCCATCTGGGCAGTTTTCCAGAATCAGCAGACTTCATCCCTGATACCTCGTGGCGGTCATTTGAGGATCAAGAGCAGTCAATCTGGATTTGGCAGTTAAAAGCATTTCCCATTGCGATCATCAACATGGGTGTCATTATGCTCATCTGGATCATTTTAACACCGGTGGAGGGGATGCTCAGGGATATTTCCTTTCCACTCCCCCTTAAAGGTTTCCTGATTTGCTTTATAAGTGTGTTGATTGTTCATGAGCTGATTCATGCAGCGCTTCATCCGATGGCGGGTTGTTCGCCTCGCTCCATTCTTGGATTCTGGCCATCGCGAATGTTCCTATACGCAACCTATGATGGAGACATTACTCGAAACAGATATTTGGCCATTTTACTGATGCCTTTTATTATGATCAGCATCATTCCAATTTTCGTTGCTGCGATAGGCCAAGTCCTCAATGTATGGGTAGTCTATATTACCATCCTGAATGCTTATCTGGCTGGCGGTGATATTTTTTCTACAAGCACGATTCTTAAACTGCCACCCAACACAATTATTCGGAATCATGGTAGTAATGCGTATTGGAAAGAAAAAGTTGACCGAGACTAGCCAAACTGATAAATGGAGACCCAAAAGGGTCAGGTTGTAACATGTAAAGAACATCTATCCAATCAATGACATGTGCTAACATATCACCGCAGGTTGACCGGAAAAAGCTGAAGCTTATTCCGTCTACTGAGTTTCACGGTAGGTCTACACAATATAAAGACCAAAATGTGAGACTTAACTGTTCAATATAAAAATGGAAAGAGATAGGCGATGGAAAAAATAAGAACAGGATGGAAATTACCACCTTTGTGTTTGCCTGTGGCACTTTTGGGAGCAACCGTATCCGGAAAGCCAAACTTCTTTACTATCGTATGGTTCAACATGCTCCAAGATAACCCGCCTCTCATCGGTGCGGGCATGAGCAAGACGCACTACACCAGGCAGGGCATAAAGGATAATAAGACCTTTAGTATCAACATTCCTTTTTCACACATGGCAGAGATTGTGGACTACTGTGGACTCTACTCAGGTTCGAAAGTGGATAAATCGTGTCTCTTCGATATCTTCTACGGTGAACTTGCGACCGCCCCCATGGTGAAGGAATGTCCACTCAACATTGAGTGCATGCTGGTGGACTCCAAAGAATTAAACACTACGGATCTGATCATAGGAGAGATTGTCGAGATATACTGCGAGGAGAAATATCTCTCTGAGAATAAACCTGATTATAAGAAAATGGATCCCATGATGTTCTTCATGCCCGACGGCCCCTACTTTAAGGCAGGAGATTTTATTGCTAAAGCATTCGAGGTGGGCAAGAATTACAGCAAGCGGCATTGAGTACTTTCATCAGGGGAGCGAAGCCCAACAGTACATACAATTAACAGCTCGCTACTCGGTCTGAGGTTGATATTGTAATTATGTTGCTGAATATAAGTATAAAAATATAATTTTTGTTAAAACAGGAGTATTCTGATGAAAAAAGTATACGTACTATTTAGGGTGGTACTACTTTTTTCAATTCTTATTACTTCGGAAAACAATTATGCTCAAAGCAGCAGTGTAACACTCATTGGCAGGTGGGCAAATGGACCGTGTAAAGCTATCGCAGCTAATGGTAATATAGGTTATTTTGGAAATGGCGGTTATCTTGAGATTGTTGATTTTACTACCCCTGATAATCCTGAAGAATTAGGGAAAATCGTTTTGCCTTCCTTAGTTGAGGACGTTGCTATCAGTGGCAATTATGGGTATGTGGCAAATGGCCTTGACGGTTTGCGTATAATTGATATTTCCAATCCAGAAAGCCCGAAGGAAGCTGGTTTTTTTGATACTGGTGATATGGCTAAAGGTATTGCCATAAGTGGTAATCATGTTTATGTGGCGAATGGGAATGTCGGATTATATATTCTTCGAAATGACTTAATTACTGAAATTTATGATGATATGCCGGAGACACCAACGATTTTCAAGCTTTCTCAAAACTATCCAAATCCATTCAATTCGGCAACAACAATAAGCTTTAATGTTCAGGAGGCAACTTATGTCTCATTAAAAGTTTACGATGTAACAAGTAAGGTGATAGCGACATTAGTAGACGAACGTAAGAACGCTGGCCAGTATTCTGTTAAATGGGATGCTGGTAGTATTAGTTCGGGAGTATATTAATGAATCATTCTATTTTATGTCTCATGAGGTTAATATGAAGATTATTACTTTATTCGTTTCACTTTGGCTTGTTTAAAATCTCTCTGCGCAAGGAATTGCACCCTCTGATTGGTAACTTCGGGCATTTCAAATCAAAGACAAAAAATTTGGACAGATTGATTTCTACATAACGGAAGTTGGACTGAACATTTTTGAAGTGTTTCCTATGTTCGCACCGGTTAGCAAAGTGTTAGCGCCACCCGCGGCGGATCCAAGCTGCATTAGTTCTTTTTTTATTAGCAAAATTAATTATTCATAGTTGATAATGATCTTCTTGCTATTCTTGTGTTAATTCCGTTAAATATTATTTGCGCAATATGTCCTTTGTAACTAAATTGAAAATCATCAATGACTTTCTTTAGGGTAATAAGACATTATTATTAGTTAAGTGGGATTTAATAAAGTAAAATTTGACAGGATAAGTTTATGAATGATATGATCACTGATTTTAATATTGTTTTGGTGGACGATGAAGAAATGGTATTGAAAAGTCTGAATTCATTTTTGAATCTTGAAACAGAATACAATGTTTTTACATTTACCTCAGCACGGGAGGCATTAACCTATATAAAAAATAATGATGTGGATTTGGTTATTTCGGATTATTTAATGCCCGAAATGGATGGAATCACCTTTTTAGGTAAAGTTAAAGCGGTAAAACCTGAGGTACCCAGAATTATTTTAACTGGTTATGCAGATAAAGAAAACGCAATAAAAGCGATAAATGATGTGGGATTATTTCATTATATTGAAAAACCCTGGGACAACAATGATCTCTTAATAATCATTCGTAACGGTTTGGAAAAACAAAAATTGTTAAAAAAATTGCAGGAAAAAGCTGAAGAGATAAACATCGCCTACTCAGAACTTCAGGTTATACAGAATGAAATATTAAAAACATTTGTATAAAAATATCTCTACCATCTATCCATAAAGATAAACCTCTCAAAATATCTGTGAAGTTTTTTATTTTCAGATTTAAAACATTTTTGAAAAATTCAATTTGTAATTTGTTAATGGCATATATATATATCAATAAATTGAAAAATCGGTTTCTTTTTCAAAATGTCAATCCATGAATTTCGATAAACAGAAGGTGGTTTTACCACGCTCTGTAGGAGAATGAATTTAAATTTCTCATCAAAAATTAAAGTCACTGTTTCCTCGTTAAACGACTGAGATTTACTAATTTCCGTAATTAAATGAAATTCTTAATCAAAATATATAGGAAGTAATCACTTGTCATGAGTACTAAAAGAATTCTTTATGTTGAAGATGATGCCAATCAGCGCCAGGTGCTCAGCCGGCAGTTGCGGCAAAAAAACTATACCATCATTGAAGCGGCATCCGGACTGCAGGCACTTGATATCCTTGGAAGGCAAAACGTCGATTGCATCATCTGTGATTTAAATATGCCCAAGATGGATGGATATGAAGTTTTAACTGAGATAAGAAAAAGAGATAAAATTTTACCATTCATCATCATTACAGCTCATGGTACAATTGAGAAGGCGGTCGGTGCTATTAAAAAGGGGGCTAATAATTTTGTGTTGAAACCTGTAGAGGTAGATCAACTTGTACAAATTATTTCTCAAACTATCGAGGGTCATGAACTTCAGAAAAAAGTGGAAATATCAGAAAATTTAATGAAAATGTTGATCAATAACGTACCGGATATAGTCTATTCACTCGATGCCCAGGGTAAATTTATCAGCTTGAGCCCTTCCACATTTAATGTATTGGGATATAAACCGGAAGAGATGTTAGGTAAATCAGTTTTTGAAATTATCCACCAGGATGACAGGGAAAGAGTACTCAGTGGATTCAAACAGGCCGTGGCGACCGGCGAGAAAGAAGAAAGAATATTAGAATTTAGAATGGTCAGTAAATCAGGCCAAGTGAAGCATTTTGAGATTAGCAGAAAATTATATTTTGAAAATGACCAGGTGGTTCGAAATGACGGAATTGCTCGGGATGTTACAGAAAGAAAGATTTTGGAAGATAAATTGGCTCAATATTCAAAGGAACTTGAAGGGCGCGTGCAGGAACGGACCGAAAAACTAAAATATGCAAATCAACAATTAGAGGCACTTACCAAAGTATCATATCGCTTTGCGCAGATATCTGATGAAAAAACCTTGTTAAAAGAAATTCCCCAATTGTTAACTAAAAGCTTAGATTTCGAAAGGGTAGTGGTCTATTTCATTGAAAATGGGAACTATAGTTTGAGATCTCATAATCTTGATAAGGAATCCCTGCAATATTATCGGAATTTTATACAGAATATTAATCGCCATCCGGATGAAGTTCCCAAACATCTGAAAAAATGTGTGTCAAACCATGAAACAATATTTCTTCCTGGTGCTGATGAATTTCTAGAACTATCAGATTCACAGAAACGAAAAATGAATATCAAATCGATGGTTCTTTCGCCCATTATGGTAAGAGGGGAAACAATTGGACTCATTGAGGGTGACAGGGTTTATCAGCAAAGAGAAATGGATGTTCAGGATGTATCGCGGTTTGAAATGTTTGCAAATATGGTTAGTTTGGCATTAGACAATATTCGCGCCTATCAGAATCTTGAAAAAATTGTTGAGGAGAGAACAATATCTTTAAATAATACCAATTTAAAGCTAAAAGCTAAAGCAAAAGAACTGGAAAAGGCAAGTCTGGAACTGGGAAATGCCAACGTTGAACTTCTTATTATTAAAGAGGAAGTGGAAGAGAAGAACGCCCGAATGGCAGATTTATTGAAGGAGATCTCTGAGAATCAAAAAGTACTTCAATCTGTATTGGATTCATCCCCGAATGTTCTGCTCATGGTGGATAATAAGGATAAAATAATTGTAACCAATAAAATAATCGAAGATTTTTTTGGTGTCTCTGCTGAGTCCTTAATAAATAAGTCTTTCAGTTCATTAATTACCAAAATAAAGAAACAATTTGAAGATACGAATAGATTCCTGGAAATAGTGGGGGGCTTGGAAAAAAAGCCTGATCTTATCGAGGATGAGGGAATTAAATCCCCCAAAATTTATGAACGGGCTGTGAAGATAAAATCACCTGAAAACCGATTTATTTCTTTTGTATCACAATCGGTGCTGGCAGAGGATGGAAAGAACCTGGGTCGATTGTGGTCTTTTATTGATATTACAGCTGTAAAAAAGGCCAATGAAATATTGCATGCCATTGTTGAAGCTTCTCCGCTACCCTTTATCATATCGCGTGTTGATACCGGAGAAATATTGTATGCCAACAATCCGTTAGGTGATATTATTGGTTTGGAAGCAGAAAAACTTATAGGATTAAAAACACCTGATTTTTATGCTGATCCGGTGGATCGCACAAAGATGTTACAAAAATTTAAAGCAGATGGTTTTATCAAGGATTATGAAGTACGAATTAAAAGGTATGATGGTACAGTATTCTGGATGCTTATGTCCTTGACAAGTAGTGAAATTGAAGGTCAACCTGTTATCATTGGTGCCTTATATGATATAAATAAACGTAGAATGGCTGAAGAGGCTCTGAGACGGGAAAGGAATTTCATTTCAACTATTTTAGAAACACTAGGTGCGCTGGTAATAGTACTTGATCCTCGTGGCAGGGTAATACAATTTAATCGGGCTTGTGAAAATCTGACCGGCTGGAAATTTCAGGAAGTAATGGAAAGACCATTTTGGGAAATATTTATTTTATCGGAAGAAATGAAACAGGTAAAGGCTGTTTTTGACGATCTGAAATCAGGGAATTTTCCTAATATCTATGAAAATTTTTGGCTTACTAAAAAAGGCGAGCGCCGTCTGATCGCCTGGTCCAATACTGTTGTAGTGGGGGATAGTAATGAAGTAGAATATGTCATTGGGACCGGTATTGATATTACCGAGCGTAAAGCTGCTGAGGATAAATTGAGGTTGTACCGCGAGATTTTTTTGAATTCAAATGATCCCATCGCCATATACGATCAGAAGGGGTATTTTCTTGAGAGAAATCCGGCCCAGAAGAAACAATCTCAATATTCATTGGCTGAGATGAAAGGCCAAAAAATATCTGACCTGCTTGGAGCAGAAAATGCCCAAAAAATAGCTAGTTCATTACAAAAGAACAGAAGCTATCGTGGGGAGCTTACCATTGAGAATAAGAAGGGTAAAAAAAGTGATGTTGATGTTTCAGTATTTCCCTTATTTGATGAAAATAAGGAATTGGAATGTTATGTAGGAATCGCCAGGGATATATCGGAACGTAAGAAAGCCGAGGAAGCCTTGCGACTGAGTGAAGAACGTTTTCGCTCTCTGGTTGAAAATGCGCATGATATTATCTACTCTACCGATTCTGAAGGCAATTTTACTTATCTATCCCCACAATTTAAGGAACACACCGGCTACGATGAAAAGGATTTTATAGGCAAAAATCTTGATCCATTAATACACCCAGAGGATTTGGCTAAAGCAGAAGATTATTTTAAAACGAAAGAAGATAAACAAAAATCGGATATAGAATATGATACCCGAATGAAGCATAAAGATGGCGGATGGCGCTGGTATAAGACACATTCAACTGCCATAAAAGATGATCAGGGAGCTATCCTGGAAACAGTTGGAATCGCACATGATGTAACGGAGATGAAAAATATTATGGAAAATCTTGAAAAAACAAATGATGAATTAAGAAATACGCAATTTCAATTAGTACAATCCGAAAAAATGGCTTCTCTTGGTATGCTGGTAGCAGGAATTGCCCACGAAATAAACACACCTGTCGGAGCGATAAGCAGTATGCACGATACGCTGGTTCGTGCCATCGACAAATTAAAAGCTGATTTTAAGCAAAAATATCAGGAAATCTATCAACATGATGAAAAGATTAGTACTACTATTGATATTATCGAAGATGCCAATAAAGTGATCAGTTCTGCTACAGACCGTGTTACCAATATTGTAAGACGGTTGCGGAGCTTTGCCAGATTGGATGAAGCAGAATTAAAGAATGTAGACATCCATGAAGGTTTGGAAGATACCCTAACTATTGTGCATCATGAGTTGAAACATCATATTACCATAAAAAAGAACTATGGGAAAATTCCGGAAATCTCATGCTATCCCAGCCGATTAAATCAGGTATTTCTCAATTTATTAATAAATGCGAAACAGGCCATAAAAGAGAAGGGTGAAATTAACATCACTACCTATATCAGGGATAACAAAGTGTATATTGAATTTTCGGATAATGGTGAAGGAATTCCTCAGGCAAAATTAGCTAAAATTTTTGATCCCGGTTATACCACCAAAGGTGTAGGTGTAGGAACCGGGCTGGGATTATCAATTGTCTATCAGATAATTCAGGATCATCATGGTGAAATAAAAGTCGAGAGTGAAGTGGGTCATGGAACAACCTTTACTGTTATTTTACCGGTTGATTTGGAAGAGAGAATTAGCCAAAAGTAAGTAAAATACTTCTTATTGATTAAACTTAAACGAATAATAGGTGAATCAGACTTTATTATAAAAGTTGTACCTATTTCTATCATTATAGTTATCGTAAGGAATAAAAACACTTATTCTGCGGATTATGTTAATAATTCAAACAGCATATTCTTTCCCGAGTCTTCAGATAATTATTTATTCTTTTCCAATATTAATCAGATGCCAACGTTGCAAAAAGTGTATAAAAGATTTAAATTCTCACCATCCGGCAATATGCATTTTAGAAAGAATGCTGAATTTTATTATAACCCAAAGAAGGCTAATCAAAATATCCCTTGAGATATTTACCGGGCTGGAAAGATATTTGTAGGTTTCTTTTGCAGCAGTTTTTAGATCCTGGGTAGCAAGAAAAATTCTGAAATTTAGTAGAATGAGAAATACATTAATTGCACTGGCTGTAACCCAAACATACAAATTTTATTACTTAAGTATGTATTTGAAACCATAAAGGGGATAATGATATCACTGTTATAACTTTACAACTAAGTATATGGGAAAATTTACAAAGAAAAGTATCCCTGTTCCTGTTTTTATTGTATCTCTTTATTTTCCTTCTATCCACATCCAGATTTCTATTTGCTCAACAACCAGTCTATAATAATGTAGATTCTCTTGCTTTGAAACAAATCGCTGAAATTCAAAGATCAAATTTTAAAAATAAAACAACAATCGATAGAATATTTGCCTTCCCGGGAAAAGTCATATTTTTTCCATTTAAGATTGTTTTATTAGGAGTGAAACAGGGCATTGTTTATGTGGATGAAACTAAAATTATTCCTAAAGCACATGATTTTTTACGATCAGATGATGGGAAAAGAGCTGCAACCCCTACCTATACTTCGCGCATTGGAGTGGGAATAAAATATAAACAGTACGGTCTGTTGAATCCCGAATCAAAGCTATCTTTTTTAATGATGTTTGGATTATACAACCGACAAAGATATGCAATAACATTTGAGAGAGTCTCTCTGTTAGAAAAATTCTTTTTCTCCAATTACGGTATCCGTTATGACAAATTAACAACGGAATCGTTTTATGGAATTGGCCCGGAATCGGAAAGGGAAAATAAAACGAATTATACCAGAGAGAGAGTTTTGTTAGATATGGCACTTGGAGCTCAACCCTTCAGAAAAATGACCTTTGAGATTTTTGCCGGTTTTGATTTAAATAATGTCCTTCCAGGAAAAAATTCCAAAATCCCATCAAGCACAGATTTATATGATGCTTATTCTCTGCCGGGTTTAGAAACCAATGTAAAATTATCCAAGGTGGATTTTAAACTCGGATATGATTCCAGAGATAGAATCGGAGATCCATCTTCTGGTTTTGAAGCTGTGACTCTTATGAGTATCTATAACCAGATAGGGGATAAACAATATGGATTCGCAAAATACCATCTGGATGCAGCTACATATTTTAACTTGTTTTATAACCGGATTCTTATGCTCCGTTTGGCCGGTGAAATAACTGAACCACTCCCAAACAGAAAGGTACCATTTTACTATCTGAGCGAGTTGGGAGAGGATATAGGATTTAGAGGATTTGATCGGGGCAGATTCCGGGATTACGATTTGGTTATGGGAACATTAGAATTCAGATATCCTATCAGTAATAACATTTATGCCATGATTTTTACTGATGCCGGACAGGTCGCATCAAATATATTTAAGGAGCTGAAGCCGGATCACCTGCAAATATCCTATGGAGGTGGATTTAGATTATTATCTGTTTTTGGCAATGTGACCAAATTAGAAATCGCTAAAAGTAAAGACGGAATATTAGTGAAATTTACCTGGAATTAGTGAATTGAAGGAGTATATATACCATTGATAGTTTTTAAATACAAAATCTCCCGCTTTGGTAAAATAATATACTTTTTGTTTCTGATAATAATCAGTTGCAGTCAGAATACTATTTTCAAGGTGCCTCAGACGATTCCTGACGACCGTAATCATGTGCCCAAACCAGCTTCTAAAAATTTTCATCTATATGGTGAATATTTTGACCGACAAATTATTTTACAGTTGGACGAATTTTTTGACTTTTCCCGTCAATATCGGAATTTAACTGGCACTCGTAAAGAATCCATTAACGTGGACGCCTTTGGTGAAGTGGCAAATTCTTCCTGGTTCACAAATCGTAATTCCTTTAAAAAAATGAGTGGTCAGGAATTAATTCGTGGACCGAATTCTGGATCTGGGCCGGATAAAAGCGGATTTTGGACTATTACCCGGGCTAAGGTGCAAGGTGTAACTCCCGGTTTCAGTATTAAGGATAATAAGGGTGATAACTATCTCATTAAATTTGATCCCCAGGGTTATCCTGAGTTAGCTTCCGGAGCGGAAGTGATATCTACAAAATTGTTTTATGCCATGGGTTATAATACGCCTGAAAATTATATAGTATATTTCGATCCGCAAATTCTCAAGTTAAAAGATGATGTTACATTTACAGATCGTATGGGTAGAAAACGAGCAATGAATAAAAGCGATCTTCAGGAAATTCTTGATGGTATACAGAAACTGCCAAACGGTGATATAAGAGCACTGGCCAGTAAATATCTGGACGGAGTACCTATCGGCCCGTTTCAATACAAAGGGATTCGAAAAGATGATTACAATGATCTTATTCCACACCAGCATCGCCGGGAGTTGCGTGGTTTATGGATATTATCGGCCTGGTTAAATCATTTTGATACAAAAGATAGCAACTCACTGGATATGTATGTCACAGAAAACGGTAAAAGCTTTGTAAAGCATTTTCTAATAGATTTTGGAGCCACCCTTGGGAGTGCCTCTCACGGCCCAAATTACGCTTGGAGAGGTTATCAGTACGATATAGATCCGGGTATTATATTTGCCAATATATTTACCTTTGGTTTATATATCAGACCATGGGAAAAATTTGATGGAGTAAAGTATCCTTCTATTGGTGTTTATAATGCAGAACCATTTGAACCAATGAAATACCGGCCTCTTTGTCCAAATCCAGCATTTGAAAATATGACATTGCTAGATGGTTATTGGGCCGCGAAAATTGTAATGTCTTTTACAGACCAACAGTTAAAAGTGATTATAGGAGAAGCGCAGTATTCAGATCCGGAAGCAGAAAACTATTTATTTCGGGTTATAAAGGAACGTAGAGATATCATTGGTGAATATTTTTTCAGCCGGGTTAATCCACTGGATAAATTTAAAATTGAAACCTCAGCAAAGAATGGTCCGACCTTGGTTTTTTCTGATCTGGCGGTAGAGAGTGGATTAATTGGCCAAAATGATTCCTACTATAAATTCAGTTGCATGGAGTATCGGAAAGATAAGCCTAATGTATTGGATGAAGGTCAAATGAGAAGCACATCAATCTCGCTTGTAAAAGTTTTCCAGCAGTTGAGTAAGAATTCGTCCTTTAAATTGAATAACCCATCTGAATCCTGGATTATTGTTAATATTCAAACCCAAAGAGGGAAAAATTCGGCTTGGAGTAAGCCTGTAAAAATATTTTTAGAAATGAGTTTAGAAAATAATACTTTTAAAATAATTGGCATTAAGCGACAAACCTAAAATTTTACTTATTAATTATCTGCTAACCTCTCAAATGGAATGTATAAATAAGTTGATGTAAAAGAAGGTTGTTTTGTGAACACACAAAAAAACAAAAATGTTTATGAAAAATTTCTAAGCATCTTTACTGAAGTCCGGGCAGGTGAAGGATTTTCAGCAACACTATTATTTCTTAATATTTTTGTTCTTTTAACTTCATATTATATGATGAAAACGGTTCGAGAAGGATTAATCTTATCAGAGGGTAGTGCTGAGATAAAGTCTTATTCATCTGCCGGTCAAGTTTTGCTCCTACTTTTTGCTATACCACTTTATGCGAAGATAGCTAGTAAAATGGATCGACGGCGATTAATTAATACTGTTACCCTGTTTTTTACTACCTGTTTAGGTTTGTTCTATATACTTGGTCATCTGAATGTTCCGATAAGTGTGATATTCTTTTTATGGGTGGGTATTTTTAATTATATGATAGTAGCCCAATTCTGGGCTTTTGCAAATGATATCTACACCCCGGAAGGAGGGAAACGAATCTTTATTATTGTGGCATTCGGACAAAGTGCCGGAGCTGTGGTCGGAGGTTTTCTGACCAGTCAGTTAGTGGATCCATTGGGTGTATTACAACTTCTATTAATGGCAGGTGTTCTCCTTGCAGGTACCTTAATATTTACCAATATTGTCGATACTCGGGAGAAGAAGTTCATTAAAGTGAGTGATGAAGTTGATGCGAAAGAATTGGAAGCTCCAATTGGGAAGGAAGGTGCCTTTAAACTTGTTTTTAAGAGTCGATACCTGCTTTTACTCGCATTCCTTTTGCTATTTTTAAACTGGGTAAATACCACCGGTGAATATATTTTAAGCAGAATTGTAACTGATGCCGCACATGGAGCTGTTTCTTCTGGACAGATTACGGAAAAAGCCATGGATATATTTATTGTTAAATTTTATGGTGAATTTTATACCGGAGTAAATTTAACCGGATTGCTCTTACAACTATTTGTTGTATCCCGAATCTTAAAGTATCTGGGCATCCGGATTGCACTTTTAATACTTCCCTTTATTGCCATCGGAGGGTATGGTTATATTGCCTTAATTCCGATACTTTCTACGGTACGCTGGATCAAAACAGCAGAGAATGCGACTGATTATTCCTTGCAGAATACAGTACGACAGGTTCTATTCCTACCTACTTCACGGGAAGAAAAATATAAGGCAAAACAAGTAATTGATACTTTTTTTGTGCGTGCCGGAGATGTTTTATCTGCGCTACTTGTTTATGTCGGGATAACTTTTCTGTCATTTCAGACCAGCGAATTCGCCTCGGTTAATATGGGACTTGCTATCATCTGGCTGGTGTTATCATTTTTTATCGGGAAAGAATATACCAGATTAGTAGCCGATAAAAATAAATAAGCCAAATAGTCTTCAAATTTTTGTTAAGATGCTTTTAGAAACAATACATCAGGCTGCATCATAGTTTTATGATTCAATTTTATAAAAAAGTATTTAATATCAGGGAAGGCGAGGGGCTTAAGCTTGTTTTAATGTTTAGCTATATTTTCCTAATCATTGCTTCCCTGGTCATGTTAAAACCAATTAGGAATTCATTATTTCTAATAAAATTCGGAATACACCAACTTCCTTATGTATACATTCTGTGTGCGGTTGTAGCTGTGTTGTTTATCCATATATATTCAAAGTACAGCCAAAAATTAAGACTGAATTTTCTTATCTATTATACCCATATATTTTTTACAGTTTTAATTGTCCTATTTTGGTTACTTCTTCATTTTAAGGTTCAGGCTGGGTGGTTTCTCTATGCTTTTTTTGTTTATGTCGCTCTTTTTGGGGTGGTGTCCACTTCCCAGTTTTGGTTATTAGCAAATTATGTGTTCGATGCACGTGAAGCTAAAAGGCTCTTTAGTTTAATTGGAGCAGGTGGAATTTCCGGTGGTATCTTTGGCGGTTATTCTGACAAAATATTTGCACCGCTTATTGGGACAGATAATCTATTACTATTCTGCGTTGTTTTTTGGGTGATTTGCATTTATATATTAATAAAAGTATGGAAGCAATCAGCCAGATATAATTATGGGGAGAGCGTTAAGCAACAAAAGAGGATCAGCGAACGTCAAAAGTCAACAAATCCATTTAAAATTATTCTACGTTATCAGTATTTAACCTATATTGCAATTCTGGTAGCTATTACAGCTCTGGTATCTGCCATTGTTGATTTTCAATATGCATATATTGCCAGTGATGCTATTCGTGATAAGGATGAGTTAACTGCCTTTTTTGGATTCTGGTTGTCAAATTTAAGTATTTTATCTCTTGGCATTCAATTCTTTTTTACTGCCAGAATTTTAAGACGATTTGGCGTTATCGCTTCCATATTTTTCCTGCCGCTGGCAATTTTAGGAGGTGCAACAGCTATTCTTATTATTCCAGCTTTGTGGTCTGGTATTTTAATTAAAGTTGGGGAGGGGGCTTTTAAACAATCAATAAATAAAGCAGGTATGGAACTATTATATCTTCCGGTTCCTTCGATTAAGAAAAATCAAGCAAAATCATTTATTGATGTATCAGTTGATAGTTTGGCAACCGGTGCCGCGGGTCTCTTTCTGATCCTATTTGCCAATCAATTGGGCTTATCTGTGCAGCAACTTAGTATACTTGTTTTTGTTTTGATTGGTTTCTGGTTATATCTGATACTAAAAGTGAGAAAAGAATACATTAACTCATTCAGAATGGCAGTTGAAAAAAGAATGATTAATATTGAAGAGCAGAATATTAATATGAATGATGCATCGGTTTTGAATTACTTTATCAACATTTTGGAAGGTAATAATAAAAGACAAATACAATACGCCTTGCAATTGCTGACAGATGTCTATAATGATACGCTGCAGCCTGTATTAAAATCACTACTTAAAAATGAATCAGTTGATATTAGGTTATCAGCGCTACAGATTCTTGCAAATTATAAAAATGTTGACCTTGATGATTATATTACCTTACTCATGGATGATCCCAATTATTGTGTAAGGGCTGAAGCAGTAAAATATGTAATTAAAAATAGTACGGAGAAAAAAGATCTCATCACGAATTTGCTGGGGCAAAATAATTTTCAGAAAAAAATTTCAATTCTGCTGGGAATTTCGCTGATATTCAGCGAGAATGACGAATTGAAAAATATTATCAATATTAAAAATGTTGTTGATAATTTAATGCTTGAATCAGCAGAAACAGAACTTTCTGAACCGGAAAAAATTCAGATCAAATTGCAGCTTGCACAAATACTGGGAATTCTCAAGGAACCGGAATTAAATAATTTTGTCCTAAATTATTTATATGATGAACAGACGGAAGTGGTAAAAGAAGCCATAAAAAGTGCGGGTAAAACACAAATGCCTGTATTCATCGATCCCTTGGTGAAATTGTCAGAAAAGAAAGAATTTAGAAGAAATATACGTGAGGCTTTAGTAGGTTATGGGGAAAATCTGTTGGATCATATTGAAAAGTATTTGCAGGATTCAGAAATCTCTTTGAGAATTCGTGCGAATATCATCCGTGTTTTATCAATGATAGGGTCACAAACAGTTGTCGATCTTTTACAAAAATATATGAATGTACCAGAAGCTCATATTCGCTTCAAATATATTAGTGCATTGAATAAATTGAGGGCAAAGTTTCCAGATCTGAGTTTCGATTCTCAATTAGTGGAAGAGGAGATTTTAAAAGAAATAAACTGTTACAAATCGTTTTTAAATTATCATAGAATTGAGTGTGATATTACTACTATAGAGAATAGCTCAAAACAAAACATATTACAAGCAAGATTATTACTAATAAAAGCGTTAGATGAACAACTTGATAAATCATTGGAAAGAATATTCAGGTTGCTGGGGCTTAAATATCTTCCAAAAGATTTATATCATGCATATCTGGGAATAAAAAGTAATCAGACCATGCGAAGAGCCAATGCTATTGAACTGCTAGATAATATCCTGGATCAAAAACATAAGGAGTTTCTCATTCCGGTGCTGGAAGATTATTCAGTTACCAGAATACAAAGAAAATCAAAAACTGACCGGGATCTATTGTTAAAAATGGAACAGCAGAATTTCTTTGATATATTAAATGGAGATAATGCATGGCTTAAAATCTGTGTTCTTCATCTTATATCCTGTTTGAAATGTGTATTCCCTGGTGAGACTTTAAAAAAATTATCAGGGGATCGAAATATTCACATTCGGGAGGCTGCTCTTAATGTCCTGTCGGGAGTAGAAGAATAACACATAATATCCAACCTTTTCATCTGCTCAAAAAATGTTGGGAACAACAATCTGAAAAATTCTAATAGTTGATTTGGATGCTATTAAATCTTGACTTAATATATATAAAACAAATGGTATTGGGATATTTCTAAGCCCAGCAGTTATCCAGATTATCAAGGTATTATTTATGTTAACGCTGGTCGAAAAAGTTTTTTTTCTTCAGGAGGTTAATGTCTTCGGAAACAGTACCACTGAAGATCTAGCCTATGTTGCCGCGATAACAGAAGAGATAAATATCGATAAAGATGATATTATATTTCAAGTGAGTGATATTTCTGATTCAATGTATATGGTAGTGAGTGGGGCGGTACGTTTGCACCGGGATAACCAGGAAATATTGATTGCTAAATCAAAGGATGTTTTTGGAACCTGGGCTTTATTTGATGATGATTTAAGAGTAGCTGCTGCAACTGCTATTGAAGATAGTACTTTGCTTCGAATCGATCGTGAAGATTTTTATGACTTATTGGCAGATCACCCACAGATTACACAGGATGTATTGAAGACACTCTCAAAGCGTCTAAAACGGTTGATTGAAAAAGTAAAAGTAAATCCGGAATCAGGGAGTCAAGACAAAGCATAAAATTATTTAACATGTCTAAACTGCTTGGTTTTAATTTTTTTCTTTGCAAAACCAATTACATTGGGATACCCAGAAAAGCTAAAAAGTGCTTTTTTTTGGGGTAAGGAGTTTTCTAAAGAGCGTCAATTTGTTGATGATCTTCATATCATATCTTTCACTGAGTTTACTATTTTTGAAACAATGACTCACGATGCTTTTTATACCGTTTTGGCAAACGGTGGAAAATGGAATGGGACAGATCCTTTTATTGAAAAAGAAAAATAATTTTTTAAAAAACATTTTGAAATAAAATAATATGTTACACTTTGTTGGTAATAATTTTTACAAGAGATATTTCAAAGATTACGCTATATAGTAAATTTTTATTCATTTGGATTTGTTTAAAAAGTTTACTCATCCATACAAAATTATTTTTATAATAGAAGCAATTTTTTATGGAAATATGCAAAATCAAATAATAAGATTTCAATTATTTTGAGTTATAAAATTTATATTCTATATTGTACCTAACTCCTCTATGTAATTGTTAATATTTATGTCAATTTTACCTGGGATTTGCATTCTGTTGAGCGAAAAGCAGTGTTTCAAATCATTTTAAATTAAGGCATCTGATTTACTCGTCTTTCAGCCTATTTAAAAAAAATGAATACTCTACTCTGGATTCTCCAAATAATGCTGAGTATTAAGATGATATCAGTGAGTTATTCTCACGGAATTAGTTTAGGCAAAACAGAAATGCAAAATGCTATTGAAAAGATGGGTTCAATTGCGCATCCAATTTTATTTGCTACTGCTTTATGTTTGCTTTTTGTAAGTGTCAATCTAATATTACCGATTTTTTTACAACATAAGACGTGGCTAACACCTGTTTCCGCAATCTTTCTTGCTATATTGTTGCTGATATCTATTGTTTTTCATGTGAAATATCGTGAAAAACCTAAAATTTTTGCAAGTCTAACTCTTTTTTTTATTTCTATCTTTGTAGCATATGGGCGATATTTAATTGTTCCATATTAATTTAATGACTAAACATATACTTCCCGACTAGGTCGGGATCTAAATATAAGTGGACCGGAAAAAGCGTGGCATGAGTTCGTAGATTTATGCCTCTAATACCTAATTTCGGTCGGCTGTTCAACGCCGGCTTAAACACGTTTCGTTAGCCTTATATTAATAAAAAAATATATTAAATTTTATCAGAGATTTTATAATGAAACTTAGTAAGAACAACAATAATTATTCAGATGTACAACTGGCAATTCTCGTTTTATTAAGATTGGCAGTTGGATGGCATTTTATCTACGAAGGGATATCTAAACTTCTTACTCCAAACTGGTCATCAGAATCCTATCTTGATTCGTCCAGGTGGATATTAAGAGGTATTTTTGGGTGGATTATTTCCAATCCTTTTGTATTAAAAGTTGTGGATTTTATCAATATATGGGGACTTATTTTAATTGGTTTAGGGCTTTTATTTGGTGTTTTCTCACGCGTTGCAAGCATTTCTGGTATAGTACTCTTATTACTTTATTACCTGGCACGTCCACCATTTATTGGACTGGGCTTTGATATGCCAACCGAAGGACGTTATCTAATTGTAGATAATATTCTGATTGAACTTTTGGCCCTTGCTGTTTTGACATTATTTCCCACAAGTAGCATTGATGGTTTTAAAAGTATAATTTTAATGTTTAAAAATAAAATACTAAAAATACTCCAAACTTATACTTCCGATAATAATCCTGCTGAAAAATCAAATGAACATCCGACTGATTTAAATCGCAGAGAGATCATTAAAAGTCTAGTGACTCTACCTACATTTGGTGTTTTCGTTTTAGCAGTTATGAAAAAAATGGGCTGGGAGAGTTATGAAAGAAAACACTTAGAAGATAATATAGATGCGGTTACCAGCGCTACTGTAAAATCGTTTAATTATTCTAAATTGAAGGATTTAAAAGGCATATTGCCATACGGTTACATAGGTAATTTAAAATTGAGCAGGATCATTTTAGGAGGGAATCTTGTTGGAGGATGGGCACATGCCAGAGATCTAATTTACGTGGACAAATTGGTCAAATCATATCATACAAAGGAAAAGATTTTCGAGACATTTTTTTTAGCTGAAAAATGCGGAATCAATTGTTTCTTGACAAATCCAGTATTGTGCCAGATAATAACTGAATATTGGAAGAGAAATATTGGCAATATTCAATTTATTTCTGATTGCGCCTATAAAGGCGATGTCATAACAGGAATTAAAATGTCCATTGACAGCGGTGCACATTCCTGTTATATCCAAGGTGGTATTGCTGATGAATTAGTCAAGAAGAGAAATATTGAATTGATCGCTCGGTCGTTAGAACTAATTAAGCAAAACGGCCTTCCCGCTGGTATTGGCGCGCATGCTCTGGAAACAGTAAAAGCATGTGTTGAGCAAGGCCTAAGACCCGATTATTGGATGAAAACTCTTCATCCAATTGATTACTGGTCTGCTAAATCAGAGCAGGAGCATGACAATATTTGGTGCACCAATCCTGTAGAAACTATAAAATTTATGGAAAATCTCGAACAACCATGGATAGCATTTAAAATTCTGGCAGCAGGAGCTATACACCCAAATACAGGTTTTCAATATGCCTTTAGGAATGGCGCTGATTTTATTTGTGTTGGTATGTATGATTTTCAGATTGTAGATGATGTAAATATTGCCTTGGATGCGCTGGCAGCAACTATTCAAAGAAATCGTCCCTGGATCGTCTGAACTACTTAATCATGCCTTTTTTGAATGGAAACTAGATGCCGGAACTAAGGTTGCATTTACGGAATACGATGTACCCTACGCAACCAAAATGAAATCTGCTTTTAATGCTGTATTATATCTTTAAAGATAAGGTAAGGAGCCGGGAATTATGAAAATCTATAAAAAAAATCGGGTAAAACAGAATGTGATTCTTTTAATCCTTATAGGAGTTCTTTTTTCTGTATTCTCATTTGCACTGCATTCTGGTAAAGCCAATACAGATAATATCAGTCGGAAATGGTTGGATATTAATTATGCAGGAGATACGTTAACGGGCCATCGAATGGATATATATCTTCCCACAAAAGGGGAATCACCTTATCCTGTTATTGTTACAATTGCAGGAAGTGCCTTTTTTAGTAATAATTCGAAGGACAGGGCATTTCGGATCGGCAGGCCGTTATTGGAGCAAGGATTTGCCATTGTTGCTGTTAATCATCAGTCAAGCCGGGAGGCTATTTTCCCAGCACAGATTAATGATATTAAGGGGGCTATAAGGTTTTTGCGAGCCAACGCATCAAAATATGGATTGGATACCACATTTCTTGGTATAACAGGAGATTCATCGGGAGGTCATCTTTCCGCTTTAATGGGAACAAGTGGAGGAGTCAAAAACTATACTATTGGACAGAAAACTTTATCCATCGAAGGAAATGTAGGTGGTAATTCCAAAGAGAGCAGTCGGGTCGATGCGGTGGTGGACTGGTATGGTCCTACTGCGTTTCAAAAGATGGATTCCTGCGGAAGCGCGCAGGCACATGATGCACCAGATTCTCCTGAATCTATACTTATAGGAGGACCGATTCAGGAAAATGATGACCTCTGTGTACTCGCTAATCCCATAACCTACGTCGACGAATACGATCCGCCCTTTCTGATCATACATGGAGACGCCGATCCTTTAGTGCCTTATT
>Ga0209427_10002543_pt1 | contig 21472 bp, 16 predicted proteins | sample DeeMarSWOR136_30_FD_187465 | JGI IMG/M metagenome (GOLD analysis project Ga0209427, IMG submission 187465) | Marine sediment microbial communities from White Oak River estuary, North Carolina - WOR-1-36_30 (SPAdes) (version 2) | ecosystem: Environmental > Aquatic > Marine > Intertidal zone >...
CAGTAAATCGGCATCCGCCACAAAGGAAATTAAATTGACAGTCCCCACAATGTCCTTTTAGCATATTTCTTCTGCGTATATAGTTTAGAAGTTTGCTATTCACCCATATATTTTCCAACTCGTCTTCTAAAAGATTTCCAACTGTCTGAGGGGCTGGCACACACGGCTGTAAGTCGCCCTGGGGAGTTAAGCCTGCATATGTTATTCCAGCTGTACACCCTCCGAAACCTGAGGCAAATCTATGCACGATCTTACTGAGTTCATAACCCAACTCATCAAACTCGGGCAGATTATCATACCCAGAAAGGGTCTCGCCCACGGTGAAGATTTTGCCCTTGGAACGTGTATAGCTATAACGTGCATAATAGGTCATTCCTCGTGCATAAACTTTGATTCCATGGCCCTGCGTTATAGATTTTGAAAGTTTTTCGTATAAGCTTTTTAACGCTGCAAATTTTTCTTGTTGGGTAACATCATATTGATCAAAAATCCTTGCGCCTCGCCCTGCTGGTATTAAACGATTCAAATAAAATCGAGTAGCCCCTAGTTCTTCTGCAAACTCTATTATTTTAGGAATCTCATTCACATTTAACTTGTTGAGAGTCATAGTAACTGCAATCTCCTGAAAATTTCCGTTTTCAGCACAAATTTTTATGCCTTCTACGGTTTTTTCAAAAGCGCCAGGAGTATTTCGAAATCCATCATGAATTTTAGGATGGATTCCATCCAGTCCGATTTCAATTCTCTGAATTCCAGCTGTAATCATTTTATCGGCTATTTCGTGAGTAAGAAGTGTGCCATTTGTAGCTACTGTGCACAGTAGATCATTTGAACTAGCATATTGTACCAGTTCAAAGAGGTCTGACCGGATGAGAGGTTCTCCTCCAGAGAAGGTTAAAACAGAGACTCCTGCATTAGCCATGTTCTCTATTACTCTAAATCCTTGTTCAGTGTTTAGTTCGTTATACTCTTGCCCTATATAATTTCTTGAGTCCTGATGACAATGTAAGCAGTTTAAGTTGCATTTATTAGTGAAATTCCATACAATGACGACAGGCACGTTTGTAGGTTGCGGTTTCATCACGCCGAATGTGGATATCCCTTTCACAAGATTAATTATAGCCCTTTGATAGGGTGGTTTCTCTATCAATTTCAGTAAAAAATCTTTGGAAATTCTTAAGTATAGTGACAAAGATTGAATGACTGTATCTATTATACGCCAAGTTATTTTACAACTTGAGCACACTGTCTTTTTTCGGTTTAATAATAGTTTGAATACGGATTTAATTCGTTCTTCGCCACATGTCTCACATTTTTCAGCGAGGTAATCAGAAAGTTTCTTTGCAAGAAAGTACGACATTTTCATTTTCAAAACATCCTTTTGCTTATTTTTGCCACAAGAGAGAACGAATTATTTGAAGGACTGTTCATCAACCGGTGATTAATACATATTTCCTGGTCATTCACGAGAGTTGTCCATCTCCATTTCTCTATTTCAATTTAGTACGCCTTTGATATTCTCTTGCCGATGTGCACGGATGTTGTCGGAGATGGGTTCAGTCTCATGCACAGGAGTTCTACCTGAAACTCTTTGAGAAACCTTATTTTCAGGTAGAAACTCATTTAATGCTACGTGCCTTTCATTTCGTTTATTTTTTGTGTTAATTCTGGAACAACTTTGAATAAATCGTCCACAATGCCAAAATCAGAAACATTGAAAATAGGAGCATTTGCATCTTTGTTTATCGCAATTACAAGTTCAGAATCTTTCATGCCAGCTGCATGCTGAAAGGCACCACTAATACCAAGTGCAAGATATAACTTAGGTTTTACTGTCTTGCCTGAAGTACCAACTTGGCGCCCTTTATCGAGCCAGCCTTTGTCGACTATTGGTCGAGAACAAGAGATTGTTGCACCTAAAACAGTAGCGAGTTCCTCGATAACCGGGATATTTTTATCCTCTTTGATTCCTCGTCCAATTGAAACGAGGATGTCACTTGCAGTTATGTCTACGTCACTTATTTCTGGTTCGACATATTTGATAAATCGTTTGCCAATTAGCTCTTCTTTTAAAGGTGATTCTATATTGATAACTTCGCTATCTTTTGATTCAGGTTCTGTGGATTCAAAGGATGCAGGACGAATGGTTATAAGATAACTATCAGATTTTTTAAGAGTAGCTTTGGCATCAACTTTTCCACCATACATTTGACGAACTATCCTTACTTGGCCATCTTCGAGGAAAAAATCAGCACAATCAGTAGCTAATGGTATTTGCAGTTTAATGGCTAAACCTGGGGCTAAGTCAATACCATATGATGTGTGTCCAATCAGGGTTAAAAGAGGTTTGTTCTCATTGATTAGATGAGATAATACCATTTGATATGTTCTTGAATTGAAATATTCAAGTTTCTCATCTTTCACAACCATAATTGTATCTGCGTATCCCTTAAGGGGGTCTACAAATTGTTCAACGTCATTTCCCAAGAGCACGGCAGTTGTTTTAGAGATTTCTTTGCACTTGCTTAACATCTCAAAGGTGATGTCCCTAATCTCGCCTTGCCTGTGTTCCACTAATACAAAGATGCTCATCTATATTAACCCCCTTGCACGTAAGACCTCAGCAATTTTTGTAGCATCATCTAGAATGACAACTTGCTTTGTAGGTTTTGGGATGGATAACTCCTCGATTTGAAGCCAAGATCCAGAAATCCCGACTTCTTCAGGAGTTAATTCTAATTCATTTAAGCTGATGACTTGCAATTCTTTCTTTTTCGCTTTGCGTATGCCCATAATAGACACATATCTTGGTTCATTGATTCCAGTTTGAATGGTAAGTAATGCAGGTAATTGAAGTTCTAGAACCTCTTCTAAACCACCCTCAAGTTCTCGATTAACCTCTATTAGTTTATCCGTTATTTCTATCTTTTTAACCAGGCTTGCATGTGGAATTTCTAAAAATTCTGAGAGAATTCCTCCCACTTGGCCATATCCTTCATCATTAGTTTGTAAGCCAGTAAATACCAAATCGAATGGCAAATCCTTAATTGCATTGTAAAGAATTTTTGCGATAGCATAGGCATCGGAATCTTCAAATGCATCATCATGAACTCTGATTGCTTTATCAGCGCCTTTAGCTAAGCATCTCCGTAATGTGGCTTCTGTCTCTTCATCACCAATTGTTATAGCAGTGACGGACCCAGTTCCAAGTCTTTCTTTTATCAATATTGCCTCTTCAATTGCGTATTCGTCCCATTCGTTAATTTCGAATGGTAAATCTCCTTTTTTTATTTTTTTACCGCTCTCATCGATTAAGATTTCAGCACCCGCTACATCGGGAACATGTTTTACACAAACAATAATGTCCAACAGTTAACCTCCAAAATGACGTGATCAAAATAAAATTTGCAGGGAGTAAGAGAAAGTTGACAATATAAAAATGTTTTAGATCTTCAAAAAAACAGAGAAAATTTTAATCAACCAAATAGTCAAGCCACTTTTTCGATTTTGATACCATCTAAGAGTTGTACACGGATGTCTTCTGGAATCGGACCAAGTTCACTGACCATTTTTACCTGAATTTCGAAGATATTAGCAATTTTCTTGTATGCAGGGAGTTCTACAGTGCTATAATATATTCTTGAGCCCTCGATATCCAGATCTTCCATCTGATCAATGATCTCTTCAATCCTCTTCTTTGTGAACTTCTCTCTAGTCGCATCTCCTTCGATGACTACGATTCCATCCGCCCCGAGTCTAAAAGCATAACTAACGTGTTGTAGACTGAGAAGTGCAGTCGAGGGGACACGAATAGCCCTAATTTCGAAGGGGTAATTCTGTCTATCCTGTCCTACAAAATCCAGCCCTGTGTAACCAATGGTCTTGTCGACAAAAGCGATTATCCTTATTTCATCAGGTTCTTTATCTTGAAGTAATCCTCGTAGTTGGGAGATAATCTGTTTTTCGGTGAAATTCTTAAAATCGATTGCAGCCTCTGGGCACTCTGGAACACAAGCACCGCATTCTATACATAAAAGAGGATCAACTTTTGCCTTCCCTTCAATCATTTTTATTGCGCTGGAAGGGCAGATTTCTAAACAGATTTCACATCCAGTACACTTATCAACATCGACTACAGCTTTTTCGGGCGACGTTACAATATATCCTTTAGATAAAAATGAGGAGACGCGTGCCGCTGAACCTAAGGCATCAGATACCGAATCTCTAACATCTTTTGGACCTATCGCACAACCGCATGTGAATATGCCAGTTTGAAGTGAATCAACGGGATTGAGTTTGACGTGCCTCTCTTGAATAAATTCATCTCCGCCTAATGGTATTTTCATCATGTCTGCTAACTTATTGAGTCCCTTAGATGGAACCATGGGTGTTGCCAAAGTTACTAAATCAAACGGTTCTTCAATCACATTTTGAGTAAGCGTATCTTCTGCTCTGATCATAACCTTGCCATTTTTCCTCTGCCAGACTTCAGAAACTTTACCTCGAATAAATCTGACGCCTTCTTCTTCAGCTCTCCAATAAAGTTCTTCATAACCTCGCCCAGTAGCTCTGATGTCGGTATAAAAGACCCATACATCAATTCCTTCATAATATTCTTTTAGGAGGGTAGCTTGTTTGATAGAATACATGCAACATATGCGACTACAATACGGAATGTACCTATTCTTATCTCTAGAACCTGCACATAACAAAATCGCTATTTTCTTAGCAGTTTTGCCATCACTAAGTCGCTTAATATGACCTTTTGTAGGTCCAAAGAGCGATGTGAGACGCTCCAGTTGTAACATGGTTATTACATCAGGATAGTTTCCATATCCGTATTCTTCGATTTTCCGTGCATCATATGTTTCGTATCCCGTAGCAACAACTATACTACCTACTCTAAGCTCTAAGATTTGCCCTTTATCATCTAAGTTTATGGCGTTTGCAGGGCATATTTTTTCACAAATTCGACAGATCCCATATTTATGATAAAGACAATGATTTTCGTCTATCGTATATACTTGTGGTACTGCCTGAAGAAAGGGGATATAGGCCGCACTTCGTTTAGATAATAGTTCTTCTTCAAATTCATTGATGCATTTTACAGGGCAGTCAACGGTACAATCACCACAACTTGTACATTTTTCCAGATCCACACCACGAGGCTTAACAAAGACTTTAACATCGTAATTTCCTGGTCGCCCTCCAATTTCTTGAACTTCCGAATAAGTCAAAAGTGTGACATTTTCGTTTCGTTCGACTTCGGCCATTCGTGGGGTAAGAATACATTGTGCACAATCAAGGGTTGGAAAAACCTTAGTCAGTTTTGCCATGTTGCCGCCAATGCTAGGTTGTCTCTCGACTAAAAACACTTTAAATCCCATGTTCCCTAATTCTAACGCTGCCATCATGCCAGCGATTCCACCACCAATGACCAGAATATTACTTGACGTAGGTTCTGTTATAATTTCCAAGGGTTCAAGTTCTAGACTTCTTTCGTAGCCCCCTCTTAGTAGGCTTATAGCTTTTTGTGTTGCTTCCGTACTCATTTGTGGCCCATGAACCCATGAACATTGTTCTCTGATATTAACAAATTCTAACAAATAAGGGTTCAATCCAGCACGTTCTAGCATACTTTGAAAAGTTATTAAGTGCAATCGTGGACTGCAAGACGCAATAATTACTTTATTTAGTTTCATTTCTTTTATAGTGTCAGTTATCAACTCTTGAGAAGGTTTCGAACAGGTGAATGGATTGGTTTGTGACGCTAAAACATATTTCCAAGTGCCGGCGATTTTGCTTACTTTTTCTACATCAACAACGTTCGATATATTTCCTCCGCATTGACAGACGAAAATTCCAATTCTGTGTTCAGTAGTATCTACACTTTCGGAGGAGGCATCCAACATTGTTCACCAAGTATTCATTAAATGATTCTAACAACAGACGTCAAAAAGGCATTGAAATTGGCTCATAATCGTTTTGAGCCATATCATTAGGTTGTTATTTTGAGGCATAACATACTCTAATCTTTTAACTTTTTGGTTTACAAAAAATTAAACGTCTGAAATCTCTAAATTAAAAAAGTATATATCTTATGACTGGAACTAAAAGGAAGTTTGCGGAAATTTAGATGGAATTATTATCCTACTATGGATGTGAAATTTGCAAATGACAAAAGTCTTAGGGATGATGGGTGATTTTGCGGTTGCAGAGGCAGCAAAACTATGTAATCCTGACGTAGTTGCGGCTTTTCCAATTACACCTCAAACAATTATTGTCGAGCGCCTATCAGAGTTTGTTGCAGACGGAGAAATCGACTGTGAATATATAACCGTTGAATCAGAACATTCTGCTATGTCTGCGTGTTATGGGGCCTCTTCAACGGGGGCAAGAGTATATACCGCTACAGCATCTCAAGGAGTAGCGCTAATGTGTGAAATTTTGTACTTGGTAGCATCAGCCAGATTTCCAGTCGTAATGACAGTCGTAAATCGTGCACTTTCTGGACCAATTAGCATCTGGTGTGACCATAATGATGCAATGTTAGCACGGGACTCTGGATGGATTCAATGGTTCGTTGAAGATTGCCAAGAGGCTTACGATAGCACAATTCAAGCGTTTAAAGTCGGAGAGGATAGACGAGTCTCTCTGCCAGTAATGGTATGCTTGGATGGTTTCATTTTAAGCCATTCTATCGAGCCTGTAGCAATCATTGAGCCTACTGACAAAAAAACGATAGATGGATTTCTACCCAGACGGGATCCACTTTATAGACTTGATGTGGATGCACCAATAGCTGTGGGAACCTGCGCGTTTCCTGAATACTACATGGACATCAAGAAAGCTCAAAATGAGGCAATGCGTAATTCGAAAGAGGTTATAAAAGAAGTTGTAGAAGAATTTGGTGACAGATGGGGACGTTATTATCCAATTGTTGAATCTTATCATATGGATGATGCTGAAGTAGCCCTTGTAACGATGGGTTCACTCACAGGGACTGCAAAAACTACTGTCGATGAAATGCGGGAAGAAGGAGAGAGGGTTGGACTTGTGAAATTACGCTGTTTCAGACCATTTCCTATAGAAGAAATGCGAATTGCACTAAGAGATGTTCAAGCCTGTGGTGTAGTAGACAGAGCAGTTTCTTTTGGAAGCTTTGGTCCGTCCTACGCCGAAACATCAAGTACAATGAATACTGGAAGAGAAGGTCCTCTTTTCAGGAATTTTATTGCAGGTCTCGGTGGTAGAGATGTCACAGTTGCTGATTTCAAGAAAATGTATGAGATATTGTATGATGACTTGAAGAAAGGAGTGGTTGAACAACCAATCACTTGGTATGGTATAAGAAAAGAGGTGTAGATAATGCCATCAGATTATCCAACAAAACTTTCAGAATTACCAAAAGAAGAGCGATTTAATTCAGGACATAGACTTTGCACTGGTTGTGGTGCAGGCACAATTGCACGACTTATGACAAAGGCTGTTGATAAACCTTTAATTGTGGTAAATGCAACAGGTTGCCTTGAAGTATCAGGCACAATTTTTCCACATAACGCATGGAGTGTTCCATGGATACATAACGCCTTTGAAAATGCTGCTGCAACTGCTTCAGGCGTACGTGCAGGTCTTGACGTTCTAATGAGGAAAGGCGAGATACCAAAACGCGACATTGAAGTTGTCACTATTGGCGGTGACGGTGGAACATACGACATTGGTTTGCAATCAATAAGCGGAGCGATAGATCGAGGTGAAGACTTCGCCTACATTTGCTACGATAACGAGGCATATATGAACACAGGTATTCAAAGAAGTGGGGCAACCATGCACGCAGCATGGACGACAACTTCACCAGTTGGAAAAGTCCAGCAAGGTAAGAAAAGATCTAAGAAGCCTTTAATTCGTATTATTGCTGCACACGGATTAGAATACGCTGCAACTGCCAGTGTCGCATATCCTTTAGATTTTGTACGAAAAGTTAAACGAGCAGTAGATATCAAGGGTCCTGCCTTTGTGCATTGTATTCAACCCTGCACCAGAGGCTGGAGATTCGATACTAGCATGAGCATTCAAGTGGCTCGCTTGGCCGTTGAATCACGATTCTTTCCTTTGTATGAAATTGAGTGGGGACACAAATTTACTATAAACCATCCAGATAAAAAAGCATCTAAGATTCCCATTGAAGAATATCTAAAGTATCAAGGACGACTCAGACACCTATTCAAGCCAGAAAAAAATGAAGTAATCATTAACGTCATTCAAGAATACGTTGATAAAGAATGGAACAGACTCCTCGAACTATGCAAACACTCAGAAATGTAGACTGCAGATCACCTTTCTTTTTCTTAAAGAAATTTTAAAAAAATGGTAGAGAGAAATAATTGGCTACATTGCTTTTTCTACAATTTCAGCAATGTCTCTAACCTCTATTTCATAATCCTTGCTCTTCATAGCACTGTCAAGCATCTGCAGGCAAATAGGACATGCAACAGCTAAATAATCCACGTCTTTTTCTTTAGCTTCATCGGAACGCGTCATATCCATGTTGATTTTAGGGAGATCAAGCCAGAGTCCAGTGCCTCCACCACCACAACAATGCGCATTCTCTTTTGTAAAATACATTTCAACGAAATCTAGTTTTGGTATGCTCTGCAATATTTTTCGTGGAGCATCATATATTTCACTTCGTCGCCCCAAATAACAAGGATCGTGGTATGTGACTCTCTGATCAAATTCGTTATTAAATTCTATTTTGCCACTATCAATCATTTCCCAGAGTACTTCTGTATAATGCTTGACCTCGATGTTGTCCATATCATAGTAATATTCAGTGAAAGTGTCGTAATCGTGAGGAGAGAGACAAATTATTCTTTTAATTCCATATTTCTCGAAAGTCTCTAAGTTATGATCCATCATTTCAAAAAATAGACCTTCTTCACCCATCATTCTTGGAAAAGCACCGCTATCCATTTCTTCGCTCCCAAGCATCCTAAAGTTGAGTTCTGCCTTTTTAAAAACACTAATTAATGCTTCTGCAGCTCTGACGGCCCTATCGTCGTATGGAACCGTTGAACCTACATAGAGTATCGTCTCTGAACCATCGATTTTCATGCCCAGATCATCAACCCATTTGTCTTTTTGCGCCCTTGGACCACCATAAGGGTTTCCATGTTTTACAATATTATTAAGAGCATCTCGAATCTCGGGAGGAATCGTTCCCTGTTCTGCTTTCATGGATCTTAGAATTTCTGATACAGTTGCACCACTTACTTTTGTTTTTCTTGTGCCTTCACGTACAATTTTAATAGGCGTATTCTGCGAACAAATCCAGTCACACCATCTACACCCAGTACAAGCATAGACGATATCGTCCAACAACTCTGACATGTCAATTTCATCCCAAGAAATACCCAGCGCAACTTGAGAGATTCCTCTTGCCGAAACAGCTTCATTTTTCAATTCTCTATAGGCTGGACAACTTTCAATGCACAATCCACAATAACAATTAATACAAGTCCATAGTTGTGGCTCATGGTCCTTTAAAGTTAAGGGTTCATCAATTTCTTCGCTCATTAAGATCACACCATCTAGAATCGTACCTTAGGATTCATAATGTTCTTTGGGTCTATAGTTTTTTTTATCAGCTTCATGAACTCGTAGGCTTTCTCACCGACTTCTTTTCTTACAAGATCAACTTCCATTTCTCTCGGTATGAAGCCATGAGTGCCTGTTATTGATCCATCAAAACGCAATGCTAGTTCAGCATGACGTCTAAACCAGTCTTTGAATTCTTTGCGCGTTTCAGAATCCCATTTTTTCCAATTGGCAAGTAGCAGTATCCATATCTTGCTATAGCCTACATCTCCTGGGACTGGTCCTGCTGGATTTAGGACTTTCATACTATCTGCTAGTGCGGGATAACTTTCACCGTCTTCTATTTCATGAAGTAGTTTCAGGTATTCTTTGTAATATTCTAAAAGCCTGGAATCAGGAATCATCGGGTCTAGAGGAATTATTCGATTAGCCATTCCTCCATTTACAACTCGATCGCTCCATAACCCTCCCATTCCCATATATTTCTCTATTGTCTCATGCATTCTTCCTATAATATCAGTGGGTGGCATATCGTCTCTCCAGAACCCATTGTGGTCTTCCATTATCCGTATAGCATGTCTTTCCATTTTTTCAACAACATCAGGCTCGCCTAGAATATGATAATCCACCAACATTTCAACGTCTTCTGGGAAATCAATCTCAAGCATGCCCTTCACAGCTTGACTTAAAAACCATCTATGATATGCTTTCGATCTCCATAAAAGACCTGCATTCAAAGGTTTCCTAAGATCTATATATGTCTTGAGCCCATCTTCGTAGTCCTTAAACGCTCTAATTCCATATACATAGCTAGGAGGCATATCAATAAAGCGTTCAGTTACCTTAGTAACAACCCCCAGAGTTCCCCTTGATCCGATGAAGAGGTCCATCAAATTAAGCCCTACAACTGATTTTGTAGGTTTACTAGTTCCTCGACCGAGCCAAACAGCCTCTCCATTAGGTAAAACGACTTCTAATCCCTTTATATGATATCCTGCACTTCCCCAGCGATTTTCGAACTTATTGTAACCATGAAGAGCGGCACGAGCCCCCAGAGTGGCTGCTTTATTCATCGTTGGAAAGTCTACGCACATGAATCCTCTTTCCTCTAGGTATCTGTGAAAGTCAACAACTCGCACTCCTGCTTCAGCAGTAATTCGATAACTCCCTTCGTCGATTTCAAGGATTTTATCCATTGTAGCGGTATCGATAACAATACAATCACGCATAGCTTCTGCACCATAAGTGCATGTTCGACCTCCTTGAGGGACAATTGGAACTCCATATTTATCTGCAAGTTTAATGATCGTTTGAACATCTTCCGTAGACGTTGGTCTCACTACTGCAGCAGGCGTGAAATCGTCCAAACTTTCATGTAAGAGTGCTTCTGGACCGTGAGTAATTCTGTAAACGAGCCGTGTAGGCTTGTCATCTGATATTTTCTCTTTCCCTAAGCTTGTTGTAAGTTCATCGATCATCTCTTGTGATGATTTAATGACATTGGCATAAGCTTTAATTTCCGTCATTTTCATACCCAAAGAACAGATATCAGTTGAGTTCTTAAAAAATTATGCGTTTATATTCATTTTGCATAAATAGGTGTCATTTTTATGCATAATAGCACAAATAATTAAAAGTAATTCAGAGATAACTTTTCAGAGGAGATGTTGATGGGTAAATTAGAAGGAAAGACTATTGGTGTGTTGGCAGAAGATTTATACGAAGATCTTGAGCTTTGGTATCCTGTATATAGATTAAAGGAAGAAGGTGCAAAGATTTTACTAATAGGAACTGGATTGAAAGAAAACTATACGGGTAAGCATGGACTTCCTGTAAAAGTAAACACGGACATAAACAAAATAAGTGCTAATGATCTTGATGCATTAGTAATTCCAGGTGGTTATGCACCAGATCGCTTTAGAAGATATCCAAAAATGATAATGCTAGTTCAAGAAGTCAATGAAAAAGGTCCTGTAGCTGCTATTTGTCATGGTCCTTGGTTGTTGATTTCAGCAAATCTTTTAGAAGATCGTAAGGCCACATGTTTTTATGCAATAAAGGATGATCTGGTGAATGCTGGAGCGACTTATCTTGATCAAGAAGTTGTTAGAGATGGAAATATAATCACTTCTCGCACACCAGATGACCTTCCAGCCTTCTGTAAAGAAATCATAAAAGCCCTTTCGGATATTTGACTCAAGAACGAGAAAATGTCGCTGTTTTTACGAAATGAAATGAGGTAGACCAATGAAGTTGTTAGTATGTGGAAAAGGGGGTAGTGGGAAAAGTACTATATCCGCATTGATTGGAAAAGCCTTAGCTAAAAAATACAAGGTTCTTGTGATAGATAGCGATGAGTCAAATTTTGGCTTACATAGGCATCTTGGATTAGAGTTACCTGAAGATTTCACCCGCTATTGGGGTGGAACGAGGGGTGTCCTCGATAAAATGCCTAGAGGAGGACAACAACAATTATTTGAGAAAAAATGGGGTTTAGAAGACATTCCCGAGGAATATCTTACCGAGAAAGATAACATCAAACTTCTAGCCATTGGAAAAATCCACGATGTCGGAGAAGGATGCGCATGTCCAATGGCTATGCTTGCACGTGAATTTCTTGAGAATCTTCAGTTAAATGACAATAGTGAACTAGCTATTGTTGATACAGATGCAGGGATTGAACACTTTGGGAGAGGAGTCGAACGTGGAGTTGATATAATAATAATGGTTGTCGACCCATCGTACGAATCGATTCAATTAGCCCACAAAATAAATAGCCTTGCGGAGACGATCAGTAAACCAATTTATTTTGTGTTAAATAAAGTCAAAGCAGAAATAAAAGATAATTTGACAAATGCTGTTCCATCCAATAAAGTGATAGGGATTATGCCAAATAATAAAGAAATATTTAGTAGCGGTTTATTAGGAAAAGAAATAGATGTAAAAATAGAAGAATTAGATAGGCTTAGTGAGATCCTTACGAATATTCTATTAACAACTAAGACCTAATGAGGGATATTATGAAGATCCTGGCATTAATTGGTAGTCCCAGAAAAGAGGGTAATACTGACATACTGGTTGAAGAGATTTTGAAGGGCTGTGAAAAAAAAGGTTATAAGAACGAAAAATTGTATCTGTACGAATATGATATAGCACCTTGTATTGATTGCCGTGCATGTAAAAAAGGTGATTACGTCTGCCCCCTATATGATGGAATGCAAGAGATTTATCCAAAAATGGCGCAGGCAGATTTGATTATTTTCGGCACACCGCTTTACTGGTACGGACCAACTGGAAAGATGAAACTTTTAATTGATAGAATGCGACCGTTTGTCGCAAACAGAAAACTAGAAGGCAAGAAATTCGTTCTTGTAACTCCATCGGAAGAAGGAGCGGATGCTTGTAAGCCTCTGGTTGACATGTTTAACATGTCATTCGATTATTTAGGGATGAGATTCATTGGAACACTCTTAGTAAAAGCGTATGAAAAAGGAGAAGTTTCAGAGAATCAAGAAGCAATTAAAAAGGCATATGAATTTGGACTTTCATTCTAACAAGAGATAAGGCACTTATCTTCCTAAATCTCTCTGTATAAGTACATAGTTTATTGTTCTTTTTGCAAACGTTCTTGCAAGACTTTAACATAGTACTTAGCATTAATAGTTAAATCGCGAAGTTCCGAATCTAACTCAATTGGATGTATTTTGAACAGCCATCCTCTCTCATAATTATCTCTTACTGCATCTGGTTCGTCTTTAACCTTGCTATTTATAGCAATTATTTTGCCGGAAACGGGTGGAAATAGTTTCAATTCAGTTTTATTTGATTTTATAAAACCAATCTCTTCCATGGGCGACACAACAGTCTCAGGATCAACCTTAATTTCTAAAGAAGTTATTTCTCTAAGCAATGTCATAGGATAGTCAGTCAGCCCTACTGTTGCAACTCCACTGAACCCCCCTACTCTCGCCCACATATCCTGTTCAGAATAATATAGATGCTTGGGGAAATGCATCATTTTGTTATTGTAAATCACTCTGAATTCGTCCTCGTCTTCCTCTATTTCAAGGGACATGCAAAGCCTCCATTTAAGGATTTAAATATTTTATAGTTTAAGAAATTCTGGAAAAATTTAATGTAAATATTACACTTGAATATCTTACGTCTTAGATTCGTCCTAAGCAATTTGGTTTGTTTAAGTCAAGACAAATTGTGAATAATGTTTTGTTATTATGTCATCAATTAATTCAATAATTTGCAGTACATCTGGTTCTTTTATTTTATACATTTTTTTTTGGCCATCGCGTCTCATTTCTATAATTCCGCAGTCTATTAAAATCTTTAAGTGTTGTGAGACTGTTGATTGGCTTTTTTCCAGTTCCGGATGGATTTCGCACTGACATTTCTCGTCATCTTTTAAAAATTCAATGATTTCGAGTCTAGTAGGATCTGCTATTGCTTTAAATACCTTTGCACGAATCATATTAGCGGACAAGATATCATCTCCTCGCTACCTTTTTGAAATAAATAAATGCTTTCATCCATTAAATATCGACATATGACCATATATACTGAACTTTATATAAATTTTTATCATACCACATCGAAATCATAGCTCTTAGAAGAAACAAGAAACTAACCTTTAAAGGCAGTTGATTGACAGAATTTTCTTTACTATTGATCTTCCGAGATTACTTCACTCGTTAAACTGGAGTGCTCAGTGAATACGTGCAGGATCAAAGAAATATGCAAGTGGCTTTCTAATTTTCTCAATTGGAATCTTTTTTTCCTTGACAAATCGTTTGAGTATCGTGGAACAATTATAACGCATATACCATAAAGAGTGATTCATCCCTTCTAATATGAGATCCATTCCTTGTTTGTTTCCCATTTCAACTAAAGCGACTAGGAAAAAAAAACGAATATTCCATGAAATATTCTTATTTTCAGCAATCTTTAAAAGAGGGTCAGAAGCTCTACCACCTATTTTCCCAAGAGCTTCAGCGATCGCTTCCCGAACAAGAGCACCTTTCGTATAGTAGTTTTCACTCGATTCGTCAATCATAGCTTGAATTAATGGCTCTATTGCTTTTTCATCTCTTAATTCACCTAAAGCCAGTGCTGCTGCAGCTCGAACTTCTCGTCTTGGGTCTTTGAGTGCTACAATTAGTGCATTAAACCCCTTCTTATCTTTTGTTTTACCTAACGCTAAAGCAGAATGTTCTCTTATCCATACGGAATGATGAGTAAGTCCTTCAATTAGGATGTTTACAACCTGTGTATCGCCTCGGTTTAATGCTACTGCAACATAATATTTAAGGGTTTCATCGTCAATAAATTGACTAAGGAACTCAATATCTTTTATTTCTTTCATTTCTGCAATTGTTATGATAGAATATTTTCTTATTTCTCCATTTCCTTCTTTTATGGCGTGTATAAGTGGTTCAAAACTTTTTTCGCTTAACTCACTTAATTTTTTAGATGCGAACCATTTCACAGCCTCATTTGAATAATCAAATGCTTGGATGAGTGTTATAATTCCTTCGGCATCTAACATCCTGTCAAGAGTTTCTCTAGTGAAAGCAAGAAAATCTAAAGCTTCATTTTTTGTAAGAATTTCTATTAGCGGAATAATAGCTCTTTTATCATTCATTTTACCTAGTGCACGAATACAAGGTTTACGTATCTGTTGAGATTTTGATTCAAGCGCCATTTTAATTAGCGGTTCAACCGCCTTCGTATCCTTCAATTCGCTAAGGGCATAGGTTATTGAACTAAATTCGCTCGCCTGAGCCTTCTTAAGGTACTTTAAAAGCGGTTCAACAGCCCTTTTATCTTTCAGCCAACCTAACGCCACAGCGGCACCCCTTCGCACACGGAACGATGGATCTTCAAGCATATCAATCAACGGCTCTACAGCACGTATGTCACCTAGTTCACCCAGAGCATACAGTGCTTCTTCCCTTCCCTTAGAATCCTTGTCGTTTAATCTTTGTAGCAATTCATCTAAGTTAGTCATAGAAAATCACTTTGTAGCAATTTTTTCAGAGAGAAATAATTTTTTTTCGTACAAACCGCATAATTTAAGAGATGAAATTACTTGAAGGTTCGAGAATACTCTAATGCTTCAATGGTGATATCAATTGAAATCCATTCTTTTAAAGTTTTATGGAGATTATCAATTCGAAGTTATACGTGAGAAGCAGAAAAAACCATCAGATAATTTAAGTGATGTTATTCCCACCTGAATGTCCATTGGTGTTTTTTGAGTATTTCTGGCGAAATCTTATTTTCCTTGACCAATTCTTTGACTATTCTACGACATGCATACTGCAAAAATAAGGTACCCTGCAGTAACCCTCGAACTAAGTAATTTATTCCTACATGGTGTTTCATTGCTGCTAAAGCCACAGCAGCAATAAAACGAAGGTTCCAATCTTTACTTTCTTCAAAGATTGTTAAAAGCGGTTTAGAAGCATGGCCACCTATTTCTCCAAGCGCTTTAGCGATAGTTTCCCGAACAAAAGCTCCTTTTGTATACCAATCCTCGCCTTTTTCAGAAATCATGGCTTGAATTAATGGATCGATAGCCTTTTCATCTTTTAGTTCACCAAGAGCAAACGCAGCAGCCGCACGAACTTCTCGGTTTGTATCCTTTAATGCTATTATTAGCGCATCAAAGGCCTTTCTATCTTTTATTATACCTAAAACTAAAGCCGAATGTTCTCTTACCCATGTAGAAAGATGTGTAAGTCCCTCAATTAAGATATCTAATGCTCTTGTATTACCACGCTTCCCAAAGGCGATTGCAATATAATATTTCAGGTTTTCATCGTCAATAAATTGATTAAGGAACTCAATATCCTTTATTTCTTTCATTTCTGCAATTGTTATGATCGAATATTTTCTGATATCTCCACTTCCTTCTTTTATAGCGTGGATCAGTGGTTCAAAGCTTTTTTCACTTAATTCCCTTAATTTACTTGATGCAATCCATTTTTCAGCCTCATTTAAACAATCAAATGCGTGGATAAGTTCTTTAATTCCTTCGTCATCTAACATTCTGTCAAGAGTTTCACTAGTGAAAATATGGAAGTCTCTTGCTTCTTTATTTGAAAGAATTTCGATAAATGGGATTATCGCTCTTTTATCATTCAATTTGCCTAGTGCACGAATACAAGGTTTGCGTATCTGTTGAAAATCAGATTCAAGTGCTATTTGAATTAGTGGTTCAACAGCCTTCTTATCTTTTAATTCGCTGAGTGCATAGGTTATTGAACTGAACTCGCTCGCCTGGGCCTTCTTAAGGTACTTTAAAAGAGGATTCACGGCTCTTATGTCTTTCAACCAACCTAATGCTACCGCAGCACTTTTTCGAACATCAGACGAAGGATCTTCGAGCATAATAATCAACGGCTCTACAGCACTTGTGTCACCGAGTTCACCCAGGGCATATATTGCACCTTCTTTTACTTTTGAATCCTCATCTTGTAGTTTTTGAAGCCACAAATCTGTTTCGGTCAAAACTCAAGTCCTTCCTTGCTAAAGGAGTCGTTTAGCTATAAGTTCAGTAATATCTACAACTTTGAGGTTTTTATCTATTTTATCTCGTCCTAATTCTAGGTTATAGTGACAGAAAGGGCACGATGACGCGAGGATTTCTGCATCTATTTTTTTAACTTGAGATACACGCAAAGCTGCCAATTCAATCGACAAATCTTTATAACCTGCTCTAAATCCTCCTCCCGCTCCGCAACAGAGCGCGTTATTTCTATTTTCAGACATCTCAACAAATTTAATGTTTGGAATACTTTTTAGAACGTCCCTAGGAGGATCATAGACTCCTGAGTGTCTCCCAAGATGACAAGGATCATGATATGTCACCTTCATCTGTTTATCATCCGATAATTCTAACCGCCCATCTTTTATTAGTTCTGCGAGCAATTCTGCCGAATGAATTATTTTAAATGGAAGTTCCCGTTCCAGAAGTACTGGGTAATCCTGTTTAAGGGTTCTATAGCATCCCGCACAGGATGTTATGACCTTTTTAACGCCAGTTTTTGTAATGGTCTCAATATTTTTCGTAGCTAGTTTTTTAGCGACTTCCTTATGACCAGTTCGTAACAAAGGAGATCCACAACAAACTTCATCCATAAACGTGAATTTTGCATTAGCCTTATGGAGAATTTCTGTAGTTGTCACTGCTATAGGTTGCCTTCGGTAAGCAGAAGTGCATCCCACAAAATAAGCATATTCTGGGGTTACGGGATTGCCTGTTTCGAGATTTTTTGGCAACCACTCAAATCGCTTTTCATGTGGTTCGAAATAAGGATTGTTATTTTCAACAACTGATCCCATAAATTTTGAGTGAGTATCGATCCCAACATTCTTTTCAACTAATACTTCTCGTATAACTTCAAATACTTCTGTAGTATCGATTCCTTCAATACATTTATCTTTACAATCCCCACATAAAGAACACAAAAAGAAGGATTGTGAGAGTTCTTTACTGGATCTTATAGAGTTTTCAAGTAGGCGTCTTGCAATCTGCAATCGTCCTTTAGGAGATGCAACTTCAAGTCTATCTGTAAGTTCATATGCTGGACAAATGATAGGGGTTTCTGCACCATATCCTCGGCAATAAGAGCATCTGCCACATTTATATAACGCTTCAGCGAGAAATTCAGATGTTGAATTGATCACTTCTCTACAATCCTGCGATTTTGTTCGGCGACATTATATTATTAGGATCTATACACTTTTTTAGCTTCTTAAGAAATAATAGGTAATGTTTGAATTTATGTGTGATAGATTCAGGCAATTGTCCTGGTAATCGACATGGCATTCCACCTAGTTCGATAAATCGTAAGTATAGCGCATTTTTACATTCTTTGACCTTTTCCCATATTTCAGGGGTCTTTTCTGAATAGCGAATTGAGGGGTGATAACTAATAAAATGGCGACTTCTTGCCTGACAGCTTCGTCCAACTTCGAGACTAAACTGCTCACCGATGATACGGGTTTCTTCCCAGAACAAGGGTATTTTTTTCGTTGGAACGCGAAATAAAATGATTGTTCGCAAGCCTTTTCGAAGTGTTCGCGTTACTGCCCAGTTATATCGATTTTTCCAGAAAATATCACGTGCAAACCCCTCTCCTAAATCTTCTCCATCTTGTTTTAGCGCCTCTAGCGTTATCTCTTCTTTTTGAATATTTGCATCTTCTTGACTCCGACCTTCAATTACGATTGTTAATACAATACCATGATCTGCCTTGGTTCCCCAATCAAGTTGTGGATATGTCTCAATAAAACTAGAGCCTTCGAAACATGATAAATATTGAATCGAAAATAGCTTTTTTTGAATTTGATGAACAGTCTCTATAGTATTTTCAATATTTTCAAAGGCAAAAGTCGCAAATGCCATAGACTTTGGGAGTGGATAGAGCTTTAATGTGATCTCTACAATGACGCCTAAAACACCTTCTGAACCAATAAATAAGCCTGAAAGATCCGGACCAAACATCCATTTGGTAAATTTTGGAACGTTTTCAAGTGCTCCAGATCCAGTAGTTAAGAGTGTCCCATTAGGTAATACAATTTTTAATCCTGTTATCTGATCACCTTGATTTCCAAAAATATATTGACCTAAACCTGCACCCATTGAAGCGACATGCCCACCGATACAAGCAGAATATGCTGATTCTGGGCGTTCGCCTATTCTGTATCCTTTATGCTCCAAGACTGTATGTAATTCACCAAATGTTAACCCTGGCTCTACTGTAACACATTGTGTCTCCTCATTTATTTCTATAATTTCATTCATTCTGCTTAAATCAAGGACGATGCTCCTCTTAGCAGGTACTCCACCTCCCCAATAACTTGTTGAAGAACATCTGATATGAATTGGGTGATTATAGGATGCCGAATTAATGAAAGTAAAAATTTTTTGAATTTCTTCAATAGTTCTCGGTCTTACGACATAATCTGGCAATACAGGTGGTTCAATGCTTGCATCTCTCGAATAAACAATTTTTTCAAAATCTTCAGTAAGTACATATTGTTCTCCAACGATTTCTTCAAGGAAACTTTGAATGTCCATAAATATTTCCCTTCTCTGAATTATTGATTATCACCATGTATGCAAAGTCGATTGTTAAACATTTTTGTTGTTTCGAATAAGATTCTGTTGAATCTTAGGGTGAGGCATGTCATAATATTATAAGAAAGTGCTAAACGCAAAAGAACTTGCTTGAAAAATGACTACAAATAATCTTAATCCGAAAATTCAATTGACTATAAGTTCATTCAAAAGTAAGTATGGCAAAATTAAAGTAAAAAAGCATCGCGATTAACTAGCATCACAATAGCTACTATAGTCAAATTTAAAGTATTTTAAATATTAGATTCATTGAATATTTGAATTATGGATTGTTTTGCCCAATTTAAAAGCGTTTCAACCAAAGAGCGTTTAAATAATAAGATATTAAGCCTTTCTTTAAAACTAGGGGTCGAATTGTCTCCAATTACTGTTAAAATTAAATTCGTTTTTCTCTTCTCTTCACGAATAGCAATTGGACGAAAATAAATACGACCCAAAGGTGAATCAAAACCAATACCATCTATCTTCTTTAATTGTAGATAATCTTGGGTTCTTTGTCCCATAGCATAAACAAGGGCAGAAACGGCTGCTAAAGCTTCTCTGCTGAGGTTATTACGGATGTGTTCTGCCATGACAAGACCATCTTCACTGGCAATAGCGCTCGCACCAAAATTCCCCCTTGCATTTAATTCTTCTAACAGTTCGGAAAGTGATTGAAACATACTTTTCTCCTGCGTTGTCATTAGTTTCTCTCCAATTTCTGATTTATTTTCGTGCTATTTATTTGTTGCCTCCATCGCTTTCAAAAAAAAGGCTATAACCAAATCAAAACAACATCTTTTAACCAAATTGAAAGTCCTTAATGTAAATTTCTAAAAAAAAACAAATTTTATAAATTAAATTCCATACTTAATTGCTTCTCTGTTGGAACTGCAGGCCCCACATCTCATACAGCCACCTTTATTCTTAAATACATCGAGACCTGCATCTAAAACAATTTGTCGCAACTCTCCAAAAAGTCGAATCATTCTTTCAGGATCTGGAGGTCGTGCATCTGCAAGAGGTGTTTCTGGTAAGGGTCTAAATGGTATCAAATATGGAATGACACCGATGCTGGCCATTCTTTTCATGCCTTCAATAAGCACATTGTCTCTTTCTCCGAGACCTGCCAATACAAAAGAAGTTACTTGATTCTCACCAAAGAGGTCTACAACATATTTCCATGCCTTGATATATTTTTCCCATCCAAAGTCTTCTTTTCCAGGGCACATGACTTTTATGACCTCTGGATCGATAACATCTGCATGTATTCCAAGGGTATCAAGACCTGAATTCCTGAGCATATCATAATAATGAAATTCATCTTCGTCTAATGGGGCAACCTGACCATGAATTGGAACATCTACATAGCGTTTTACCTCACTAACAACATCTGCTGTTAATTTACAGCCTTTGTCTGGAGTGCCTGGTGTCCCAGAAGTTAGGGTGATGTGATTACAGACTCCCTCCTTGTATGCCTCGCAGACAACTTCACGAAACCATCTCGGTTTCTTTACTGCTAAACTCATCCCATTATGTGATTTAATTGCCATTTCAATCGAGCAGAACCTACACTGCTTTCCTTTTCGCCAGAGGAAACAATATCTATTCAATGTTGTTGCCACACAATCGGCGCCATGAAGTGCCGAAAGTTTCCACATTGGAATACCATCTGTAGTGCTTTTATCATAAAATTTTGGTCGTGGAACGAATCCTACTTTCATTATTGACTCTTCA